>SDBU01000413.1_pt1 | contig 60508 bp, 48 predicted proteins | sample 2277071 | NCBI WGS metagenome assembly SDBU01 (sample SAMN10397929, study PRJNA504765) | marine sediment metagenome | isolation source: marine sediment core GS08_GC12, 126 cmbsf | place: Arctic Ocean: Gakkel Ridge, Loki's castle | collected 2008 | reverse complement strand
TGCCGCTGCCCGCCCCGGCAAAAATAAGCAACGGGGAGTCCACATACTCCACAGCCTCAGCCTGGACGGAATTCAGTTCGTTGAGATTCACTGTGTTTTGCCCGTTGAATTGAGCGGACGTCGCCCGATTATGCCTATGCTGGACCTATCGGCGTAGATCACGGACCACATCGTTGTGCTCATCCAGTGTATAGGAAAAAATATGTTGTCCCTGGCTGTTGGCCACAAAGTACAGAAAGTTAACATCAGCTGGGGAAACTGCCGCCAGTATTGAGGCCAGTCCGGGATTATTCACCGGGCCTGGGGGCAAGCCCTTATGAAGATAAGTATTATATGCAGAGGGATACTCATAGTCCCGGTAAAGCAGGCGGCGGGGGCCATCAGGGATTGCATACTGGACGGTTGGGTCAGCCTGCAGACGCATCCCGCGACGCAGGCGATTGTGGTATACCGCCGAGATAATAACCCGCTCGGAATCATACCGGGCTTCCCCTTCGATAATGGATGCCATGGTAAGGATTTCATGGGGATTCATATCTACCGTTAGACCCTGCCGGGATATCTCTTCATTAAGCGCCTGCTTAACGTGCCTGACCATGAGCGCGATCATATCCTCTTCAGTGCTTCCATTACGAATCCGGTAGGTGTCGGGAAACAGATAACCTTCCAGGGATTGGACATCGAGATCCAGGCTGCGGATAAAACCCTCATCTTCAGTCAGGGCCAGGAAGTGAGTAATATCGATGAAATACTTTGCATTAATAAACCGGGCAACCTGCTCGCGAGCGAGGCCTTCGGGAATGGTGATGGTCACCGCTTTTACCCGCGGTCGGAGTATCTGCTCCACCAGGTCACCAATATGGCGAACGTTGAACAGCTGAAAATTTCCCGCCCTGATGGCCCGCGTACCGAACTTCAATCGCACTGCATTGACAAATATTTTCTCGTTTGGAATCAGGTCCCGCTCTTTCAGCAGGTGAGCAACCTGGTAGGCCGAAGTGCCTTCGGGAATTGATATGGAGTCCCTGAAGATCACCGCAACGGGCCAGCTGAGTACGAGATAGCGGAAAACCAGAAAGGCAAAAATACCTGCGGCGCCCAAAATCGTCGCCCACCTGAATTTTGTTATGTACAGTAGAAATGACCGCATAAGGGGTATGAAATTAGCCTGGATACAGCAGGCATTTCAACATCCAGTATTCCAGTGCCGGGCAGAAGCCTTACTTGACTGCACCAGACAGCCGTATGTAATTTAGCGCCGTCTATGGCTAAAGACCGGAAACAAACTTCAGCACCAATATTCGGTGATTGGAATTTCACCCAGGCCAATTACCTTATTTTCCTGGCCGGGATTGTGATCATCATTCTGGCCAATATTATCATGGCCCTGGGTACTACTAACAGTTTCCAGGCTCTCACCCTGGCTCCGATCATGCTGATCATTGGGTACTTGATAATCATTCCCCTGGCCATTGTTTACAAAACCCGGAAGCACCCAGAAAAGCAAAAATAGCACAAAGCGGTGCTGCCCACCGGCTTTGTTCCTTCCAGAATGTGCCCCGAGCCAGCGAAATCATACACATGGTTATTGATATTGAAAGGCATTAAATTTTAACAATAAAGGGACCGTAGTTCAGTTTGGTTAGAACGTCCCGACTGAAGCGTCGGGAAGGTCGCACTCTAAACGTTCTTTTTCAGGGACCGTAGTTCAGTTTGGTTAGAACGCCGGCCTGTCAAGCCGGAGGTCGCCGGTTCGAGTCCGGTCGGTCCCGCTCCTCGATAACCCCCTTTTTCCGTCGAGAAATCAAGGCTTTACGGGGCTTTCTTCTAACTTCTCAATTACCCTGCTTTGCCCTGGTTTACCCTCAAAATTGCAAGTTAATTGCAAGTTGCCGGATGCTTGTTTCCATAGCGTATCTTCAAACATCCGGGTATATTCAACCTGTAAGGACTGGATCAAACCGGCATAGTGGCTTTCCGTAACCTTCACGCTTGAATGCCCCAGGAACCTAGAAGCGGCGAATATATCCCGCGTCGCCATGTAATACCATACCCCGGCGGTCCGCCGGAGATCATGAGTCGAAACGTCATCCAGCCCGGCAGTCTGCATTACAAACTTGACGCGATTGTACACTACGTCCCTGGTGATACGAAGACCACCATCAAAGGTTGTGAAAAACGGACCGCCCTGGATGTGCTTTCGGCCTTCCAGGACTTCCCGGAGAGTATCGCTTTTAGGTATGCTTCGGCTTTTTGAGAACTTCGTCCTTGGGAACCTGATAGAATTATCCAGGTCGTGTTTCCAGGTGAAGACAGGATAAAGGATTTCGCTTGTCCTGGCCCCGGTGAACAGGTAAAACAAAGTCAAATCCCTGGCGTCCCGCTGATATTCATTTTCAAGGTCCAGACTTCCCAGGATTTCAAAGAGTATAACAATTTCGTCCTCTTCCAGAAAGCGGACATCGGCGCTGTTTGTTATCAACCGTGCCACGTCCGCCAGCGGTGAGGTTCCCAGCAATCCCTTTTTCACCGCAAAATTGAAGATCGACCTCAGATTGCGAAGGTTAGTATTTATCCCTTCGGGTGAAAAACCATTGTCTTTACGGTAAGCTTTAAAATCTTCAAAGTCTGAGGAAAATACTTTTTCAATCGGCCTACCCCTTAACGCTGGCCGGGAATCAAATAGCGCATTAACTGAATTTTGATAGCGGTCTAGTGAGGTTTGCATCATGCTTCCGCCGTCTACCTTTTTCTGCCGGTCCTGCCTGAATAACTCCCAAAGATCAAATAACGTGCGGACGGTAGCCCCTGCCTTGGGGGGAGCCTCTAGCCCGGCCTTAATGCGATTTACTTTTGCCAGGATTGCATGCCGGTGTTTATTCGCATCGGATTCTGTGCCGTGATAGGAAACCTGTCTACGCCTACCGCTGTGATCCATGAAGTCAATCGTAAAGGTTCCCGGCTGTGGTGCTGCCCTTATGCCGGGGTATCTGTGCTGTCTATAGGTTGCCATGATTTCCCCCTACTCTAGAGTTTCCCGTTTCCGATCCTCGTCCTTTAAGTAGCCATGCCCGACAAGGTAGTCCTCGAGCAGCCGCCAGATAATGTTATTAGGCTTTCGGCCAATATCAGCGGCGGCTTTTTCAAGCAAGGCCCACAATCGGCCAGGGAGCCGGAAGCTCTTAATCCGGGTTTCTTCTCTTTTAGGCATTACCACGCCAGAAAGTAATACTTTATGAATGGAAGGGCAATACTTATTCACTTAACAGCTCTTCCACAATATCACTATTGGACGGACTAAACTCGCCTATTTTTTCAAGCTCACCCGCCGGAATCCTGACCATTCTCCCGAAGCGTGTTACTCCGATCGCTCCCCTTTGTATCCAGTTCCAGATACACTTTTCCGAGCAGTCCAGAATCTTAGCGGCACTCTTCACTGATAGATACCGCTCCTGACAGGCTCCACAATGGGGACAATATTTGCCGTTATCACTCATGGCGTACCTGTATCAGTTCCCACAGCCAGGTTTTCAAACCCCGCATATTTCGAGGCGAAAGGCAGCCATGCCGCCCCGGTCCGACCGTTCCGGTTCTTAGACACAATGATTTCGGCCCGCCCCCTTACATCGTTTCCCGTTTCATCAAGGACAAGCCCGTAATACTCTAGCCGGTGAATCAGCCAGATTTGATCGGCGTCCTGTTCAATCGCGCCGCTGTCCCGCAGGTCTGACATCCGGGATTTGCGGTCTGGCCGATCCTCAACCTTCCGGTTTATCTGACAGGCCACGAGCACGCAGATATCCAGCTGCCGGGCCAGGTCATCTCTCTGACTGTCCTTCTTTATGGGCACAAGCATTTCAACTGAAGATTAGTCTTCTTTTGTGTTGAGCATCTTTGCGGCCGCCAGGTGAGCAACTACTTTATCCCATGGCAACGCGGGATTTTCCTTTAATAGTTTGTCAATCGTCCGTTTCAGCGTTTTTGGCATCGGGTTTTTTTTGGCGGCTTCTTCGGCATGCTCCTGGGCGGCTTCGATTTCGTTGTTGATGAAGGCCACTTTGATGGCTCGGGCGTAAGCATCATTTAGCATGTCCCCATCGGGGATAATCTTTCTGATACCCAGGTCGTCCAATTTGGACTCAATCCACTTGATGAAATCATCACTGGTGAATGCGTTGAGTTCGACCCGCTGGCCGTAATAGTGCTTGTGAGTGCCGCCCTCACATAGGTAGTGGATCTCCTCTTGGCTCGCACCATTCTGCCCTAAGTTGAACCTTGGGTCCGCCCTGTAATACACGTCTTCAGAAACCAGTCCCCAGGCTTGAACATCATCCAGGCGTAGCCCAAGGTCGATCACTTCGAACGGCTGTACGAATTGATATCGTCGCGTGTCCTTCTGGAATGAGGCAGCGATTTCGAACCCGGCCTTATCAAAGTCCCGGAGCAGGAGGAGCGGGATGCCGCTGGAGCCACAAACCTCTTCTACAAGATGGCGCGCAGCGGTGACGCTCATGCCTTTGGTGGTCATGATGGCGATATCATATCGCTCCGCCAGTTTGACGGCCTCGAACAGCGGGAGGAAACCCTCTTTCTCGATGAATAATACGGCCCCGAACCGGTTGGCGGGGCCGCAGGTGGGGTATCCGTCGTCAATTTCTTCACATGAAACGTCGCTACTACTCCCGCCGATCATATTGTGCAGGTATCGCCGCACGCCCAGCGTTCCGAGAGGCACCGTCTTCTCGGTGTGTGGCTCGACCAAATGCCCGCGTGCATCGAATACCACGTCCCAATCGGCTGTCTCTGCACCGTATTCGTTCATGTAGTCTGGCAACAAGTTCTGTGTGAAATATCCGGAATCCAGCCTGGGTGTATGGCCGTAACGGTCACGTGCTTTCGCCAGGATGGTCGGTCGTGCCGCGTAGAAGATCTGCCTGGCATGGGCAGGCAACGTACCCCTTGCACTCGCCTTCAAGTACGCCTGCTCCATGCATCTATAGGCGACTTCCTTGATCGTCACTCTGGTGGAGTACTCGTAGCCGGAATACATCACCTTCCGGCGCTGGGCCCTGACGTCAGGGGAACCACGCTCCTCGCGCTTACGTTGCTGGCACCAGGTTTCTGTTACCGACTCAACTGCTTTAACTAGCAAGTCGCCCTTCAAAGGTTCTCCTAACTGATGGCGATTTGGGTTTTGCCACGATCTTTGAATTGCAGGCGGGCGCGGGCGCAATGCAGTAGAAACATAACCGGTTCTGTACTTCCAGCCATCTGTTTCTCAAGCAGGGCGTTCAAGCCGTCATGATAGGACGCGCCGAGATTTCGGAAAGGATTACCAATAGCACCTGACCAGTTGACACCACTGATTATCCGGCGGCGTTCCGTTTTATCCTTGAGAAGAGCAAATGCCGTTTCTACGACAGCGGGCACGCCTGTGTCAATGTCCGTCAGCTTTTTGTAGTGGAATGTTTCCTCGTCAGCCCCGGACTCTTGGAAACGTTGACGAAGATGCTCTTTGCCAATGATACCTAATGCCGACGGCCTGACTCCCTTGCTGTTTTCCTTCATGGCTGCCAGCAGTCTGGCCGCCGCCACGTGATCCACAACATCATCACCGGCTAGTGACGACAGCCTGGTCCGTTGCATCCCACTGATGTTCAGTACAGACTTTTGTTTGCTGCTGCCACTCAATCCCCGGAATTCCTTTACGACATCCCGCACATAACGATCAGTACCCCGGTCCTGATCGTAACTGATGTAGGCGGCCAACAGCCGTTCGAAATCTTCAAGACTGTACCAATGTGGTGAAGTCGGATCATGGGGTTTCCACTTCTTCCAGTTCGGGGCAGTGGCCTTGACCTTAGTTACCTGTCCAAACCAGTCCAATGTCAGAGATAGATGAGGGTTGAGGAAAGTGAAATCCGAGGCCAATTGTAAAAACTGGTCCTTAGCGCTAGTCAAAATATCGCTTGCTGACTTGGGCCAGTAGATCGTAAAAACTGTCCCGTTTTTTACATTATCGTCAATCTTAACAGTCCGCGTAATCTTCGGCTCCTGCCGGATCGGATCCATGCAGAAAACAATCTCGTGCCGCCCCTCTTCGGTTGTGATGTCCACCTGGCCTGGCTCGTCGTCCTCACCCAAGACGAACGGCATGGCGACCAGCGTTTTGAGGGCGTTTCCTTGAGCCCCCCGATCCGGAGCCACGTAAGCTTCTTTGCTACTCACACGAATTCTATAGTCAATGATGCCTACGATAGTCTTCGCAGGAATGCCAAGCCCATTGTCAGCCACCGTGATGCCGCTGGCGTCCACCTTGACTTTGATATCCGGGGCTATGTCAGTCTCCTCGCAGGCGTCGAGAGCATTGTCAAGCAGCTCTTTGAGGATCACCGGCGGCCACTTATCCCGCTCGTGGCCAAGCTGGTTGGTCAGTTCCTTCTCCGAACAGAACTCCAGCAGGCGTGATGTTTTAAACGTCGTCCTTTCCAGGATGGGGGTCATGAGATCCTTTGCATAACCTCCCTACTGTGGTAATACCATAGAATACTATTGCAAATCATAGTGAAAACTGCCCAATCGTAAATCTAGCGAAAACACTATTTAAGCCTTTAGTTATCAACACTTCACCGCTTAAATCTTTCAGTATGGTACATCATAGTTGCTCATAATCATTCATTATGCAGGATCATAGTTATTGAGGAGTGCTCAAGTATGATCTCGCATAGTTCAGTTTACTAATTTGTCCGTTATGCTGTTTTCGGTGGGCTGGGTGATCTTTGCCCTTAGGGAATTTGTAACTTGCCCGCTTCAGACGTTTCACTTCCTTGAATTCATTCGTCCCGTACTTCTCCCACCTCCTACTTATGGCATATTTTGTTGCCGCCTTTCCAACACCGATTCCAGGTGTGGCAATGTCGATGAATCCCTTGGACACAAGTTCCCCTAGAAGCCTCGAAAAGACTTGCGGACTATACCCATGTTTCTCTGACGCCTCCTCATAAGTAAATATGATCTCGCCGTTGTTGGTCTGCATCCACTCTTGGCGACTACTACCTTTAATCCGCGCATACTTTCTTTTCGCTAGAAACCACATTAAAACCTTGGCCGCTTTTCCGTCCAGATCATGGTAAGCCTTTGATGCTAAAAGTTTGCGCTCTACCACAACTACCGTGGATCGCGTACTCATGACTGATTCCGGGTTTGTCCATCTGTCTTTGAAATCCTGTTCTTGTCCCGCCGAACTACCTTACCCAGCAAGATGAACCACTGCCGGTTGAAGACAATATCCATCATGCGAATCCATCACTGGCTACGAGTGAGATGGGATCAGTTCGACCATATTTATACTCTGCCATAAGGAATCCAATTTCCATCTCCATCTTGATTTTCTACTCCTTGCTGTTAGATTCTTATTTCAATCACTATCCATACCCGTTTAATCCCGGATGCGTTTTTGGTCAAATATTAGATCTTTAGCCCTCTGGAGCCCTGACCAGAAATGCACTGCGACGACCTGGCCATCTGCATAATATGCTTGAACCTGTGCTTTGCAGCCTGAAAAGTGGAAATAGACGATTCCCCCTATGCGCTCAATTCCGTGGAAAGGCACACTCTGGGCAAACAGATATGCAACGAGGGGAAGTGACTTTGTCGAGAAAAGATCTTTTTTATCAATATCCATCGTGATAGATTGTACAACATCTATTACGATGCACGTTGGTGATAGCTCGGAATCTGGTAGGAAAATGAAGTTTTTTACTTAAAACGCAATTATTTCTTTATTTGAAAGCTCCCTTTTGTTTTGCCTTTCATTATAAGTGAGTCCCATGCCTCGGGTCTTGACCTAAAGACGCCGCTTAGATGCTTTGACTTGGATTCAATTTCATTGAGAATGAACTGCTCATGCACTGCTGGAGTTTGGTTTTTATGAGCCCTCAACAATATTCTAAACGCTACCGCCTGGGGTGGACGGAGATAATATAGTTTTCCTCCTTTATTTATCGTTGTATAGTCATCCGAGCACTTAATGTCCAGACCATCTTCATCAGAAAGATCAAGTAATTTCTCCACAGGGACATCACTAGGTATTTCATCGCTAGGACAATTCTCTCTGAACCATCTTTTAGTGTCATACAGAATCCGCTCATAATAGGCTAATAGGTCGGACAATCGGTCGCTGATCGGTGGTTCTTTTGCCTGCTCCCTCAGGTTAATCCATCTAGTGTATGCCTTATGATATTCAAGAGCATTGTACTCCGCACACAACTTTGAACCTCTCGGGGGATCGTATTTCTTTCCCTCCGGGAGAGGGTAAGGTCTAAGTTCAGTAAAATCTTGTGTAATTACCTCGTGAAGGTCTAAGCGCTTATACTCGATCTCAGCAAATAAGTACCCATCTCCAACAGGAATGGGATCAAGTGGATCATAAAGATCATAATATGTTTTGCGACTGTCCGGATCATAAAAAAATCTCGTTAGGAAGGCGGTGTAATCCTTCTCGTGGTGATCATGCTTGCTTCCTGGAAGGATCCGGGTAACTAAAAAATGGCGATACTTTTTTGTTTCCATTTCATCTCACCTGTGCAGGGCTTCTACCTTATCACAGCCGGGGACCAGCCCCTATTCCTTGGCCCACACCTAAAGTTAGGATCTTGGGATTCAGTTAGCACTTATTAAGCCTTCAGATGATAAATTCTGGGAACCTGGAAGTATCGCTTCGGGAGCTGGTGGCCGGTATCCAAGACTGCTGTGGTGACGAACTAAGAGGAGCTTTGCATGATTCCAAGATGTGTGAAAGCACCATGCATAACGCTGCGACAAACAGCAGCTTGACCCTGATTGCGTCAGTTAGTGGCGGATTGTGACGGTAGGGCATCGAGGGAATAGACGGGGGAGAGTGGCAGGGGGTATTCCCAGTGCTCACATCCACCCTATAAAAAGGCTTTCATCGTTGCAATTTGGTCTGTATTTTGCACTGGTAACCTATAGAAACGGTCATAAGGGAGGAATTTAAAGGAAATGGCTATTAGGTACCGGGAAGATAAGGCGACACAGGCGGCTGCGCGACTGATTACGTCAGAGGGCGGGCAGATGAACCACATGAAGCTTATCAAGATTCTCTACCTCGCTGACCGTGCTGCGCTTCTCCAGTGGGGCCGACCAATTACATTTGATTGGTACGTCTCAATGGATCATGGCCCCGTGCTTAGTTTTACACTAGACAGGATAAATTCACAGCCCAATCCCAACAATCCTACCTATTGGAACTCATACATCTCTGAACGGCTGGGTGATGGCCACCAAATCAAGCTGCTTAAAGATGTACCAAACGACCAGCTTTCGCCCGCAGAAGAGGAATTGCTTGATCGGGTGTACACTCAATTTGGGCACATGAATCAATGGGACTTGGAAGAATATTCACATAATCTACCCGAATGGCACAATCCACACGGCTCGATTTTGTCCATTGACATTGGTGATATTCTGCTTTCGGCGGGATTCACGGAAGAGGATATTACTGATGTAAAAGACGCTCTTGAGGCAGAAGCATTCGCAGACAGCCTTGCCGATTAAGTGGTCAGTATTCACGCTGGCAGCTCATTCCTTCTTATTAAACCAAAACCGCACCTTTGGTTTGTATTAACTAAGCCCGAAGGAGAATTTGGCATATTTGTTGGGGTGATGTTGAGAACCCAAAGAGGTTTCACCGACAAAACTGTAGTTCTCGATGTTGGCGACCACCCATTTGTTCGACATCCCTCTTCTATCGAGTACGGGGGTGCAAGGTTCTTTTATTTAAAAAATATTAAGCGAGCAATAAAAGACGGGAAATGCCGCCCGCAGGAGGAAATGTCCGACGATCTCCTGCGACGCGTGAGAAATGGCTTGTTCAATTCTAGTTATACTGTTCCTGCAATCTTTAATTACTGCCAAGCCCGGTTTCAATCAGAATAGTCCCTTAGACCTTTTTTATCATTCTACCGCCAGCATCTCCCCCCGACCATTCAGCACCCAACTCAAGTTAATCCCCATCCGATCCAGCTCAGCCAGTAACCTGATGGGGGGATCACACAACCCACGCTCATAATTGCTGATGTCATTACGGGACAGTCCAAACCTTTTCCCGAATACTGCCTGAGTCTCGCCCAGGTGTTCCCTGATCTGGCGGAGCCGGGAGCCGATTACTTTGTTTTGCTCCTTCAACTTATCCCCACTCCACCGGCTTTCTTATGCTGCTCAGCGTGGACTGCTTTGACCTCATCCAGCAATTCTTCAGCCGTGAAGACGCCTTCCTCGATACAGAGCCGGGTAACCGCCTCGATCTGAACCATGTTACTGTAAACAAGGTCTTCCAGGGAAACGGATTCTCTTTCTGGGGATTCTGACATGGGTTCTTCCTTTAATGGAGTGCCCAAGGCCCCGGAGGGGTAAATAGCCAGTTACCACGCTCATGGAGTGTACTCTTAAGAGACCACCCGGAACCCTGGGCAAGTATGCCCAGGATTCAGCACTTAACTGAGCCTAATCGCTTCCAAAGGAAGGTAACGATTTATACGAACCCTGGGCAGTGAAAGAGTACGACGGCAACGGAAGAAAGTCAAGAATAGCGTGCATCCGATGGTGCTGCTCGGAATCCCGGAAACTCACCAGCAAAGATACGTTATGTGGCGAGTTGGTATGAGAAGGCGCAGGTATTATGGTGAGTTGGCCGAGTAATATGGTGAGTTTTCGGTGAGTTATTCCTACTGGAAGCGATTTAACTCCCCTCTAAGGGCCTCTTGAGCACCTGCCGGAGTCTACGGCCTGGCTTGAAGTGAGTTTTTCTTCGAGCAGGAACGTAGACAACTTTGTTCGTCCTTGGATTACGTGCATGAGGCTTGGCCTTGGTAGGCTTTACTTCCAACACACCGAATTTTCGGATCTCAATCCGCAGCGACCAGTGGTCCTCGCTCATGATTTCACGAAGGGCTTCAAAGACTGCATCCACTGGGACCTTCATCTGGGACACCGGCACATCTAGCTTCAGGGCCACGCGCCGGGTAACATCTTTCTTGGTGAAAGTAACTCTCTGGTCAGTCTTCAAATTCATTCTTTGACAGTCTCCATACTATTGTGATTTGACTGGCTAGGGAACGTGAAAGTACGTGATTGTGACCCACGCTGCCTACGCTTCTTTAAGCTACCCAGCTTCAGTAGGCTCAACCCATCCCTAATCAATAAAGAAAAAGGACGATCGCTCGTCTTTTTCAACAATTCTGTGATCCTAAAGACTACGATTGACACTGGAAGTTACTTTCAAGTTTGGCTCTGAGCACTTCATACGGAGTATTTCCACCATGTGATGCGTGGGGTCGATATCGCCGCAACACGTAATACGCGCCGCTACCAGAGATTTTGATCTGGTGATACCGATCCAGGTACATGGCGATGCGATCGGGACCGAAGTGGTATTTCCGTCGTAAATGAAGAATTAATTCCTCAATGTACTGCGGGGTTCTGAGACTAGGATTTATCGGGCAGGGTTTCGAGTTGATCAGTCCCTCGTCACCTTTTTCGACATATCGCTTCTTCCAGTTGTAGAAAGACTGCCGTGAGATCCCGTAGTACCGACAGGTCTTGCGCACGTTCCCGATTTTCTCTGCATGTTCCAGGATCTTCAGTTTTCTCCGAATATCTCGCTTAGCTTGTGCTGTCATGCCTCTTCTCCAGTTGACCTGACTCAGCTTAAAGAATGGTCAACCGAAGTCCAACATATCAGAACCAATACTCTTGAGGGGCGTACGCTATCTGTACGCTCTCTAGGTACGACTTGGTACAGCTCAGTACCACATGGCCTGGAAGATAGAAAACCCGCTCTCATTCTTCAAGAGGGCGGGTTTTATGAGGAGCGGGACCGACGGGACTTGAACCCGCGGCCTCTGGCTTGACAGAACTGTGCGCTCTCAACGGGGGGAGGGGGAAGGTGTGCAATAAAATGTAGCTATTCGAGTGTGAAGAAATTTAAACCTCAATTAACACTATTCTAACCTCTTGTTAACAAAGTAAATATGAGGACTCATTTGCTGGTGCGGGTCTGGTGTCGCTACCTTCTGCATCGGCCTATAAATTAGTATTCGAGTATCTGGCCAGATTTAATGTGTCACTATACTCCTTGATACAACGGTACGCGCCGATTAAATTTTCGGAGGGTTGCTGCTATTATTTGGACGCCTACGCCACATGCACATGGACGTCTCCGGTGGTTAGGATCATAGAATATATGTGATGCATTGCTCTCAGAATCATCATGCGCACCCTTGGGAACCTGCTCTTTTATATCCCAGATAACAGGTCACCCCAGGAGAGATGGCGAATGTTCCTTCGTAAATATGCCCCACTGCTCATCGCCCTTATTGAAATAACACAGGTATCTATCCTTAGGCCGACTGACACGAATGGCCCCAAGGTTACTGTCCTTCCCGAGCAAGCTACAGCCGGGTCTCACCTGCACATTCAATTCAAATTCACTATTGGATCAAACGGAATCAAAGCCGGCGGTGGAGTAAGGATCGAACTCCCGGTGGCCTATCTTGAAACCGAACCCTATTACTGGGACAAGCCACAGATTGATGTTCCTGACGGCCGGGGATATGTGCAGGCCCGTTCATCATCGGGATCAGAAATAGGAGTTGAAATCTATGGATCAAGGGATGGCATCATCGAATGTGTTGTCCTTGAGCAGCCGTTGAAAAGCGGGGACGAACTTATTCTGAAATATGCTGGAGTCGTCCAAAGCTTGACGTGGAAGCTCCGCATCCCGGCCCAGTGGCGAAAAACTCAAGATGCACCCTGGCGGTCCATTGCTGCCCGTTCTTCGATAGTAATCCTTCCCCAGCCTGCGGTAACCTTGCTTGTGGTGACGCCCGCAGATGTGGCTCGTGGTCAAGACTTCGATATGAAGGTGGTGCTACTTGACAAATTCGGTAACCTGGCCACCGAGTATGAAGGCACGGTCACGTTTTCATCCACCGATCCCGATGCACGGTACCCCAAATCCTATTCATTCACGAAGCAGGACTTTGGCAGGCACATCTTTCCCGCGGTAAGGTTTGAGATACTCGGTTTTCAACGCATCGATGCAAGCGATGAAAACCTCACTGGCAGGACTAATTATTCGGAAGTTTCAAATAGTCCACGCAAGTATAAGAGGTACTTTGGCGAGACGCATTTTCATACCGGGACGGGGACAAATAACCAGACCTTCAGCGAGACCGGCGCTGGTGGTGATCATCGGGGACATTTTACCACTCAGGCCCAGGCTTACCGATATATCAGAGACGTCTCGTGTTTGGATTTCGCTTCCGCCTCGGAACACGACAGCAAAAACTTCGATGACCGGGCATGGGAAACAAGTCAGGCGATTTCCGATTCATTTTATAAACCAGGAAAGTTCACTACCTTTTTTACCTATGAATGGACTGCTGCGGCCCAGGAGGGTCATCACGTGGTGATATATGAGGGTCGAGGGGCCAAGGTACTCAACCATTTTGATTATCCCACCAAACTCGATCTGTGGAAGGCCCTTGCCCGTCAGGGTCGGCCAGCCATCATGGTTCCCCATCCCATGTGGACCCAACCCGATCATCGCATCTGGGACCAGGTGAACAATCAGTATCGGAAGATCGGGGAGATATATTCGTTATGGAATAACAGGTTCCTTTTGCAGCCGGGCGATGATCCCCAGCGGTTCGAAGAAGGCCTTGACAGTCCCTGGAGTTTTCAATATGCGTGGGACCGGGGACATCAGATCGGTGTTGTGGGTTCTTCCGATAATCATACTGGCCATCCTGGGGCCAATAACTATACTCACTACACTCAACATACCGGTGGACTCGCAGTGGTACTGGCTGAAGAGAACACTCGTGATGCCATCTGGCGCGGGCTTGATAAGCGACGCACCTATGCCACAACGGGGACGCGAATCCTGCTTTCCTTTACCAGCGATGGATATCCCATGGGGGCGGAATACGAGACAAACGGCCCGCCGCGCTTTTCAATAAAGGTGGCCGGCACCAACCGAATAGAAAGTGTGGAACTGATCAAACATGACAGTCACGGATATAGGGTTGTTTTCCAGGACCGGCCGGAAGGGGATATTGGAGAATACGCATTTACTGATGAGTCCTTTTCCGAGGATAGCATGTACTACCTGAGAGTGAAGCAGGTCGACGAACGCTGGCGGGGACCCTGGGCCTACGGCACCGCCGAAATGGCGTGGTCCAGCCCCATCTGGATTTACCTGGTTAAATGATACGAGGAGGATCAATTATGTCACCTGGAACTTTGAGCAGGACGCAGTGGTTGCTCTTGGCCATCAGCCTTTTCTGGACTTCGGTATTGTATGGTAGCACCTCGTTTGGAAGTGCAGCTGTTCTACCAGACACAGCTACTGCAGGCGGCTATGGTTCCTGGCGGGTAATCTACACTGTTGGAGATACGGGAATAAAAACAGGAGGCGCAATTAAAATACGCTTCCCAAACGGGTGGTATAACTCTCCCTGGCCGGAGGGAAAAATAAAAAGCGGCCAGTCCGATAACCCGAACCGGAATCATTACCTCAACATAGATATTTCGCGGAAAGATTGTTCGGCGGAGCTCTCCATCATACGGGCAGGCGTAGATGGGCAGCATGATCGCTATGGCCGCGCCTTTCTGATCACCATCCAGAAGGGGAGCCTCGCACAGGGTGATCGGGTCACGCTGCATTTCAGCAATACCAATGCGCCGATCACAAGTGAAACCCATCGAATCGCCGTAGGTGTTGATCCCGACGGCGGTGGAGAGTTTAAGTCAATCTCCCGATACCCGGCGCTCACCATATTACCCGGCACTCCCGTGCAGATGCGAGTAATCGCTCAATCTCAAGGTGCAACCGGGCGTCCGGTCAAGGTTACGGTGGTTGCGCTGGACCCGTTTGATAACGCCACGCATCTTTATCGGGGAACGGTGACCCTCAGCTCCGATGACTCAGCAGCCGAGCTGCCCGGTCCCTATCATTTTTCCGTGGCTGATACGGGTAGGAAAACCTTTTCTGTCGTTTTCAGCAAACCAGGCATTCAGATTGTCAAAGCGTCTGACGACCAGTACCTGGCGCCCCACGGCCTTGAGAGCAATCCGATAAATGTGGGGGGCGCATTTGCCGATGAGAACATTTTCTGGGGCGACCTGCATTCTCATTCCACCCAGAGTAAGGATGGGGCCGGCCTCGCGGAAACAGCTTACCGATATGCGCGTGACGTTTCGGTTCTAGATTTTTATGCAATGACAGACCACGGTGCCGGCGATATGAAAAACAAGACCGAATTTTGGGAAGGCTTAACACCGGATGAGTGGGCGAAAAATAAAGCCCTGGTGAAACAGTTTTACGTGCCCGGGGAATTCGTCACCCTACTCGCCTCAGAATGGTCGGGACGTGCACCGTATGGGCACCATAACGTATTTTACCGGCGGGTCAAGGGCCAGCCGTTCGGTGAAGATCGGTATCGAAAAGTCGAGGAAGTATGGGAGTTGTTGAAAGTTGGTGAGGCCTTTTCCATCCCTCATCACACCGGGATCACTTGGCCCGGCGGTGGTTCACCGGCTACCGATTGGCATCTCAACCGCCATGACGGTCTGCGGCCTGCTATTGAGGTCTACTCGCTCTGGGGCTCCTGCGAGTACTACGGGAATAGCATGTCCTATGAGCATTATTTTCAGAGGAATTTCAGCAGCAATCCCGCTCCCAACTACGCCCGTGATGCTTGGTCAAGTGGGCATTATCTTGGGGTAGTGGCCGGCAGCGATGATCATAACGCACACCCGGGCCAGCAGCACGGCGGGCTCACGGCAGTATACGCCAAGAAGCTGGATCGCAGCAGCGTTTTCGATGCAATTCTGCACCGGCACACTTATGCCACAACAGGGCAAAGAATTCTGCTCCAGCTCAAGATCAATGATGCGGTTATAGGTAGCCAGCTCCGCCTGAAGCAGGGCGCACTCCCGCACATCCAGGTCAGCATTGTCGGAACCGATATCATTGACAAGGTACAGATTATGAAGTACGATGGATATAGATGGGCTGCACTACTTGATGCCAATCCTGATTCCCGACAATGGGAAATTTATCTTACTGATCATGAGTTTGACCGGAGCTCATTATACTACATTCGGCTGAAGCAGAGAAATCTGGTAGGGAATCGAAAAGTCATGGCCTGGTCCAGCCCCATCTGGGTGTCGAACACAGCCACGCCGTGGTGGGAAGCCCAAGAGTGAAAGCGATGAAGATTAAACAGTTGCACCGCACGACGTTAGGCCCAGCCATTCTGATGGCCTCTGTGATGGGTCTGGTGTTTCGATGTACTGTACCGGCACCCAAACTGGATGCGGGGGTTATGAGAGCGGTTGACCAACTGGTTAACCAAGCCATCCAGGACTCACTCTTCCCTGGTGCAGTGCTGCTGGTTGGTCATCGTTCCGATGTTCTATATGAAAAATCATACGGCAGGTATGACTACGCGCTGGAATCACAGCCCATGAGCCTCGCTGCGGTTTTCGACCTGGCCTCGGTTACCAAGGTTATGGCCACCACAGTAGCTGTTATGAGACTGTACGAAGAAGGGGAAATCGATCTGGACGCTCATGTGGCCGATTATATCCCGCCTTTTGCGCAGACCGGCAAGGGGCATGTCACGTTTCGCCACCTGCTGGTACACGAGAGTGGATTTCCACCGGGAAAACCCTTCTATAGATTCTGTCGCAGTGAGGAGGAAGCCTACGATTCCCTCTACGCCATGCCGCTGGCGTATCCGACGGGCACGAAAACGGTCTACAGTGATCTGGGATTCATCACTTTGGGACGATTGGTCGAGGTTGTGTCAGGCGTACCCCTGGAAGAGTATGTATCCGGGCATTTCTATCAACCGTTAGGTATGACAAGCACTGCCTACAACCCTCCTGCCGGGATGTGGCCGAATATTGCGCCCACCGAACCGGAACATAACTACAGACTGACCAACCGGCCGGGCAGTGCGAAAAATAGAATCACCCAACTGATGAATGGCGTGGCCGGGCATGCCGGTCTTTTCTCCACCGCCCGCGACCTGTCGAAAGTGGCGGTAATGTTGTTGCAGGAAGGCACTTATCAGGGACAGCGGTATTTCCGGGAGTCTACAATTCAATTGTTTACAGGCCGGCAGTCAGAGCAAAGTAGCCGGGGCCTGGGCTGGGACACGGGAAATGGTGAAGGGAAGCAGAGAACCGGCCATTATTTCTCTGCGGCCGCATTTGGCCATACCGGCTTTACAGGGACTTCCGTCTGGATAGACCCGGAGCACAATCTGTTCATAATATTCCTGAGCAACCGTACTTACCAGATGAAGGATCGAACACGGATGTATTCTTTCAGGCCTCTGCTTCACGACAAGATAATGGAGGCTATCGGCCAGGCATGATACTCAGGAGTTCCTAGCCCGGAGGAAGGGTGCAATGATTTCTCGGAGAGCAACGATACTTATCTGCCTCAGTATCTGTTTCACCTACTACTGTACACCGTCCGGTAGCTGGTCAGGTGATGTACTGTCCGGGATTGATGTGCTGGAGAGTAATAATTTTGCCCCGCTAGGGGGAAAGAGAATCGGCCTGATCACCAATCACACTGGTATTAACAGGAATTGGCGACCGACGATAGATATCCTGTTCCACGCTGAGAACGCTGAGCTGGTTGCGCTGTTCAGTCCTGAGCACGGTATCCGGGGTAAGCTGGACGCCAAAGTACCGTCGAGCGCGGACCCTGCCACAGGACTGCCCATCCACAGTCTGTATGGCGACACGCGCCGACCAACAAAAGAGATGCTTGAGGGTATCGATGCCATGGTTTTCGATATTCAAGACATCGGTGCGCGTTTTTATACTTATATCGGCACTATGAAGAATTGTATGGAAGAGGCGGCAAAACACGGTATCGAATTCATCGTGCTAGACCGCCCTAATCCCATCACTGGCACCCATGTCGAGGGGCCGATCTTGAGTCAGGAACATGTCTTCTCGTTGGCGGGGATACATCCGCTCCCCATACGGCACGGCATGACTGTTGGCGAATTGGCCCGCTTGTTTCGGGATGATGAACAAATGGATCTGCGACTTCAAGTAATCACCATGCAGGAATGGAACCGTGAGATGTGGTTTGACCAGACCGGCCTGCCGTGGCTGAATCCTTCACCCAATATGCGGAATCTCTATCAGGCTGCTCTATACCCTGGGCTTGGATTGTTGGAAAGGCTTAACGTCGCCAATAAAAGGGGCCTGGAACGACCGTTTGAGATGTTTGGCGCACCTTGGGTGGACGCGCTGGAATTCTCTGCGGAGTTGAATGAACGCAATATTGCCGGAGTTTTCTTCACACCTATCAAGTTCACGCCTACCGAACATAAATATGCCGGACAACCTTGCCAGGGTGTTGCCATCCATCTGACAGATCGAAACCAGCTGCATCCGGTTGCACTTGGTATTCATGTGCTCCATGCACTGGCCAAACTCTATCCTGATGATTTCGACGTTGATCCACTCTGGCATGTGACGCGTTCAGAGGAGTTGGTCAGGCAGATAAGTGACCAAGTGCCAGTCTCCTCGATTATTGAAAGCTGGCAAAGTGGGCTGGACGAGTTTATGGAAAAACGCGAAAAATACCTGCTGTATTAACCTCTTCAATTCAGCCCTTTTATATTGGAGAGTATCTATGATGCGAAAAGCAGTGCCCGCATTCTTTCTAATCATGTTTATATGTGTTCCTTGTACCATTTCTGCCGAATTACAACCAGGTGATACATCTAATTACCTTCATAAAAAGATAAGAATTGTGTGGGGAATAAACTGCAAAACCCATCAGGTCTGGGATGGGGTAGCCTCGATGGACACTGGCCGTATTGTCCGGATTACACCTTTTATCCGATACGGTATGGTGGATGATTCAAAGTTGATCACCCATAATTCGTGGAAGTCGGAAACCTACATGGAAAGGGAGGGTATCTTTGTCGATGTGAAAGGTCTCCCCTCCGCTAATATTAAAATCAGCACCGTGACCCATACATTCTCGTTTACCATTGCCGAAATAGACGGGGTGAAAAAGAAATATGAGATGGATGGGAATATCGAAATCGAAGATGTCACTGACCAGGTACTGTTTCAGATCATGGGTTTTGAGTATGGACAGTACGGTGCTGGCTCAGCCGTGGTGTCACCTCAAGTTGCCTACACAGATACCGTCGGCACCTGGACCCTCACATACACGGCGGGAGAAGGGGGTATTCCTGTCGGCGGTGGCATAAGAATATCATGGCATTTCAGCAGGGGGTGGGGCCAACCGCAGTTTACCGATCCAACCGCCCCGAATTATATCACCGTGCACACCAATGGAGAAGTAACTCTTGATTATCAGTCAGCCCATACCGGTCTGTTTGAATATCCGTTTACAAAGGGCAGAATTCTGGTGCGGGTACTTGACCGACCGCTGAATCCAGGTGAACAGATTATTGTAGTACTGGGGGACGCCTCTGGAGGCTCACCGGGTTTTCAAACCCCATCCGTCAGCGAGGATAATTTCGAATTGCGGGTGGAATCATGTACAGTGGTTCCTGAAGGTGGATTTCCGATCTATAAACGTATTAGAAAGCTGCCCAGCCTGAACATCCGCACAAGGTTGGAACCGGCCAGACTATTCGCCGTAGCCCCATCGGTTGTCACCGTTGATGAACCCTTCACGCTCACGATAATCGTGGAAGACGAGTACAGAAATACTGTCAGGGATTACACTGGGTCGGTCCAGCTGGCCGAAATCATCGGCGGCAAAACTGTTCGTACACGCCCGTATGAATTAATGGCAGATGATAAGGGGAAACTTATAGCTAAAGATTTAATCGCCGATCAACCGGGTGTCCTGAGGTTCGGGATCAATACCAGCGATGGCCTGACCGGCGAAAGCAATCCGATCCTCGTTCGCGCTGACAAAAAGGGCCGTCGGCTATTCTGGGGGGAGCTTCACGGGCATACGGAATACTCCGATGGATACGGTACGCCCGAGGAGTATTTCGAATTTGCTCGTGACAAAGCACTCCTGGATTTTGCCGCCATAACGGATCACGATGTGGAATTGGATGCTCCAGACTACCAGGTCAAAGAAATGTGGGCGGCGGTTCGTGCGGCGGTCACAAAATTCTATGATCCTCCCAACTTCTTAGCTATCTGGGCCTGGGAGTGGTCGCCAAACCGGATAACACGAACAACACAATACCCGTACGGCGATCACAATGTATTTTATTTCCAGGATAAGGGCTTTATCTTTCTCAGTGGCGATGAACGGAGTGATTCGATTGAAAAGCTATACATGCGGCTAAAGAAGCTGCCTCGCCGCACCCGGGTGGTCGTTATACCCCATGTCGGCGGCGCGATTGCGAATTGGGAGTTCCATGATGAAGGTCTGGAGCCGCTCGCTGAAATATACTCGGTGCACGGGAGTTTCGAGCAGTTCGGGCAAATCGCACTGGATAATGGCTACCATGTTGGCTTTGTCGGCGCGGCCGACTCCCATAATGGTCAAAACGGGGGCTTCCCACCGGGTTATCCTGCCAATCATTTTGTGCACGGGGGCCTGACTGGGATTTATGCGGGGACCCTTTCCCAGGAAGCCCTTTATGAAGCAGTAACCGAACGGAGGGTTTTCGCCACCAGCGGTCCGCGTATTATTGTTGATTTCCAGATAGACGGCCACGAAATGGGTAAACGGATATCGGTTTCGAGGCCGCCGGTCGTTCACGCCTTCGCTGTTGGTGAGAAGCCGATCTGGAAGGTGGAAATCATCAAAAACGGCCAGACAATCCATACAGCCGTTAATGAGTTTGCGGCAAATAACACTGTCAACCTGCTGTGGCATAGTCTGATTGAGCGGGAGGATCTTCTCAACTTCGACGCGGGTTTCTGGGGACGTCGACTCCGCATTACACACTGGGAGGGAGTCATCTCGGACCCGGATGCCGGCCTGGAGCTTATTACACCTTATTCATTCGATTTCCCGAAGGATACGGTCCTGTTGTCAACTCCTGAAAAAATTGCCTGGGCATCGGACACCCGTGGCGACTACGACGGGCTGGCATTCAAGGTTGCTAAACCGAATACCAGACTTAGACTTACTCTAACCTGCCAGGATCATCGTACGTATGCCGCTTCCCGGGGTTTTATCCGTTTTTCCGGCGCGGATTCCAACATCTATCATTACACTTTTGCGCTGGATGATATTCCTGAGACCGGTTTGGAGTATCCGACCGGTCCCTTGGGTAACATTACAGTTCTCCGCGGTGATCCCCTGACCCGGCAGATGGAAGTCCATTACACCGATACCGGGCTCTTATACCGGGAGAATTACTACTATATCCGCGTTACCCAGGTCGATGGCGAGATGGCATGGTCCAGCCCCATCTGGGTGCAGTATCGAGCTGACAGGTAGGGGCAGTTTGGGATTCGCTTGCAGTCCTCTCAGTTAAAACTCTCAAAATTAAGGCAAGTTTATCTTGCATATCCGATATCACAAAGTATAACCTTGAGCATAGCTATTTATCGATGAATGAACTATCGTGTGGTGATGACAAATATTCCTCTCAGGGTACTGATACCCGCCGTCAGAGCCACGCCATTTTATGGATAAGGAGATAATCCCATGTTAGGAATCCGTTCAGTGCGTCGTATCCTAGCCTTTTGGATGGGCCTGTCAGCATTGGCCTTCGCGCAGCTGACCATCGAAGGGGCGGTTACGGATGAGCATGGCAATCCATTAGTGGGTGCCAACCTGGTGGTGAAAGGGACCCCCCTTGGCACTATTGTTGATTTAAGTGGCCGCTACACACTGCTCATCCCGCAACCCGCCGCTGAAACAGTGCTCGAAGTCAGCTACATAGGCTACGGGACCCAGTCGCAGACTATCACGCAGACCAGCGGAGTCGTGGAGACGAACTTCACCTTGTCGGTGGATGTGCTCCAGTTTGACGAGGTGGTCGTTACTGGTGTTTCGGCAGCCACCACCAGGCGGCAGCTGGGCAATGCCATCGCGACCGTCCGTGCGGAGGAGATCGGCGTTTCCGGTTCCCCGGCCATTGATCGGGCTCTGGCAGGAAAGATTGCCGGTGCCCTGGTACAGCAGAACTCCGGCAACCCTGCCGGCGGCATTACTATTCGCTTGCGGGGCACAGCTACCGTTCTGGGGGATGCCGATCCTCTCTACATCATTGATGGAGTGATTGTCAACAACGCTTCACCAATTCTCATTCGCCTGGGTGGCGGCGCCCAGAACCGCCTGGTGGACATCAACCCCGCTGATATCGAGCGGATCGAGGTTGTAAAGGGTGCCGCCGCGGCGGCTCTGTACGGCTCGCGCGCCAACAACGGCGTGGTGCAGATCTTCACCAAGCGGGGCGTATACGGTGCCCCGCGCATCACCGTGTCAACCCGGTTCATATCGGATGCCATCCGCAAGACATTGAAGGTCAATACTTACCCGTACGATAAACGATTTGATGATCCTGATAGAAAAGAAGTAGAGCGCTACGATCACCAGGATCTGATCTTCCAGCAGGCGTACGGCACCGAAAACTACATCTCGGTGGCCGGGGGTGGGGGCGATACCCGCTACTACAGCTCGGCCTCTTATTTTTCGAACGACGGCATTGTTCGGGGATCCAGCTTTCAGCGGGCCAGCACGCGGGTCCGTCTTGACCAGGTCCTGAACAGTTGGGCCAGCCTCTCCACCGGGGCTAACTATACCTTAAGCCGGAGCCAGGACATCCCAAACGGAGGTCTCGTCGGCAACTATGGCTCCATGACCGGCTTCATCTTCGGCCCGAACACTTACGACGCCGCCCCTGATGAAACTGGCAGCTACTCAGATGACGGCATCCTGGCCAACCCGGCCGAGGTCATCGACAAGTATGACTTCACCCAGACCACCAGCCGGTTCATCGGAGACGCCCACCTGACTCTCACCCCCTTCGAGGGGTTGGGCATCGACTATACCCTCGGCTACGACACCTATGCTCAAACCGCACTGGGCTTTATTCCCATCGGTACTTCATCACCGGGATACCCCAATGGGTTCTCACGCCGCGCGACTAGAGATTTCCTGCAGATCAACAATGACCTGAATGTCCGCTACCAGGCAAATCTGAGCGGTCTTGCTTCCACCACCCTGATGGGCGTCACCATGCAATATGAGCGGGTATCCACGTTCGCCGTCGAGGCTAAGGACATGGCCCTGATCGTCCGCACGGTGGAGGGTGGCGCCACGCAAGTTGTCGGCGATATCAGGGATGAACAGGTGCTCTACGGGGTGTTTGCCCAGGAGACCTTCGGTCTGGGCGACCGGCTTTTTGTCACCGGGGCGGCGCGTTTGGACGCCTCCTCGGTATTCGGTGAAGAAGAGCGCCGGCAATTCTACCCCAAGGCCAGCGCCTCGTATCTCCTGTCCGAAGAGAGTTTCTGGAAAAATTCGGCCCTGGCAGGCCTGGTGCCCAATTTCAAACTCAGGGCCTCCTGGGGACAGTCGGGGGGATTAACGGCCATCAGCCCCTTCACCCGTTTTACGAACTATTCCCCGCTCTCCTATATGGGGAATTCGGGACTGCTTCCCAGCACCACGCTCGGCAGCCTGGATATCAAGCCTGAGCGCCAGACGGAAACCGAGTTTGGCGCGGACGTCGGTCTGCTGGGGAACCGCCTGGGCCTTGAATTCACCGCCTACTTCCAGCACGTCAATAATCTCCTGCTCACCCGCCAGGTGGCCCCTTCGACGGGCTTTCTGAACAAGTTGCAGAACGTGGGCGAGATGGACAACAAGGGGATCGAGCTCCTGGTGCGCGCCATTCCGGTGGACAAGCCTGATTTCCGCTGGCTGACGAGCTTGACTTATTCCAGGAATAAGAATAAGGTGGACGGCATTGAAGGGGGTATTATGATCATCCCGGAATCCTTCGGGTTAGTGGCGGCCATCAATGGGCAGCCGCTGGGCGTCTTCTACGGCGCGGCCTACGACCGGGACGAGAACGGCGACATCCTGGCCAAGTGGGAGGATACCGACGGCTCGCTGAAGGACTACACATGGAATGCCGACGGTGATATCACAAGCGTCGACGGCGACGGCAATGCTGTCACGTCCGTCCTCTACACAGATTCCAAGACCCAGCTCCCGGCCCGGCGCCAGTCCAACTGGCCGGACCTAATTGCCATTGATGGAGAAGACACCGTGTGGTCCGCAAAGAATATCATTGGCGATCCCAACCCGGACTTCATCGCTTCCTGGATCAACGAGATCGAACTGGGCCGCAACCTGTCGCTCCGGACACAGATAGACATTGTCTCGGGCCAGGACGTGATCAACTTCACTCGGCGCCTGGCGGCCCTGGGGGCCTTCGGTACCCTGGAAGACTACCAGAAGGAGCTGGAAGGGGAGCTGGCCGAGGGACATAACAGCGCCGTGTTCAGCACCTTTGAACACTGGGTCGAAGACGGGTCCTTCATCAAGCTGCGGGAAGTGTCACTGTCCTACCGGCTGAAGCCGCAGGTCCTGGGACTCAGCGGGCTGCGCATCGATCTCATCGGGCGTAACCTATTCTCCCTTGATGACTACAGCGGCTATGATCCTGAGACCAACATCGGTGGTCAGCGCACGGTTGTCCGTGGGTTCGACTTCGTGGAAGTGCCCCTCCCCCGGAGTATCTCCCTCGGGATCACCGCTAACTTCTAAGAAGCATTGGAGACCATAACGATGAAATCGAAACGAGTAAAATTCATACTGGCGCTCCTGCTTGGGGGGTGCCTGTTCCTGGGCATCTCCGGGTGCTCCATGGATATCAGTAATCCCAACGCCGCTTCCGAGGAACAGGTACTGACCACCAAGGAAGGCATCCTGGCCCTGGCTGTCAGCATGCAGCAGTATTATTCCACTACTGCCTTGTGGGCTTATATCATCATCCCCGGTGTGACGGCCCGCGAGCTGGCCATCAATACCACCTTTGCCAACCTCATTGAGCTGGAACAAGGTGGCAACTTCCTGCTGCCCGGCAACGCTGACATTCTACGCGTGTGGTTCCGGTCCCTGAGGGTCATGACCATGGCCGAGGACCTGATCGCCAACGTACCGGACATCACGATGGACGCAGGAACGCGCAGCGGCATTGACGCGCTGGCGCGCCTGTATAAAGCCATGGCCCTGGGCTTCCTGGCGCAGAGCTTTGAGCAGGCGCCCATCCAGACCGATCCGCTCGGTGAGGCCACCTTCCATCCGCGGGCGGACGTGTTTGCCGAAGCGGTGAAGTTGCTGAATGAGGCTAAGAGTATCATCACCGCCAAGGTACCTTCCAGCGAGTTCACTTCCGATGTCCTGGTAAGCGGTTTCGACCTGGATAACAGTATCCGGGCCTACCTGGCACGCTACAACCTGCTGGCCGGGAATTACCAGGCGGCCATCGACGCCGCCAACCTGGTAGACCCGACGGTTGTGTCGGAATTCTCCTACGACTCGCAAAACGAGAATCTCATCTACGATGCCATCTTCACCGCCGATGACTACGCCCCCCGGGACAGTTTCGGGACCCACATCACCGAGCCGGGTGACGGTCGGCTGGCGTTTTATCTGGCTCCCGACGCCCGCCTGAGTGATCCGAATGGATACGCTGTCGACAGCGTAGCGAGTCCATTCTTCACCGGTCAGACGACTTCAATCCCGGTCTACCTGCCGGGCGAGATGGAGCTGATCAAGGCCGAAGCGAATCTGGGGCTGGGCAACACGGCGGCTGCCGTGACCTCCATCGACGCCATCCGCACCAAACAGGCCGCCGACGACCCCTTTGGCATCGGGGCGAACCTGCCGGCCTACAGCGGCGCCACAACCGCCGGCGCGCTGAAGACGGAAATCTACAGCCAGCGGCGCGCCGAGCTGTTCATGTCCGGTATGGGCTGGGAAGACGGTCGGCGGCTGGGTCAGCCGGGTCCGTCAAGTGATCCTTATGAGCGCAACCGCAACTTCTATCCCTATCCGGATCAGGAGCGGTTGAACAATCCCAATACGCCTGAGGACCCTGCCAACTAGGCCCAAGTGTTAGGATGATAGGATGACGATCTGTCGGCCTTGCCGGGTGGTTTCCCACGGAAGCCTCCTGGCAAGGCCGATCCTTTTCTATCCGTTCTGCTGAGGGTCAGAACGTGTCCTGCCAGCCAATTATAAATGATATGCCGCCCCGCTATAATCATTCTGCCGGTATGAGAAACGCTATTTTCAACATTATTCTGGCATCATGCCTGTGTCTGCCCATACAAGCCGGTTCTCAAGGCATGGAAACTGTCTTTTATTACGTGGATCGCGAAGAGTGTTTCCGCAGCTTCCAGGAGAATATCGCGCATATTACTATCGTCGCGCCCCAGGTCTATTCCATGGATGGCGATGGTGTGATATGGGGGTCGGTAGACAGCCGGATGATGGCTCTGGCCAAGGCCCACGGCGTGCAGGTCATGCCCCTGGTGATGAATCCCGGCTTTAACCAGCAGATGCTTCATAATGCGCTGCAGAACCCGGTTGCTCGTCGACGGGCAGTAAACACCATGGTGGCGTTGTGTCAAAAGCACGGGTTTGTGGGCATCCAGTTCGATTTCGAGAACATCCATATAGATGACCGTAAGGCCTTTACCCAGTTTTTCCGTGAAACTGCGGAGGTCCTCCATAAGAAAGGATTCCAGATAAGCGCAGCGGTCGTACCCCGCACGGGTGATTTCGCCGGCCGTATAAAGTATTCCAAATGGATATTCAAATACTGGCGCACCGGGTATGATCTCAGGGCGCTCGGCAAAATCGGCGACTTCATCTCGATTATGACGTATGACCAGCACACCCGCCTGACGACCCCTGGGCCGGTGGCGGGTATGCCGTGGCTGGAAGAGAATCTGAAATTTGTGCTTTCCCAGGTCCCCGCCGGGAAAGTATCTATTGGCTTCCCCCTTTACTCCCGCCACTGGTTCCCCGATGTCGCCGAGGACCGCGCGGCAACCGGTTCCCGGGGGTTTTCATATGAAAGGGCTGCGGCTATACTGGAACAGAACGGAGCGACTCCATCCTGGCTGGAAGACCAGGGCGTCCACATGGCCATGTTCCCGAACCGGGGCGGCCAGTTCGAGTACCTGTTCCTGGAGGATGGGCGCAGTTTTCAGGCCAAGTTGAAGATCATCGGGAAATACGGCTTGAGGGGTTTTTCCGCCTGGAGACTGGGGCACGAGGACCCCGAGGTCTGGAGGTTGCTCGAACAATACCGATAGGTTAATGCATAACATTCAACCCGGACATATACACATAAAGGATAATCTCATGAAGGTACTGGTCACATCACTGTCTCTGCTCATAACCATTACTGCACCTGCCCTGGCTCAGAAGAAAATCGAACGCCTGTTTTACTATTATGATCATCCAGACTCTTACAGGAGCCTGGTAGAACATATTGACCAGATCAGCATCGTCGCCCCAGGAGCATATAGCGTCGATGAAGATGGGGTCGTCTGGGGCAGTGTGGACCCGCGAATACTCAAGTTGGCTCAAGCCCACAATGTGGGTGTCATGCCGCTTATCGTCAACCCCGGGTTCGTCCAGGAGATGCTGCACAAACTGCTTATCAACGATGAGGCTAGAAGACGGGCCATCAACTCGCTCGTAGGCGAATGCAAGCGGTATGGGTATTTGGGGATTCAATTTGACTTCGAAAACCTGAACTTTAACGACCGGGATGCCTATAGCCAGTTCTACGCAGAGACGGCCAAAGCCCTTCACAAGGGAGGGTTTCTCCTCAGCGTAGCGGTGGTTCACAGACCCGAGGAGTACCCCGGCCCCACTAAATACTTCAAATGGATGCACGCCAACTGGCGGGCGGGGTACGATTTGGAAGCCCTAGCCCAGGCGGGAGATTTCATTTCGGTGATGACCTATTCCCAGCACACCCGCCGCACCCCGCCTGGACCTAATGCAGGCCTGCCCTGGGTACAGAAGAACATCGAATATTTTCTGAAGCATGTCCCCCCTGAAAAACTCTCGCTGGGCATTCCAGTGGCTTCCATGCATTGGTATACGATTCAGGATGATGAGCTGTACCACGTGAATGCCAGGTCGTGGAGCTCGTCCCTGGCCTACAACGACGCGCTGGGAATGGTGGAGCGGTATGACGCGGAGATCGAATGGCTGGAGGATCAGGGTGTTCCCTATACAATGTTCGAGAACGGGGGACTGTTCGAGTATATCTTTTTTGAAAATGGGAAGACATTTGAACGGAAGCTGGAACTTGTAAAAAAGAACAGATTGAGGGGATTTTCCGTGTGGGTATTAGGAATGGAGGACCCCGCCATTTGGGAGCTGCTGAAGTAATCCCAAAGAAGCACCAGTAAACCTTGTATCCATTCACTTCAGCTGTAACCGTATATCTGGATTGACCATGCAGATAACAACCCGACAGTGGCCGGTCTGGCTTATCGCCGTACTGTCCCTTTTCAGCGAGGGGCTCTTTTCTCAGCCTCCCCAGAAGCAATATCCCCCCAGTCAGAATGACAAGTATTGGTTTCAACAACAGGGTGACCTCTATTTTTCGGAGGAGCTCACCCTCCCTGGATACAGTGACGAAGAGCTGGGCCGGCTGGAGTATCCCTCCATTGCGGTGGACAGCAGGCGGAATGTGTACGTCGCCTACGATTATACCTCCCCTGGCGGTAGCGAGGCGGTTTACCTCAGCAGCTTTCACGATCCCGATGTTCAGTATGAGGAGTTTACTGAGGGTGAAGGTTCAACCCGTTACCTGAAATTTACACAGGGTCCAATTTGGCAGGGACCTTATAAAATCAGTACCGCGGCCGGCGAGGAATACCGGCCACGTATCGCTGTTGATAACGAGGATATCGTCTGGGTCGTCTGGTCCGCACGCAGGGATGGGCAATGGAATATTTTTGTTCGCACCTTTTCCGTTGCCGGCTTGGATGAGGAAGTGCAGCTGACTTCCGGCCAGGGGTACAACTTCAGGCCCGTGGTGCTGGCGGCGGAATCCGGAAGTGTCTGGGTGGCGTGGGAACGAGGAACTCCCGAGAAGCACATGCATATCGTGGCCAGATACTTCCAGGAAGGGCGGTGGTCGGAAGAAATAATGGTGGAAGCGCGCCCCGGATATGCCTATCGGCCCGCCCTGCTGGAGACTCACGACGGTGCGATATGGTTCGCCTGGGACCACACCAGCGGCTGCAACACGGACGTGTATATCCGTCGCTTCCGCCGGGGCGAATTTGAAGAACCGATCCGTGTCAGCACACACCCAGCCATCGATGCCAAACCTGCCCTAGCCTGGTACGATGACCGGCTGTGGGTCGCCTGGACGACCAATCGTCGAGGCGAAAACGGGTGGGGCATTATCAGATACCCGCTTATAAGGGCCTTTGATGGACGCCGATGGTACCAGCCGGTGACGACGATGCGCGGCATTGAGCTGGAAGACCGGAGCGAAACCCAGTCCTACGAATATCCCACCCTGACGTTCGACGCCTATGGCCGTCTTTATCTGTTCACCCGGCACGACCATATCTTCAGCGCGGCCTATTATGAAGACGGAGAGTGGAGCAGCAATTGGCTGCTGGATGAAATCGGCTGGGGGCAGCGGGGGTTCTATGTGCACAGCGGCTGGGTGTCGGGGAGCGAGATGTGGCAGGCCCGGCGCGACCGTCGGACCATTTATCTACAGAAGATGGTCCGGAAGAATCCTCAAAAGGTGAGCGTCAGGCTCCAGAAATTCACGCCCGGAGCATACCCCGACACGTTGATGGGGGTGGCCGAGGATTCCTTCCGGGGACCGACCCGCCACGGAAATTACCAAGTCTACTACGGTGAACTTCACGTCCATACGGCCTATTCCGACGGTGCGGGCAGCTTCGACGAGCTCTATAATCTGTATCAAAACATATACCGTCTCGATTTTCTGGCCATCACCGATCATGACGAACTGGGCTCATCGGATTTCAACCACCTGTCCCCTGGTGAGTGGGCTTACCTGAAGGCCCTGAACGAACTGTATAACCGGCCCGGTGAGTTTGTGACCCTGAACGCCTACGAATGGACCCACTCGACCTGGAGCGGACGACAGGACTCTTCGGTGAAAATCGGTCACAAGAACGTCTATTTCAAAGGCGGCGAGGAGAGCCCTTTCTTTTCACACTTCAGTAATAGGGCCTACGACGCCCGGAGCCTGTTTCAAACCCTTCACGATCACGAGGCGCTGGCTTTTCCCCACCACACCGCCTGGGGCGGTATCACTTGGGAAGATCACGACCCCGAGATAGAGACCAACTACGAGATCGTGTCCATTCACGGGGCGAACGAGTACATGGGAAATCTCCCCGTCCCCCATCGCGGCGGTATGCCCGGGACTTTCGCCCAGGATGGTTTATCCCACGGCGTGGTAGTCGGGTTTGTGGGCGGGTCGGACTCCCACGGGCTCTATTACCATTCCCACGAGGGCTGGCGCGAGGACCCCTACAAGGGGGGACTGACCGGCGTACTGCTGAATGGGCCACTAACGCGGGAAAATGTCTGGACCGCCTTGAAAGAGCGGCGAAATTATGCCACCTCAGGAGAGAAATACTTCCTGGAGTTTTTTATCGATGGGCAACCGATGGGCAGCATCATCAGGACGGATAAACCGCCGACTATTGCATTCCGGGCGCTCTCGGAGAAGATTCTATACGCCTACATCATCCGGGATAACCGGGAGCATTTCGTAACCGGCGCAATCGGTGGATCCCGTTGGGAATACAAAGGACTGCCGGATAATTCTGTCGAACCGGGAAATCATTCTTATTATTTGCGTATTGTCTATCGGGATGGCACCGTAGCTTGGTCAAGTCCCATCTGGGTGAGCTACCGTCCGAAGTAGGTCCAATCGATATTGAAGACTACAACGGGTTAAATCAGGATCTTTCCTGAATTGACCCCGCCTTGGAAATAAGATTACCAGCTCACCCGTAATTTAGGGCGTACTTTCTTGACGCCAGGGATGTCATTTCCTGGCTACGGGCCCATGAAGCGGGTTAGAAGAAGAGTAAATCTGCATGTTTTATCGGGTTTGGGCATTTCATTGTCCGTAGGCACTTGCCGATGACCTGATGAAAACCGGGCACCAAGCTTATGTTTAACGTCCTTTTTGGATACTCAGGACCACTACTAATATCAGAACCTGGTAAGGCCTTCTGATTTGTTGGTGCTAACTCTTCGTTTCAGTACTTTTTTGCAAGGCCAGGAGGATCGTTCGCAAGACTTCCCTCCGCAGCGGTCCGACATTATAGTAATATCCTGAATCGCCGAGTCCAACATTTTGCCGATTGGTGAGTAAGATGACAACCAATGAATACTCAGGCACCGCGACCGCATAGGTACCTGTAAATCCGCCATGGCCGAAAACTTTTTCGGGTGGCGAAGCCATCTCGCCTAAGTTCATGGCCATAGCCCAGCCCAATCCATGGCCGAATTCATTCTTTGTCAGGAACTCTTTAACCACTTCCGGGCTGATAAACTGTCGGCCTTTATACGAGCCGTTCTCCAGCAGCATATTCAGCAGTCTCTGCAAGTCTGAAGCGGTTGAAAAGAGTCCTGCATGGCCAGCCACACCACCATTGGCATAATAGGCGTTGCCATCGTTTACCTCGCCGATAAGAGTGTAATGACGCCAGCCCTGAAAACTTTCCGGATCTTCATGGCAGAGGTAGCCGAAGTTGTCATCTGCGACCATGTGATATTCATAGGGATTGCCATGGGAGGTCGCCGCGAACTCTGTAAAGCCATATTCTGAAGGATTGAAGGTTGTGGAATTCATTCCCAAGGGCTCGTACAGATTCTCCCTGAGAAACACATCCAACGATTGACCGCTTACCTGCTCAATAATATATCCGAGCAGCATAAAACCCAAATCGCTATAGTGCCTTTCTTTTCCAACTGGATATTTGAGTGGCAACTGACAGATGTAATTATATGTCTCCTGTTTATTCGTCGCATGATAGTACAAAGGTTGCCATGGATACAACCCAGCCGTGTGCGTCAATAAATGGTATACAGTAGCACTATCCTTATGGACGTCGCGAAATTCCGGCAAGTAAAGATGAACAGGAGCATCGAGGTCAACCTTCTGCTGGTCTACTAAAAGCAGCATTCCAGATGTAGTGGCTATCACTTTCGTTAGGGATGCAAGATCGAAGAGGTGGTCTGTAGTCATTGGTCCGGGCTCTTCAAGTCTTTTCAACCCGTAGTCATACAGATGAGCATAGCCATAGGCCTTTTTGTGGACTACCTCTTCATTCTGTGACACAAGTAGCACTGCGCCGGGGATCTCTTCGGCTTCCACTCGGGCTTGAAGCAAGCTATCAGCAGATGCTAGTGCTGATTCCAAGCGTGGATCTATTTTTGAACAAGATATTAGCGCAAGAACTATAATAAAGAGGGGAATACGGATACGAAACCAACGGGATTTAGTCATGTTAAAAACCTCAATAATTATGTATCTTAACTAGGTTAAATATACCTCAGCCTGAAACCTAAATGAACCGTAATAGTATTCTACTGAGTATAATATATTCTGGACAAGTAGCAGCTCGATTAACAGTGTTCGGATAGAGTATTCATCTAATGGTGGTGTCTCATTTGAAATTGTGCAAATTCCATGTTTGGAACTTCTTTTTAGTTTTATTAAAATCCAAAATGCGGTGCGTTCTATCCTTTTGGCAGGTGACACAGGTCGTTAGGCAGCACGTGAGCATCGTACTGCTAACCGCGCGACCGCTGCGGGTTGATTACACAGTGGGGTGATACCATGTGGCCCAATGTCTTGAAGCTATGGAGAGCTGTTCCTGCATTCGTTGTTGCTGTTGTCACCGGCTGGATGTGTCCGGAACCCTTGGGCGCCCAAGGAGGCGCGGCGGCAATCGTGCCTGAGAACGCACAGCTCGAACTGTTGTTTGACGGTGGCTTCTTCACCGAGGGGCCCGCTGTTGGTCCAGATGGATTCGTCTACTTTAGCGATATCACAAATACAGCCAATTCGGGTATGCAGGCCGGTCACATCTGGAGATACGATCCAGTATCTAGCCGAACGACGATTTTCCGGTCACCAAGTGGGATGGCCAACGGAATCATATTCGACCTGGAAGGCAGGATGTTGGTTGCGCAAGGAGCAGACTTCGGAGGCCGATGCGTGATCCGTACGGATATGATGACTGGCAAGAGCGAAATCATTGCGGGCCGGTACAATAGCAGGTCTTTCAACGCCCCAAACGATTTAGCTATTGACGAGGCAGGTCGGATATATTTCACGGACCCTCGCTATTTTGGGCACGAGCCCATCGAACAACCTGTCATGGGCGTATATCGTATTGATCCTGACGGGAGCGTCTCGCGGATCATAAACCGCGCGGGCATGCCAAATGGCATCTTAGTGTCGCCTGATCAACAAACGTTGTATGTGGCAAGCATCAAGCCTCCGCTATGGTACGGTCTGAATGCGCTTCTGGCTTATGATCTGGCAGAGGATGGCAGTGTGTCCAATCGTCGAGTGGTAGTCAACTTTGCAGCTTGTGATACTTCATACCCTCCTGGACTCTTTCTGCTGATATTTAAGAGTCAAGAAGGAGGGCCGTTTAATGGAAAAAGTAGTTCAGAGACTAGTTCGGGATGAGCTGAGGTTCAGAATGAAGCTGGCAGTACTGGAATACGCTCGTGAGTGTGGCAACGACGCCAAAGCATGGAGAGAGTATGAAGTGCCCAAGTCTACATTCTACCTCTGGAAGAAAGCCTATGATAGAGAGGGAAGAGCTGGCTTAACAAGAAAGAAGCCGGTAGCCCATAACCACCCCAAACGAATTCCGCCACAGGTTGTTGAAAAAGTTCTTCAGATCAGGCGATCCTATCAATTGGGCCCTGAGCGCATCATGTGGTACCTGGAGCGCTATCACACGGTATAAATTACCGTATCCTGGCTCGCAATGGGCTTAATCGACTACCAAAAGCGGCTACGCGCAGGGCTATCCACTCAAGACGTTACGCTAAAACTGTTCCGGGGCATCATGTTCAGGTCGATGTGAAGTTTCTGATACTGGAAGATGATGAGGGACATAAGGTCCGCCGCTATCAGTATACAGCCATTGATGATGCAACCAGGATCAGGGCGCTAAAAATATACCGGAAACATAATCAACAGTGCGCCATCCAGTTTATTGATTATGTGATCGAGAAATTCCCTTTTAGGATCAGCACAGTCAGGACCGACAGAGGGCATGAGTTCCAGGCCCGATTCCATTGGCATGTTGAGGATAAGGGTATGAAGCATATCTATATCAAGCCTCGTTCACCGCAACTAAACGGGAAAGTCGAGAGATCCCACCGCACGGATCAGGAGGAGTTTTACCAGTTGTTGTCCTAAACCGATGATGTGGATTTGAACAGAAAACTTGAGGCGTGGGAGCAGTTTTATAACCTTGATCGACCCCACGGTGCCTTTGATGGGAAAACTCCTTATGAAGTGTTGAGGTCTATCTTAAATTAGCTGCCAATTAGTCCGGCAGGGTATGGAGGACTACACCTCGATAAATTCCCCAAGGGATCAGTCTAAGCCCCACCTTTTCTGCTCATTTGGCCATCACTAATCATCTTTCCCTTCCCATTCAGCACCCAACTCACATTAAATCCCATCCGATCCAGCTCAGCCAGCACCCTAGTAGGAATATCACACCGGCCTCGCTCGTAGTTGGCTGCGGGTGGAGGGATGCTGGATGGTTATTGCTGACCGCTGATGGCTGGATGGCTGATTGGCGATCGTCGCTTGTCCCGCCGGGGCCGTGGCCTAACGCAGCAGAATCATCTTCCTGGTTTTCACGTAGTCCCCCGCCACCAGGCGGTAGAAATAGACCCCTGAGGCCACCGGCTGGCCTGAGTGATTGCGGCCCTCCCAGACCTTCACGTAGGAGCCGGGCTGCCGATACCCACGGATGAGGGTGGCCACCTCCTGCCCCAGCAGGTTGTAGATGACCAGCTCAACTCGGGCGGCGTGCCGCAGGTCGAACTGGATAGTGGTTACCGGGTTGAAGGGGTTAGGGTAGTTCTGGTACAGCTTGTAAGCCCCCGGCAAACCAGGTCCATCCTCCACTGCCAGAAGGCCGAACGTGCTGAATCGGTATGCATCCTCAGGCTGCGGGATCTTGTTTGGAATGAACCGCAGAACGGTTCCAACCTCAGGAAAAGTAGTCGCCGCTGTGGCTAAATCGAGGGTATTGGGATAGCCGCCGCCCCCAAGGTAGCGGTTCCAGTTCATCAGGCGGATGCGGGCAAAGACCTCTTCACCAGATAATCCCGCGGCAGCGCCGTAGTCTCCGGTGGCAACCACGGCATCGTACCCAACCGTTCCCGGCGAGGTATCCGGGGGATTACGCCAGTAGATCCAATCGGACGCGGGGTCATTGTCCCCCGAAGAGCCAAGATCGTCTTCGGGGAGATCGAAGACATCGTTGAAATTGAGGTCATAAAGCCAGCAGATCATCTGGAAGTCATCGCTGGTATCATCGGGATTTGGCCCCAGGTTCCACAGCTCGAAGGGCACATCCACGACGGCCCCGGAGTACCAACGCATCCGCGCCCTGGCGCCGGTGGAGGTGAAGCGCATCTCGAACTCGTTGCCGGCGGCCCGGCTGAGGTTGTCCCCGCCGCGAAAGACCCGGGCGTTGAATGAATCCCAATCGTAGGGAATGCCACCACCATGGGTGATAAAGACCCATCCCCCTTGGGCCTGTTCGGTGGGGGTGGGATCTTCACCACTTTGGAAGAAACGCAGCCACAAGACATCCTCCGTCGGATCTTCACCCACGCCGGTAATGGGGCCGTTGGCGTTGGTCGTCTGCCAGACACCCTTCATGCCCGCTGCCGGTGCTAAAATCACCAGCTTGAATCCATCGGTGATGGGAAAGCCGTAGCCTTCTGGATCGGGCAGGGCGTGCCGGTCCAGCAGGAGGGTTCCCGTGGTGGAGTCCCGCAGGCTGACCCCTATGCCTGCCTCAAGGGTATCGGCATCACCATAGTGTTCGGCGGAGAAGGTCACCTGGTACACGTGGCCGGTCAGGGAATTGGGGTTCACGATCCGGAACCCTACATCACCATCGAAAGGTCCGGCCACATGTTCGGCCTGAATCACTTCGTTGGTGGGTGTCCAGCTCAGGGGAACGACAGCCAGGGAACGCTCCATCTGGAGCCAGGCGGTCTGGGTGTCCGGGATGGTGAAAATGAACCGGAAGTGGATCGAATCGGCGGCAAAAGTCGGAGCGATAGAATACTCAAAATCTTCCGCCGCGGGGGCGAATACGCCGTCGCCCGGAAGATCGGCGATGGTGACCAGGTTGGCGCCCCTCGTGTAGACGCCGGTTTCAGCTGGAGATATGCCCATCAGGGCGGACAGGGTGTTAGTGGTCAGATTGGTAACGGTAAAGCTGACCCGGATGCGCTCACCGTTGTTGGCCTGCCCGTCATCGTTGATGTTGTCGGCTGCCACGGTGACGGGACTGATAGAGAAGGGGAGGTTTCCCGGCGTTATGTCGGGCCAGATGTCAAAAGCATTGTCCGCCAGGGTCTGGGCCTGGCCGTCGGCCTGCTTCAAAGCCGTGATTGAACTGAGGGGATCGCTGCCCGCGGCCATCACCACGGCGAAGATGACCTCCTGGGAGTCGCCCGGGGCGAAAGTGAACGGCCCCGAGCTCATGAGAAAGCGGCGGTCATAGGAAGCGTGGTCATCGGAGTCGACCCAGACCCCGTCACCGAAGCCGGTGTTCGCGGCAGGGTCATCGGGATAGGTAAACTTGGTCGCCTGGCCGGTCTCGGTATTGACGATGGGCGATCCATCCTTCATCAGGCCGGCCAACAGGTTGTAGGCTTCGGTGGCCTCGTACGGGTCCGACCATATGGAATCGACGTTGATCAGGTAGACGAAGGACTCCATGGACAGGTTCTTATAGCCGGGGTGAAGGCGACCGAAGGCCCGGGCAGTGTCACCCTGCGAGGTGACGATGGGTCCCTGGAGCAGGTCGTAGCCGATCGCCGGCGTGAAGGAACCATATATTCCGAATCTTCGCCGTCGTTGTAGCAGAAGCCCAGAGCCAGGGTTGTGTCGCAGCCCACGAAATCGTCCGTGTAATCACCCACGTCCGGGTCGTCCCAGATGCCGATGTAGGCGGAGTCGATAGAAGCGGGGCCCTTGTTGATCACGAGGGCCTTCACGAACATCATGTCACCGAAACTGTCCCGGCGGTCGTAGCCCCAAACGGTCATCTGCACCTCGACACCCAGGGGCAGAGTCTGGAAAATGACATGGTGCAGCGTATCACCATCGTTGGCCACATACCATATCATCTGGTCACCTGAGAGCCGGGGCCGGTCGCCGTCGTACACGTTGTAGACGCCGTCACCGTTGGCGTCGAGCCACGGCGCGCCCTGGTCTGCGGGCCAGTCCACCATGTCGGGGTTGCCGTAGGGGTCATTGAAGTCGGAGGCCTGGATTTTATAGAACCGGAAGGCGGGGTCTCCGGAGTCCCCGCCGTAGGGCCCGGGGACAAAGTCACTGCCATACTCCGCCGCGGAGACGAGGGTATTGCCGCCCACCTGGCCGCCGATCCAGATGCCTGAGGCGAAGTTGATCCAGGCGCCGAAGCCTTGGGGCCATTCCATCCCTGCGTAGCCTGTGATGTGATAGATGCGATAGCTGACAAACATGCCGTTATTTTCCATTGTGGATCGGATACGATTTCCGTCGAAGGTAGTGTTGCTGTTTATCAGGGATTTGGCCAGGGAGGGGGTTGATGGATGCGCGCTTCTTTCGGCGCCGGATAATGGTATAAGAAATATCGTCAGGGCAAGCACGTTACTTCGAATCCGCATGACAGTCCCCTTCCCGTCAGTCGGTTGAAAGATGAGGAGAACGGATAAAATCTAGGCAATGAGAAGTCATGGTCCAACATAAAAGTTCTTGGTGGGGGCGCCACCCAGTCATGTGGGCGCCCGACCAGGGAGATAGCCATGCCTGCGCCGGGTTCTCCCGTGGGTCTCCGTGGCAAAGGCCCGGCAGGGGGAGCAGCCAACACGTACGGCTCAGTCAGGTGTCCTGAAATCCTTGCACCCCGCCGATTTCCTGCCTATCATTCCCCGGCATCGGTTTACAACGACATACGCCGCAGACTAACTTGCTGGAGCGTGTTCATGGGTTCCTTATGTTTTACACTCATATCGTGCCTGGATAAGTCGAACCGCCCAGCAAAGACTTCCTGAGTCTCGCCCAGGTGCTCCCTGATCTGGCGGAGGCGTTTCCCTATAGTTTGAGTATTGGGATCAATCGTCATCACTGCCCGAGGTGGTAAACCTGGCCCACACGGGCTTGTGGTCTGAGATGGCGTAGCCCTGGTCTTCAGTAAGGCCGTAAGAAGTCCAGAAGGTGTAGACTCCCGACTGGTTAGCGTACTCCGCCGTGTAGTTCCCTTGGAAGATGATGTTGTCGTAGGCTCTGCCCCCTCTGGTATTCGTCTCCTCCAAGATGGTGAACACGATGTTGGAGATTCCCGCTATGGCATTCATTGTGATGTAGCTGCCGACGGAAACTCCGGGTGCCTTGGCGTTGAAATCCCCCAGAAGGATAATGTTATCCTCATGCGGGGTATTGCTCTGAAGGTCAGTGTACGCCACTTCCAGCGCCGGGATCTCTGTGTCTACTTCATCAGGATCGGTATGGATGGCCATAAGGTAGAAGTCGAAGTTTCCAGCCCTGAACATGGCGTAGAAAGGCTCTCTAGCGAACTCATTGTTCGGCTCTACCCCATAGCCTGAAGTATTGGGAACAGGATCGATCACGTCATCATTGTAGACGAAAAGGTACTGTTCCATCCTGGTGCTGCCCACCCTATCACTAATCACATAGTTGAAGTTGGAGCCATCGGCGTTCATCTTCTAAACAAGGGTGGGGGCTAGGCCCTGGCTGACATCCTGTACTTCCTGAATTGCTCATACCCTTTAAGGACATCCACGATCATATCTATTCTGGCCGGGTCGTTGAGCTTGGTCTGACCGAAGTTCTTAAGGTTCCAGCTGGCGACGGTGATGGTTGTTGCGCCTGGGTGACCAGATTCCCCACCGCCACAATTCCCTTCGCAGGAAAGGGATATGATCAGCAAGAGAAATAGAGTCTTTTTCATCTTTTGATCCTCCAAGTAATAACAGAGTTTCCTATAGGGCTCTATTGTCTGCCGGAGTCGGGCACCGATTTCTTTGTTCTGATCCGTCAACTTATCCCCACTCCACCCGCCTTCTTATGCTGCTCAGCATGTACAGCCTTGACCTCTTCAAGCAATTCATCTGACGTGAAGACACCCTTTTCAATACACAGCCGGGTAACGGCCTCGATCTGTACCATGTTAGTATAGATCAGGTCTTCAATGGAAACGGATTCGGGATCTTTGGGTCCCCACCGGGCCAGCCGGTTGAGGGAGATCCCTTCGCGGGCTGCCTTGCTCCACCTGCAGAGCGATGGCCCGGTATTTTACTTCCGGGTAAACGCCCGAATCCGCTCCCACATCCGCGGGTCTTCGCGACCGGAGACCCACATATTGATGCCCCGCAGTCTATACCGCTTCACCAGATCCAGTTTGGCGTCAAGACTTCGAATGTCGTTATCGATAAAAAACCATTCGTAGAGCCCCCCCTTTTCGATATAGCCGTACAGCACTTTCTGCTTATCATCCCAGGTCAAGGGAGGCCCATCGTATTGTTCAATCAGGGAGTTCACCTCTTCGACCGAGGTGCCCCGGCGCCATGAGCGCGCGTTGAGGTAGTATTTGGCCGTGTCGGCGATGGTATAGTAATGGGCCGCCCCCATGGTTATGCCCATACTCAGTTTTTCCGGGGGGACGAACTTCAGGAAGTATTGTACTACCTGCTCGAGCCAGGGAAGGCCTTGAGAGGGGCCGGGCGTGGTCCGGCGGGTATGCTGGCCATAGGACATGATCTTGATGAAATCGCCGATCCTTCCCAAGGCCTTAAGGTCGTACCCTCCCCGCCAATTTTCCATCATCCACTTGGTATAGGTATTGGGACCGGCCGTTTCTTCGGCGCGGTGAACAACGGCAATACTGATTTTAAACCCTTCCTTGTGCAGCGCATCCGCCGCTTGGCGGTAGAATCGGGTCAGGGCATCCCGGTCATTGACGTGAACGTCCTCGAAGTCAACTTGCAGGCTCCACAAACCGTATTTCTTGCACAGGTGTGCCATGGTTTTGATCACCCGCTTGCGGGTCAGCTCATGGTTAAGTATACGGTGAACCGCCTGTTGGTCGAAGAGGCCTTTGCTGGGATTGATATTCTTTATCTGGGGCATGATCTTAACATCGTGATCGGCAGCGAGCTTGAGCAGCCGGGGTTCAATTTCGCCATAGACAACCCCGCTCTGGTCCACGATAAACGGTTCCGGAGCAACGATGGCCACCTGGTCGATGTGCTTTTCAAGGGTGTCGAACGCCCGCGGCCGGTACGCAAACAGTATTTCCAGTCCCTTCTGCGAAAAACCGGATGCGGGCAGGGATAGATAGATTAGAATCGCGATGGCAAACGATGTCGACCGTTTCATGCGATGTTCCTCCTTATGGATAATCACCGTCCTCCTTATCAAGTATACGGTATATCATTTTCGCTTTCAACAGCTTTCTGGCCCCAAGGCGGGATGCCGCCCGGTACCTCCTGAATGTAGAGAATGTTATTTTTCTTGGAATCATTCATCTAGCCACGTACCATCACACCGCCCAGGGCACCCGCCTAGTTCCTGCTCTGGAGCCTGGCTTAGTTACTCGTGAGGAGTATCAGCCCTGGGCAGCCCTTCCTGGGGCCTTGGGGTACCTGTCAAAGGAGATACCCCTTTGCTTGGGAAATATTCGCAGCTCTAAGGCCCCAGCCTTTTTCCGCGCTCCCTGGCAGATTTTCCGGCCAACTGCACACAACTGCAAACAAATACACCGATTGCCGGATACGCTACCGGATACGTTTGGCATGCTTCAAACATTCCCGTGGGAGTCAATAAACCAGGATTGATGGGCAATCATTGGCCGGGTTCAAACTCACTACAAAACAGAGATAAAATCGTGGGTTTCCGATAGAAATCGTTGGAAATCTGGTGGGTTATTGGAGTATTGCGTTGAGTTTTAACCGAATTATCCATGTGATTTCTAGCATCGAACTCTTAATCTATCGCTTTACATAGATGGTCCAAGGGGCACGAGATCGCGAAGGTCCCTCTCAAGCACATTGAATGCTTTTAGTGCATTTTGACGTTCTAGTTCAACTTCTTCGGCTATCTGCAACTTTACCTTACCAGATTTTTCTATCTTACGAATTATAGTCTCGGCGAATCTATCTACATGTTGATCTTGTTGTTGTTTCTCAGAAGGCCACTTCGCATGGATTACTTCGTGGACAAGCGTAATCAAGTCGGTTTGTTGTTCCACAATGGCTGTGATTCCCCAGCCCTCTTCCTGCCTGAATGCTCCTCCTTGCCAGATGCCTTCTTTATGTATTAAATCACCGGATCGATCAACAGCGTACACTCCTCTACCAGTAAGAGTAAACATTGCTGCCATAAATGTGTTTGGTGAATCAAGGGCTTCAGGATTCGATGCTAGGACAACGGTCATAATACCATTCTTCAATTCAACCTTGAGAGCGAACATACGCCCCAGTTCATTTGAAGCTGTCAACAGTTTCGGTGCATTGTATCCGAAGAAGGTTATAAATATTGTGAATGTTTTCGCTTCACCTCTGTCTTCCCAGCTACTGGTGATGGATTCGGATAGTATGCCCAGTCCTTGGTTTCTTACATGCGACACGATCAATTCATCTCTCTCCTCAATCATGTCTGCAGCAGATAATGTCCTTTCATCTATGATAGATGGTATTCGCCCTGTTGTTAATTGACAATAATTCTTTGCTTGGAGCGCACTGGTGGATTCGCAAATAAACTGAAGGGTTTCAAACATAGACCACCTCCCAGATAGTAAATGCAGATTTGCAGCATATCGGACACAGATTTATCACCCGGTTATACATCTCTCCTGACCACTCTTGCTCGGTATGAGACGTCTCAACATCCTCTGACATAGCCTAGTGTCGGAATTGACAACCCAACCAACGGATTATGAGTCCGCTGCTCTCCCGTCGAGAAAACGAAACAAGTGATAAAAAAAGGTGACATAGGGGAACTCTAACCTCCTCAATCTAGAGATGGCCCATTAGCATTGAACAGCCCACCACTTCAGGCGCGATGCGGTACGCTGCTAGCCCTGATTATCACTTTTTATAGTTTTTGCCTGTATCTTGAGTAAAAATGCGAGCCAACTTCTCCGGTCCATCAACCAGTCTGCAACACCCTTTCCAAGCTCTACTAATGCTGCTGGGATTCCAACGCCTGTGAGATTAGAGGCAAATCCGAGTCCAATACTTATTGCAAGAGATCGTGTATCCCTATAGCGAGCCGAAAGCTCTTTAAGTAGGGTTTTCGAAAATGATCTCCCGATTTCCTCTTCAAAACGCATACGGTTACTTAAAACGGTAGGATCCTCTAAGACAGACATTACCAACTCACCAAGGAGCGTACGAAACTCATACCAAGAGCTGTCCTCACGAAGTTCCAAGACATCATCAATTGATAGACTTGCGAAATCTGGTGCTGCAACCGAGATTACATGTTGAAGTGCTATCTGCTCTTCACTACCGGGGGGTACCACATCGTCAGGGAGATAGCATTTTTGTCTGAGGACAGCCTCATGGGTAGGATCCACGATCACTGCAGCACGGATTATCGACGCGACAATAGCATCTCGATTCAGACTCTTTATGACAAGATCACGAATCCAATCTGAGCTAAGATCCAGATTGAGGCGTGATTGATCATGAAAGCATTCGCGACGGATGGCATTAAGGACGTCTCCCTGAAGTTGAGTGTCTGATAGGACAACGTGGGTTACAAAGTCAGCATCGTGTAAGCTGGAACCACGTGTGAGGTCGAAGAAATCGATCTTGTATCTGGCTATTGTCTTCCCTGCGAGAAGAGTCTGGAAAGGCCCTTCAGAACCTTCGATTTTGAAACCTAACTTCATATCTGTAGGGCTGATATCACGTTCCCATTGGATAACACGCTGATCTTGCGGTATTGACCCCGGTGGAAAGAAGGGATAGAAGCTTCCCTGCTCTGTAATGTCAGCGATGAAGGTGCCATCCTCAATCACAACTTCGTCATATAGAAGGAGCGTCTCCTTCAGTCGTACATCAAGCTGGGTCCTCAGCTCCTGACTCTGAAACCAGTTGACGTTGCTTCGCAGTGGAAAGTAGACTCGAGTCATCTGCTCCCGTACCAGTTCAGCTTCTCCCGCCGCTCGCGCCAATCAGGCATGACAGACGTGAGCAACTGGTAGAATTCCTCACCGTGGTTGGGCTCCTTCAAGTGGCAAAGTTCATGAGTGACTACGTAATCGATATAGCGTTTGGGGATTCGAATAAGGTTGGTGTTGAGGGTGATCCGGCCTTGATGTGAGCAGCTGCCCCAACGGGTCTTCATCGTGCGCAGGCGGACCTCGGGTGTTTTCACGCCACGTCTCATCAGCGGCTCTAGGCAGACCTCGATCCGCTCCTGGAATACGGCCCTGGCACGTTTCAGGTACCAAGCATGCAGTAGATTCTTGATCTGACCATTGTCGGTAGGCCCATCTGTGATGATGTGAATGCGCCCACCCTTCAAGGCAACTTTGGTCGGTTTCCCATCTTCAATCTTCAAACGGTACTGCCGGCCGAGATAGCGGTGTGTCTCACCTGACACGTATTGCCGCGGGGGGACTGGCGGCAGGAAGGTAGCAAAGTAGTGCTGCTTTTTAATGATCCAGGCTCCGCGCTGCTTAACCTTCCTGGAGATACTCCGAAGTGAAGCACGCATTGGGGCACGGACCTGGACCGAAAGATCCGGATAGACATGGATGGCGAGGGTCTTGCGCTTACTCCGGATAAGAGTAAACGAGATTACCTGGCTGCCATAGTCAACTTTGTGATCCTTTGGCACTGTGCTTACGACCTTTCCCACTTTATGGCCAGCTCGATGACACTGTCCAGAACCTGATCCTTATCCTCTGCCAAAAGGTTGATACCACTGCCCTGCTTGAGATCGTAGAGATAATCGTCGATCTCATCCTTCATCTCATTCTGGATATCACTGTTATTAGTCCAGTCACGGACTTTATGCTTTTCGATGATATCCTCTATGCGAATCCCCACATCAGCGGCCAGATCGGCCATGGCTCCTTCACTTCCGTACTTTGCAAGCGGCTCCCTTACTGCATGATAGTACGCTTTCGCGGATTCATAGCCCTGGAGTTTGGCGGGCATATCCTCAGCAGTATACGATTGGACCTGGTCATCAAGCTGTTTCACCCGCTCGAAATACTCCTGCTCGCTGATCCGCTGAGCGCGGTACTCATCGATGGCCTGCTGGACAAGTTTCGAGAACCGCTGGTAGTAGGCCGGGTCCTCGTCCATCTTGGCGATAATGGTTGCCTTCAACCGGTGGGCAATCCGGTCAGCTCTGGCAGCCTTGCCCAAAGTCTCGGTTAAAACCTCCTCCCGCTGCTCTCGATCCTGAATATCCAGCCTGCCAGTGACCTGCTCAACCTCGGTACTGGTCACATGGGTGTCGATGAGTTTCTTGAGCTGTTCATCGTAGACTCGGAAGTCAACGGCCTCGGCGTACCGGAAGCGCACTGAACTGCGCATGTTGTGATAGAATCGGAAATCATCCAAGTACGTCCGGACAGTCTTCTCGGGTGTGGTCTCCTCGAACTCTGCGGAGGAGAGCGCGATCTTGAGGGAGCGGCCAAACTGAGACAGGGCGGCATAGAACTCGTCCCGGATGGACTCATCCGCCAGGTAGCTCTCGCAGGCTTCCTTGTCCCGACGGTTGGGCAGGGTCTTGAAGATGTCCAACAGATCGGTGTGGTACTGGGGCAACTTGGCGATCTCGGCTGCGATGTCCGTGATGGTGCCCTTTACATCATCAGGATCGTAGGCCGACAGGGACGAGTAGATCTCCAACGCCGTATCCAACTCGCCCAGGATGCCCCGGTAATCGATGATATACCCGAAATCCTTGTCCTCCTCCAGGCGGTTGACCCTGGAAATGGCCTGGATCAGGTTGTGCTCCTTCAGGCTCTTATCCACGTATAGAACGGTGTTCTTGGGGGCATCGAAACCGGTGAGCAGTTTATCAACCACGATGAGCATGTCGATCTCATCGCCGGTCTTGAATGCGGCGGTGAGTTGTTCAACGTACCGTTTCTCGCTGTGAAAGCGCTTCATCATCCGCGACCAGAACTGCTGGACCTGATCCTTACTCTCACGGTCAACTTCTTCATGGCCTTCACGGGTATCGGGACTGGAGATTACGATCTCGCTGGTGACCATACCGAAATCGTCCAGGTACTCCTTGTATTTCAGCGCCATGGCCTTGCTGGAGGTGGCCAGCTGGGCCTTGAAGCCGGTACCCTTCCAGTTATTGGCAAAGTGCTCGGAGATATCAAAGGCGATGACCTGGATGCGCTGGTCGGCTTCACTGAGTTTCTCCAGGCGGACGAACTTCCGCTTTAGGTCGGCCTTCTGCGCTTTGGTGAGGTTGCGGGTGACCCGTTCGAACCATACATCGATAGCCTTGCGGTTCACCTGCTGGACTGCCATGCGACCCTCATAGAGCAGCGGCACCACCATGCCATCCCGCTGAGCCTGGTCAATGGTGTAGGCGTGGATCAGCCCGCCGAACTTGTGCATGGTGTTCTTTTCGGATTTCTTGATGGGGGTGCCCGTATAGCCGATGTAACAGGCATTGGGCAGGATACGGCGCATGGTGGATGCCGTCTTGCTGTACTGCCCACGATGACTCTCATCCACGAGGACGAAGATGTCCCTGGACTCGATGCGTACCTTGCGCTGCTTGCCGGCTGATTCAAACTTGTCGATGACGGTGGTAATGATGCTGGTCTTGCTGTCATCCAGCAGCTGGATGAGGTGCTTGCCGGTGCGAGCCCGAACGGCGTCCTTGCCACAGGCCTTGAAGGTCTTGTGGATCTGGTCATCCAGATCGATACGGTCGGTTACCAGGACTATGCGGGGATCCTCAACGGTCTGCTCCAGCGCCAGGGCCTTGGAGAGCATGACCATGGTGATGGACTTGCCGGTACCGGTGGTGTGCCAGATGACACCACCCTTGCGCCTGCCTTCCTGGTCCCACTGCCGCACCCGGTTCAGGGTTTTGTGGATGGCGAAGTACTGCTGGAAGCGGGCTACCTTGCGGGCGCCCTTGTCGAACAGGACATAGCGGTAGCCGATCTCCAGCAGGCGCTCCGGCCGGCACAGGGCGTAGACCATGCGGTCCTGCTCAGTGGTTTCCCGCTGCTCCTGTTGTTGAAACTCACGCTTCAGCCAATCGGGGCGGTAGCGGGGGGAGAACAGCTTATCGAACGCTTCCTGAGACAGGGGCAGGTTTACCAGCCGGGCCAGTTCCGCTTCCACGTCGGCCTCTTCCCGCCAGAGGGACCAGAACTTGGCCGCCGTGCCGGTGGTGCCGTAGCGGGCAGCGTTCATGGCCAGCCCCAGGACCACCTGGGTATAGACAAACAACCGGGGGATGTACTCGTCCTTCTGGTTGCGGATCATCTGGCTGATGGCCTGATCCACCGGCTTGCCGCCACCGGGCACCACCAGGTCGGGACGCTTGTTCTCGATGACCACAAAGGGTATGCCGTTGACGAACAGCACAATATCCGGCCGCGCCGTTTCGTGTCTGCCCGTGCGCTCCACCTCGAACTCGTCGGTGACGTGATAGACGTTGTTCTCTGGGTGCATCCAGTCGATATAGTGGAGGTTGTAGCTGCGCTTGTCCTGCTTGATGACCTGTGTGAGGCTCTTGCCCAAGGTGAGCAGGGGTTGTACACCTCCTCGTTGGTACTCACCACACCGGCATCCAGAGGGATACCCTTGAGCACTTCCACCGCCCGGCTGAGGTTGTCCGTGCTGAAGGGATAGGTGTCACCCTTGTAGCGGATGCGGTTGAATTTGGGCAGTTGCTGCTCGAGGATCTCCTCCAGTATCACAGCCGACCGTTTGCCCTTCCGGGCTGCCAGGGCCTCCTCGGGCGTGAGGTACTTCCAACCCATGTTCTGCAAGAGCATCAAGGCGGGTATCTGGCTGCTGGCGTCTTCGTTGTAGGAGGGGTTGTGGGTCATAAGCTGATTTTCCTACCTAATGCAACTGTCAGGGCAGCACCAAGGACGAACTTCGCCAGTTGAGCCCACTGCTCGCCCTTCTCACGTCGGATACTTTTCAGGATAGCGGCAATAGCTCTGTCAGGGTTTCTTTCATCGAGAGGTACATAGGTCAAACCGATTAAGCAACCCAGATCATCCTGGCTCACTCCCTTTTTGACGATAGGGATGATAGTCTTATCGCTGGCAGTTGCATAGCCAATTTCATTACCCATAGATATGCCTCTGGAAACTGCATTATCAGTAATGAAAGCGAGCACCAAGTCTGCTTCATCAATCCAACTGAAGATTTTCTCCCAAGAATCCTTCCCCGGTACATTGCTATCCGGCCACCAGTCAACTTCATGGCCCACTGCATCGATCGCATCAGCGATTCTTCTCACGAGGTCGGTATCCTCACCACTATAACTTATAAATATGTTCATTCTTCCTCCTCCACATTCACCCTCATTTCCCAGTCAGCAGCGCCGGGATTTGGCACCTGGCGTTTTCGTTATTCGTGGGGTGTTCAAGCATAGATATCACTCAATAGGTTATCTCGAAATCATGCCAAAACTGGTTTACTGAATTTGCAAATTCAATGAAGGCATCTTTTGTGACGGTCAATGTCTTGGACCAAAAAACTTCCCAGGGATCATCATCAATAAGATCAGGCCGCGCCCTTTGAATCTTCTCAGAAACTTCCTTTGAGTGTTTTAATGCACCCGTGACTTGACGTAGCTGATCCATCTTTTGATAATACGGTTTCTGAGTAAAATTGAAGCCGTTTACTGCAAGTACAACTTTAAGATATCTGATATCGCCACGCTTTATCGCGTCTGAACGCTTGGTCATCTCCACATTAGGGTAGTATTGGACTTCATTTCTTTGTAAGCACTTTAGCATCCACCACTTTCTCTTCTGTCTAGGGATTGGAACATTCCCATATTTCACAACAGAGTGCTGAAGAAAGTCTTTTAGCTCCTTTTCCCATAAATGATACAGCCCTGCCGTAGCCATGTTGAGTGTTTCCTTTTCAAGGAAAAGAAGCCCACTATAATGTTCATAAGTATGGTCAACTGCCTGATCGGCTAGATCAGACGGATCGAAGTTCCCATCACGAGGCTGGGCCATTAGTTGGTCCCAGTAACGTTGACTCTCTTCTTCAGCTTCTTGGTGAATATTATTGAAAACAGGCATTACACGATCTAACACACCTTTGCGATAGATATCATTCTGCATAATAGCATGATCCCGAAAGTACTGGTCAACAATTCCCATCATTCTTCTCCTTATTCTTCCTCCACCTTCACCCTTATTTTCCCCGTCAGCAACTGCTGCATGAGACCTTTTTTCTGTTGCTGCTGGTGGGCTTTTAACTGCTCCAAAGATTCGATTTCACGATCTGAGACTGACAGTACTTCGGCGATCTTGCGCTGCTCGAAAAGCTGCGGGTACCTCAGCTTTGATGAACTCACTATTTTTCCGCTTAGATTTGGTTGCCCACCCTGCACGATTTTCAGTAATTGTTCTGATGATAACTCCAGGTAATGAAACAGGAAGATATTATCTAGTTGATGCGGTTCAGGTATTACAGCGAGGATAGCTTGGTTAATCGCTGATCGGACCTTTGTTATAGCTACTTTCCCAGCAGTTGCACCATACAGTGCTATAAGTACTGTTTCTCGTTCAACAATCTTTGCAGAGGATATGCGAAGAGCCTCTTCGGATATGGTTTCCTCGACGTCGGTAACATACCTTTGATTTACCTCTGCCGATTTCATCCATGGAATAGTGCCATTGAAGTAATCGCCATTTGCTCTTGACGGGGTCCCGCCTGAAAAAGTAGAACACACCTCCCCCAACCTCACCTCCTCCCACGGCTCGGTGAACCCCGGAAACCGCACCTTGCCCGTCAGCAGCCGCTGCATGAGGGCCTGCTTGCGGCGCTGTTTGGCCTCGATGAGGCGCCGGGTGAGCTCGATGGCCCGGTCCCAGGTGGAGAGGATCTCGGCGATCTTGCGCTGCTCGGGGAGCGGGGGGAGGGTAAGTGGTAGCCTTTCAAGTGAGCGCTTATTGATCTTCTTCATTGATCCGCTAGTACCAGCAGCACTTTGTACGTAGTGGCGCTTGGCGATAGTGCCGCGGAGATAATATTCCATGAATTCGGGGAAGACTACTGTCTCATCTATACGGAATCGCATCATTAGATCGGGATAGTAACAGTTGGCTATTTCGCCTTTGAATAATATCGAACGGCCAACCTTATCGAGGGTATTCGAGCGACTTATTAGAAAATCACCTGCTTGAAGGATAAAGCCTGCCAAGAGTGGGTCGTTTAAAGGTGCCGGTTTTAATTCAGTAGTATTAAACCCGTGATCAGTCAGAGCCCCCAAACCAAGGAGCCAGAATCCGTTAGGATTATCGGGACAGTTTGGTGAGTATCCGTTACGGATTGGGGTCGCTAATACATCCGCAAGAATTGCGCAATCCCAACCAATTGGTGTGTTAAGCGAGCTCACGATCAGAAACCCATCGATCCACTTATACGAGCATGGAATTCATCATGTTTCGCTAATACCTTCTCAAGTTGATCCAGACTACCTCCAAAGAAACCTGCTCTTAACAATGGACCCTCTACACCCATTTCGAGGACTTTCGCGATGAAGGTCACTGGCGGCGAATCCTTCCAGTTACTATAGACATTATAGCGCCAGGCAAACCGACCAAAAGGTGCCCAGCCATCGCGGCCAGTTAAATCAACATAAACTAAGGCCAGCAGATATTCAAAAATATCAAACTGGATTTCATATTGCCTTACATCAGGCACGTACGTACCGAGGATTGGCTGCATCGTTTGGAATAGATAGTCACTTCGAGGAGTATGTTTATTTTTAGCATTATCAACTGGAACCCAGCTTTTCTCATCGAATACCCCGAAAGAATTTAGCACAGCTATAGCTGGCAATTCTTTCCTGCTATCTCGATCCCACTGCGTCGGCTTGACTAGAACTGCCGCCAATAGATCATAGTTTTGTTCGGCGAGAGCAGCTAGGCCTGCTGCATACGCGAACCTGACTGCAGGCAGAGTTCTCACACTCTTGAGAATGGGAAACACTTGCCCCGCTTGACGCTCATCCTGTGATAACAATCGCTTTATCGTGTTAAGGAGCAAAACCGTATGTGAACTGGTCCCATATGCCCCTATAACCGCACCCATATAAGTCAATTTCTCAGACGCTGATTCAAACTTGCTTATTCGATTATGGTATGATTCAGGGTCTGGTTGGCGGTCTATCGGAAACTCATCTGAATGAACATAATTATATACGGTTTCTGTCTCAACGTGAAACAAATCTCGTAGTTGTATCTTGTGTTTGGGCTCAGATAGGAATTGCTTTACGGTGGCCACAGCGGTAGTAATCGAAAGGGGGTGAGGCCTGCTTTGTTCATCAATGATATAAACCTTGGATTGGAGATCGGTAAAAAACTCGTTTGCCCCAACTATTGGAACGGTCACAGCACGGGTGTGATCAATGAGTGACTTGGCTTCAATGCCTGGATCACCACGCAGTGTCCAGTAAGTTGTAAAGCGGCGATTCTTACGACGGAACATTGCATTGCTAAGTGCCTTATCCCACGTCGCTGACCACCCACACACAATCAGGCCAAACTCATCAAGAGCACGGTCAAGAAACTGGTTTATGCTAGGCGAATACTTTGAAAGTTCCTTCTCTGTATTCTTGATCCTGGCGTCCCTGTAATCACCATGGAGTTTCAGGATTGTGCAGTTGCTATGGTTCAGTGGAATTGCACCTCTAAGACTATCAGAAGAGGAGATAACATCGGGCTGAACGCCGACATCTGAAAGGGCTGTCTCCATGAGGCGATCGAAATTGGTGGTAATGATTAACCGGATATGCCCGCTTTTCACCAATTCTGCAATAGCAATATGTGCCTTCGATGGCACTTTGAGGCTGTTCTCAATGTCCTGTTCGCTTGGCTCGAAGTATTCTCTTAGTAGATTCCTTCGTTCTGAAGGTTTGTTCCCAAGATTCTTCAACATCTCAGAATAATTGGGCTCTTTACCATACTTGTCCTGATACCAAGCCTCGGGATCACCACCAACATTTTCATCCATAGTAGCAGCAAGTTTTGCAATGAGATCAAGAGTAATATCCCAGCCGGTGGGTATGCCTGCACTTGTAGAAATCCCTGACCCCAACAAAACGGCATAGACCCCAGGGCTTGAGTGGAGTGCAAAGGCGATGTTCAGGACCGGATCTATTTTCACAGCCCCAGCTCCTTCAAATACCCATCCATTTCCTGGCGCACTTGGGTCAACTGTCCCTCAAGGTCCACAATCTCCCGCTGCACCGCCTGGATATCGATCTCTGCCTCCTCCTCGAAGGTGTCCACGTAGCGGGGGATGTTCAGGTTGTAGTCGTTCTCCTTGATCTCGTCCCGCGCAGCCAGGTAGCTGTACTTGTCTTCAACTGTGCGGTTCCGGAACGTGGCAGCGATGTGGTCGATGTTCTCATCCAGCAGCCGGTTCTGGCGCTTGCCGGCATCAAACTCCCGGCTGGCGTCGATGAACAGCACGTCCGTGTCCGTGCGTCCCTTCTTGAATACCAGGATGCTCACCGGGATGCCGGTGCCGTAGAACAGGGCCGGCGGCAGGCCGATGACGGTGTCCAGCAGGTTCTCCTCGATGAACGCCTGGCGGATCTTGCCTTCCTGGCCGCCCCGGAACAGCACGCCGTGGGGGGCAATCACCACCACCCGGCCGTCTGTGGCCGTGGCCACCTCCACCATGTGGCTGATGAAGGCGTAGTCCCCCTTGCTCTTGGGCGGGATGCCCCGGTGGAAGCGCCGGTAGGGGTCGTCACCGGCTTCCTCCGCGCCCCATTTGTCCAAACTGAAGGGCGGATTGGCAACCACCACGTTGAACTTCATCAGGCGGTCGCCTTCCAGCAGCTTGGGATTGGAGAAGGTGTTGCAGCGTTCGATGCGGGCGCCGTCCATGCCGTGCAGGAACATGTTCATCTTGGCCAGCGCCCACGTATCGCCATTGCTCTCGTGCCCGTAGAGGGAGAAGTCCTTGCCGCCTACCTCCATGCCCGCCTTGATGAGCAGGGAACCGGAGCCGCAGGCCGGGTCGCATATACGGTCGCCAGGTTGTGGCCGGGCCAGTTTGGCCAGCAGCCAACCAACCTGCTTGGGTGTATAGAACTCACCGCCCTTTTTCCCGGCACCGGCAGCGAAGTTCTCAATGAGATACTCGTAGGTATCCCCGATGATATCGTTGTTGCCGCTGCCGTCGTTGCTGCGGATGCGGGAAGGCCGTAGGTTCATGCGCTCATCAGCGAAGTCCTCCAGCAGATGCCTGAGCCGGGTGTTGCGCTCCTTGGGTTCGCCCAGTTTGTCATCGCTGTTGTAGTCGATATTGCGGAACACCCCTTCCAGCTTGGCCTTGTTGGCTTCTTCTACGGCATCCAATGCCTGGTTTATGATCTCGCCCAGGTTATCCGCGTTGCGCTGCTTGTAGATGGAGTAGAAGTCGGCGCCCTTCGGCAGTACAAACCGCTCCCGGTCCAGCTTCCGCCGGATGCGCTCCTCGTCGTCCCCGAATTGCTCCTTCAACTCGTCATAATGATCCAGCCACACGTCGGAGATGTACTTGAGGAACAGCATCACTAGGATGAAGTTCTTGTACTCCGAAGGATCCACCACCCCGCGGAAGGTGTCGCAGGCCTTCCATGCAATGCTGTTGATGGTGGATTGGAGGTTCGCTTGGTCAATCTGTTCGGTCATGGTTGATTCCCTAAGAATCTTTACGTAAAGGGCACAAAAACCTGTTTCAGGGGATACCGAGCACGCCAGGCGGGATCCAGTCTATCGTAATGCTGAAGGAAGAGATCCACGAACCGTTTTGCATCAATCAATTTCAGATTGGGGCTAGTTCGACCAACCTGGAGTGCATCCTTATTGAATCCACCGAGAGATATTACCACACCTTGTTCATTATGTTGTAGAGATCCTCTTAGCTGGTTGACAACTTGCTCATTCGCAGAGGTTATACCGCTCTTTACCTGAATTTTAATATAAGGATGTTCCAGTCCAAGGGCGTCTGGGTGGGCTATTACATCGATGCCGTGATCTCCTGATGCCTGAGTTACCGTCGTATGATATCCCATCGCCTCGAAGGTGGCAGCAACGACATGTTCAAATTGGTGACCGGTTCGCTTCCAGGATTTCAATAGGTAATCTTCTGTTTCCTGGGTGGCACTCTCGTAGAGGTCCGTCAGATCCTCTTCATGCTCAGCATCGATACCGGTATCGTCATGAGGGAGTTGTTCTGTCTTGCCGGCCAGCACTGCCAAAACCTCTTCAAGATGATCATTCGAGGTGCTGACGGTGGAGAAGGACCCAAAACTATGCAGTGCTGCTTGGGAGAAGGAGGTCCGAGGCAGAGTCTTGAGCCATTCAACTTTCCGTATGTTACAGTAATCGTTCTTCACAAGATCCGGATCATCATGTGCATATTGGTAGGGGCCAGCAATTCGGCCTATGGCGATCTCACCTGTAGGTTTCACGGGTAGTACCACTGGATCACCAATTTCTATCATGTGAGCAAAGTTGAATGTTTGGCCGTATGTGGCACTTATTGATTTTGGCTTACCGCTCGGGAATGCATTCTCCATCGCAGCCCGCATCTTCTCACGAGTATCGTATGGTGATAGGTCACCGATATCCGTCCAACCGATGCAGACGAATCCCTCATCTCGTGCTCGGAGGGCAATTCTATCGTTATTGCCAATGTGAATTACCCATAAAGTTGTTTTATCGTGAAACGGATTGGCGGGTTGCATCTCTTTTATCCCTCCTTCTAGATCAAGTTCAGGGAATCGCGGCATGCGTAAAATGGATCACGTCATCCAATTTACCATCTCAACTACTGGCAAATAAGTATTTTGACACAATACTACTTCATGCTTGAGGATGGGATTCAGTTATTAAGCCTTCAGATGATACCATCTGGGGACCTAGAAGTATCGCTTCGGTAGCCGGCGGCCGGTAACCAAGATTGCCCTTACTGCCGAGAAACTCGCTCAGATTCACGCCACACGCCCCAGCACACCATCAGATGAGGAGGGTGAGGTAGCCGGGGGGTAGGTCTTCAGAACATATTACACAGTTTGAACTAAAAACTAAGAGACACATTTCGCGTTTCCAAGGCTTAGTTGACACCTCTTCCGAAGCGTTCCCTCTGGTATTTACATCGCTCGTCTGGCGACCCCTCAGTACACCAAGTCCATAAAGATGGTGCTCCTGAAGCAGGGAAGAGGACGAAACTCACCACAAAACTACAGTTATCTCCTTAGTTTCTGTTGATAATAGCTGGTAAGCTCGTGAGTTGGAGGAGTATTCTGGTGAATTTCTACTTGGTTATCATATCTTGCTTCAAATTTGCCTAGCGAAGATTCAACGGCCGCCCATTTTGAAGTAATATCTACTATATTTCCGGTCATGTATGCCAATCATACTTCCTGCAGCACATGAGAATGTAGGGTACTCCCAATCACAGACATTTACTGCGATCAATTTTCCCATCTTTGTCAATAAAATCTGCATGGTTACAGAATACCGTGCAGTTTTTACCTTCGTTTGCCTCATAAACAAAGCCAACGAGTGTACTGCTACTAGCTAAAGAACCATTCTTCTCTAACAAATAGACTGCGGCTCCACTGACACCACCTATGCTTTCGATCTTTCCAAGTCCTTTAATATATTCATATACTCTTCTTTCTCCTTCTTCATCAACAAAAATGAAGTGGCGATCTGAAACTGAAGATACGAAATCATTGAAAGGCATTGATCTTATTTCTAATCCTCGTTCGCTTGGTTCACGATAAATACCAGGGTATCCAATGAAGAAGCCGCTATCCCCCTTTTGCGGTCGAGGTGGCGGCCATGTACTTGATTGATAGAATTCAGCGCCCTGGGATTGAGGATCAAATCCTGAAGGGGGCTCAAGAATTGCCAAATCGATATATCCCCTTTCTATATCGATTAGCTCGGCCGAAGAAATATCAACGGGATTATTTCCTCGACCACCAGCAAGCGCGAAAAGAACATGTGGATTACCTGCTCTCATCTCATAGAAATAATCGTACACATGGGCACAGGTAACTATTAAATCCCGATTGCCTGTGTTAATAAGCGATACCGTTCCACCTGTAATTACATTCTCAGGAGATGAAGGATCACCCAAAATCAGGCCATTAAGGACAAATTGTGAGAAATATTCCCCAAGTTGTTTCAAAATCTCTGCATTGCTCACCACGTCATCTGATTTTAGTTGCCCTCTAGCCATCGGTATGTGTTTCCACCTGATTAGGCATATTTAATATTATAACCAAATTGCGATAATGTTAAGAACGCCACCAGTGGCTATGAGCCCAAAGCCGAAGGCTATTAGCCAGTTCCCAGATTTTTGCGCTCTTTCTATATGCATATCGCTACCGTGCAGGTTGTAGATGTCACCGCCAGATAATATTGATTGAAGTGTCAGCTCGTGGCATTGGGCAGCCAGAGAAAGTGCAGTAATAAAATTCTTCACCCGTATCGCTAACAAAATTGCACCCAACACTCCTAAACCTGTTCCAACAGACTTCAGAACCATTGATGGTATTTGAGAGTCTAGCATAAAATCTCCCAGCCTTTATTTATAAACGTCAAGTTCTGGCTGCACTACCCTGGCAGCACATCGCGGTACTTCAGAAAACCTAGCTCGCCCATGCGGTGTGTTAATTCTATTGCATGATCTCGAGCTTCTTTCACTCCACTATTAATTGCATTGTCCAGCAGCACCATGCCAGATTCTTCCCAACCGTGCAAAGCCCAATAATCTCTTGTTGATTCAGCTATCATACGGAAACAGCTTACCGTTTCAAGCGGGTATTGTGTTGACCATTCGGCCAACTTCTCACTCAATTTTCTACTAATCTTGACCTTGATCCCCAGATTTAGAACTGCCATCAACTGTGCGAGCCCCCATACTGGATCCAAGGCTCCTGTGCTTACCCATTGACCAATGAGGGCTATTTCCTGCTCATTTGCTGCGCTGGGTGATTTCTCAACAAGTTTAAGTCTTGATGTCCATAACAATTTGATTCTCTCCAATATTTCTGGAGGTACTTGCGCGCCATTTTCCCTCAACGGGAGGCCTAGTTGCTCGATTGCATAACCCCGAAGTTCCTCCGGTGCTAAATTGAAGAACCGCTCTACCAGACTGCCTTCTTCCAAATCGAGGTAGCCCCGCCAGTAATATGCCATCAGATGATGCACTAAACTCTGGTCGGGTGTCTTGGTCCGCTCACGAACTTGTTTGAATGAGCCAAGATTATCCACTGCTCTTTCATATTCCTTTTTCAGTACGGAGAATACATTATCGTAAGGACGATTCAATGTAACATAAGTTCTCCAGGCAGTATCCCAGTAAATCTGTTCTTCTGGCTTGGTAGGCAATATCTTTTCAAGATTGGTAATCACCCAGGATTCATCCCATACAATGAGCCAGGGGAGCCATTTACCATACGCAGATCTTATTGTATGCGATGGTTCAACTTCTAAATCTAGTTTCTCCTCTAAAACTTCTTTTACTTGAGGTAAATCAGAAAATGTTAGGAGGGGTGCATCAGGGCCATTATTTTCTTTATGTTGCCGCTGGTGCCAAAAGACGTATTGCATTAATGCATGCATTGCTCGGCCTCTAGTCGAATTTAGAGATAGATCAACTGGGTCTGTATCACCTTCCTCGTGTTTTAGGTCATCCTGTTTTAACTCCTGATGATCAAGTAATTTTAATAATATATCAAAAACTCGATTATCGTGTTCGAAAGGAATCTGACATTCATTCTTCAGCCCGAAGCCATTTTGTAACATATCTGCTATACCACTTAATGACCGACTCCAATTATTTGGCTCATGCCCCTCTCTAACAGCATATTTTTGAGGGAAAACAAATTCTTGCTCTAATATCCATTCGCATAGGTTCAGCACTTTCTCCCAGTCAAAAGGATGCTGATGGGTTTGAGCAAGTTTATAACCAGTTATCCAACCATTGATGTAGGTAGGATGAATATCCCCATATAAAGCTGCTGGCAGATAGTAATCTTCAGGATGATTACTCACTAATTCTTCCAAAGTAGTTGACAGACCTGTTCTGCTTGGGGTACCAAAACCCTCTTTAGGAATCCAAGATTGCAAATAATTAATCAGATCAGCAAATTGCATTTCAGCAATATTATTTGAAGATTTCGGGCTTTTGAACCCCTCAGAACTAACACTTTGAAAGGCCATCCTATATCCCTTCATCGGCCCTTGGATTTCTAGTGCTTTATCGTACATATTGGCCAAACTAGGCTCCAAGTTGCCTACGTAGGGTTCAAGGAATTGAACCGCCCAAATTTGATCGTAGCGTTCCAGTTCCAATTCATCTTCAGCTACCCCCTCGATTCCCCTCGCTATATAGCTCTGCCTATCCTTCACTAGTTTTTCGCGAAGCCAGCTATAAATCATTTTCTTATCTTTTTCATCAAGAAGAGAGAAACATGCTCGAGTGAGTTCACTGTATTCATACATATAATCGACGCGAGCAAAATACTCCTTACCATTAAGATATTTTGTTAAATATGCGCTAGATATTTCAGGATAGACCTTCAGCAGGTACATTATTAGACGGGCAAAGACAGGAGTTGGTTCATGGATGCCATTTTCAAGATGATCCACAATCTTGAAGAAATTATCGCCATCTAATTTGATCATCTCTTGCGCTGTATCCCGTAACGCAACTAAAATTGAATCCTGAATATCATATCCATTATTTTGTGGATGGTCTTCTATTGCCTGACGCCAATAATATGAACCATCACTCCCATCCTCGCGATCGCCTGAATATGTTATGGCGTCTGATAGCAGCTCACATAGCCATTTTATCACATCCATATTATTTGTGGGTGCCAAGCTACGAATAGTCTTCTCTAATATTTCCTCATACCAGTATTTTTCAACCTTAAGATGTGGTGTTCCTCGATAGGGGAGTGAGAATTCATCGTCAATATTTTGCTCAGCCTTAGATCGCTTCTCCTTGGCTTCAGGGTCTTCGCTAATACGGAAAAGACTTTTTGCTAGATCTAGAGCAACCTCCTTTTTGCCACCATCGCTCAGGCATATAATGAGTTCACCAATATGATTTGGCAGATTCATCTCAAGAGAATCTTGCTTGTCAATCCATTGAATCTCTGTCAATGCCCACTTCGATGCATCTTCAATTTCAACTTGTGAAGCTGCCTGACAGAGCTCCCAATGTATGCGGTGGTTATTGGTTTCAGGGATGCTGTTTAAAATTTGTGCTGTTATTTTCTTCGAGGATGAAGCATGCCGAGCCAGCCAATTTGACTGTGGCCACCATGCAGTGTCTTCAACTGGCGGATGAGAGAAATAATTGTGTTTATACAGAGGCTCGAACCATTGTGGACCTTCAATTAAATTAAAGAAATAATCGTCGAGTCTCATTGAAACTGTTTTGCTTGTGATGGCCTCCGCTCTGATTGAGTCCATCTTGCCGATATAATCGGGACCACCATCAATTATTGCATCAATCGCATCTAGGTATTCGAAGAATTTCTTTTTCATGAAACTTCTACGCTTTCTCCTGTTATCCGCGGCATAGAAGATTGGCTATAGACCCGAAGTTTTCTTAGTATCAACATCAAGGCGATATGCTTGTCGTCTCGGTTTTTTCTTGGATATCTAATGATACTAATATTTAGTGAGTTTTCGAATCTACTTTTCTCATATGCCTGTCTATCGTTTGCGTGTTCAATTTCTTCATCGGTCATGCCATTGAGTATCAGATTCGGGAGCAGAATTATTCGATTTCTATCAATCGCTCCCTCATGATACTTTTCCTTACGATATGCTTGAATTCTAATCATTGCATTGAAGCATTCATTTATTTCAGGCTCAGTCAATGCACAGCCCATGAATAGTAGATTATGCTCTGTCAAAAGATTGAGAACGAATTGCCAGGTCGGACCTCCATCGCGATTATAGGCGGTTTCAAATTCACTTGTCGCAAGAACTAAATTTTCGGCTGTTGGAGTATCATTCACCAAAGCTAAACCATGGATATAAAAACTTCTTTTAAGCACTATGTATTTTGATTCAATTATTGGAAGATAATGGACTGTCAAATCATGGTTATCGCAAGCTTCTGCGAGCAGTGGATCAAAGTTTGTAGTCACAAATGATTGGAATTTTGTTGAAACTAAATTATTGTATTCAGGTCTATTTAGTGGTGCGATAAATCCATATTTATCCGCCAAGCAATTTTTATACAACTCTTCATTATTGTTCTTACAAAGCTCAGCGATTTCAAAATACTTCTCCTGTTTTAATAAATTTTCATAATTCTTAGGTTCACATTTTTCAATAAGGTAATCAATTAGAGCGGGGATCTTTACATAACATCCATCTGAGAGTCCTGAACCAACCCAGGCGACACAGTTGCCTGTTGAAACAATTTCAATCCATAGTTTCTCCGCAATGATATCTATTTCGCGCTCAATGCACACGGTAGCTATATTGATATAATATCCATAATGGGCAAATATAGTACTAAATAGCATCCATAGTTGACAGTTTTATTTGTGGATGTTCCCATGGAATCGTATAGTGATTCCAGAATCGATCTACAAAGGACGCTGGATTTGGGACGGTCATATCTTCGAGCCCTTCTCAGGAACGCACAACTCCTCCAAAACTCACCACAAAACTCCCGCAACTCAGGAGGTTACCAACCGTTTCACGCCGAAACTCACTACATTTCCCATGAATCCTATCAAGTTTGTCGAGTGATCGAAAGTTATTGAATTCCGAGGTAGTGGATCATAAGATACCGCTAGAATTAGAAGCAATGAGTAATTTCTGATGAACGATGATATACTGATCAACTTTCTCTATCGTGAGATTGGAGGGAAAGATGGTACTTAAG
>SDBU01000412.1_pt1 | contig 60529 bp, 77 predicted proteins | sample 2277071 | NCBI WGS metagenome assembly SDBU01 (sample SAMN10397929, study PRJNA504765) | marine sediment metagenome | isolation source: marine sediment core GS08_GC12, 126 cmbsf | place: Arctic Ocean: Gakkel Ridge, Loki's castle | collected 2008 | reverse complement strand
GAGACGCTCGAAGCTCTCCTCAAGGAGGTCCTCGTCAAAGAGAGCCACCAAGGGGTTTTCCAGCTCCTCCTTTCCAGTAGCCATATCACTGAAATGATTGACAAGATCACCCACAGCAGCAGTGGTCTTCTTATCCAACCCCGCCAATTCCTGCCCCCCACCTTGGAGGGTGGTCACTGTCAAATTTGGCCGGTTCAATGAAATTTGGTAGGCCAAGTCCTCCGAAGAGACCACCACCCCGTCCGGCATGTCGGCAATGAACTCGTCCATCTCCACGGAAAGCCACTCAGGCACTCCCACCAAGCCTTTCTTGACCCATCCCTTGGATACTTGCTTGAGGTGGGCGGCTTTCATGGGCTTGGGCATCAAGGCGTTGATCTGGCGCTCCAAGGCCGAGTACATCTTGAAGGTCGGCGGCTCGCCCTTCCTGGCAGCGAAGACACTCTCCCCGGGTCGGCCCTTCGGCCGGGCAGTGGCCCGAGGTGCAAGAGTATATCCTTGGACAGGTCGAATGCCTAAGTTATCCGCCGAGGCAGCGACCTGGTCCTTGGCGAGCTTCGCCCGTAGAGCCTCCGGCATGTCCGCCAGGGCAGCGGCGACCTGCCGACGGGTGACCTCCTTGGCCTCGGCACTTTCAGTCAGCGCATCCTGGCCATACAATTCTCCCGCAGCTCCTCGGGCTGCTTGAGCCCGAGCAATCAAATTCCCTCGCTGGCGGCCTTTGGCCCCTGGGACATTGACAGCCCCCTCCAACTCGGCCTCGGAGGGTCCGGCTGGGGCAAAGGCAGTCGGGGGAGCGGTCGGGGTCACTCGACGGCGGAGTTCTTCCACCCGTTCATCTGTCAGCTCGTCAGGCTGCGCGGGTATTCCCTCGGGAGCCGCTCCGGTCGTCGCATCTGAGGCTGACGCCTCAGCCGCGCCTCCCTCCACGCCTTCCTCGGAAATCCCTTCGCGCTTCAATGACGCACGATCGAAGGCCGCCATTTCTTGAGCAAAGACCTCTTGCTCCTCAGCCGTGAGCACGATCTCCGAGAGGTCCTCCAAAGTGGCCAACTCATTCTTGACCAAGTCCAACTCCACGAGGCCTTGGGCCTCTGCCCAAAGGTCGTCCCCCATGTTCAGGCCCCTGGCCTTCTTGAGTGCTTTCTCTTCCCCACGCGCGAAGGCCTGCCAGAACTTCTCCCGGGCGGCAGGGGTCTTCATGCGTTTGGTCTTGGCCTGAGCCAAGAAGTTCGTCCGCAAGTCGTCCCGCTTCTCGTCTTGAAGGCCCTCAATCACCCGAGTGACCTCAGCATTGGGCTGGCTAGCCATGACGGGGTTATCAAGTCGGCCCAAGACTTCCTCCCGTAGCGGCCCGGGAGACATACTGGCTTCCCCTACCTGCCGCAGGGTGTTCTTCCGAGCCTCTAGGGTGTCGCCCCGAGGCATACCCACTGCTCGGGCTTGGTCAGCCCGGAGGAGTATCCAGTTGCTTGGGGCAAATCCCCGGGCCTTCATTTCGGGGGAGGCTTCTACCCGAAGACCGTCATTGCCCTCCCCAAGGGCGGGCTTTCCATTGGCCCAAGGGGTCGCTGCGCGACCCTTCACCTCGGTAGGGTTGTTCACGGCCAGGTGGGAGGGGGTAGTATTCCTCCCTGAGGCAAAGACCCTTACATCCCCCGTCCGAAAGAAATCCTGGGCCGCTTCCTCTGTATCGAAGACGAAACCCATCGTCTCCACTTCATGCGGAGCCGGGGAATTCAGCCGTTGTGGATCGACCTCCCCTTCCAGGCTCCCTACGGGAGCCATGAAGACGGTGGATGGCAAGCCATCCGGGCGAGTGGCGGCTGTCCCCTCGATGAAGGCGGTGTAGTCGGTCGGGACGCCCTCGGCATCCGTAGCCCCTGGTCCAGCCCTGGTAGGGGCAGTAAGCTGCCCAGCGGCCGTCTGAGGCCTCTCAGCCGGGGTAACGAGCGTCCCTGGAGATGGGGCTGCCAGTTTGGCTGCTGCCTGCTCCTTCAAAGACGGCAGTCCTTTCACAGCCCCTTGGAGTCGGCGGCGTTCCTTCCCCGGAGTGGTATGGTCATCCACCAGGTCCCGCATCTCAGCCGGGGAATACGTCTCCCCTTGCGCACGACCGGTTTGATACTCGGCCTCCAAGGAGGTGGGGAAGCCCACTCGACGTAGGTAGTCAAGCGCCGGGTCCTTGAGGGCGTCGTACAACTGAGGCCCAGTCAAGGGAACCCCCCCAGCCGCTTGGCCCTCTTCCCCGGTCTCTTCCTCTTCCGTTGGCGGGGCCTCTGTCGGAGGCTGCTCCCCTTCTACGGGAGGTGGCTCACCTTCCTGCGGCGGCTCACCTTCCGGTTCCTCCCGCTCTGGGGGAGGTGCCTCAGGTACTTCAGGCGTCTCGGCCTTCGGCCGGGTGGCCTTAACAGGCGGGGCCGTCGGTTCTGGCGGCTCCTTCACCGTGGCCACCGGGTCCTCTGTCACCGGCGGTCCGGTACGGAGACGGTCTCGGGCCCGTTCCTCCAAGGTCCTCGGGTCCTCAGTGGCCAACACGTCCTCAGCAGCCTTGGTTTCCTCCGTTACCCGAGCTTCCTCAGTCGTCTCTCGGGCAAGGCGGTCTTCAGCAAGGCGGGCTTGTTCCTTGACCACCCGCTCAGCCGAGACCTGTTGCCCTTCAAAGAGACGCTCTCGAACAGTCGGGGGGAGGTCCCCAATGATTCCACGGAGGCGGGCAGGGTCTTTGGCCAACACTTCCAAGGAGCCCTCGTAGAAGAGAGCCCCAAAAAGGACGTCCTGGTTCCCCTCTCTTCGACGATTTTGGTTGACCACGTCCCTCACAGCCGCGCGTTCCTCGGGAGTGAGGGCTCGAAAGATGACTTTGGCCGCAGCCAACTCGTCCGTCTCTTGCGGAGAGGGCGCTGAGGTATCCCCGCCGCCAAGGTCAGCGACGTCCTCCCCAGAAGGAGGAGAAGAAGATGAATCGGTCCCCTGGTCGGGAGCCACTTCTTCAGTGACGGGGGCCTCAGTGGCCGGTTCCGGTTCCGGAGACGGTTCCGGAGCGGCTGCGCCTTTCGTCTCCACGGGAGACGGTTCCACGGCTTCTCGAATTCCTTCAGCGGCAGCCGATTCTGGGGCAGCCCTCCCCGCTACTCGGGCCGTCATGACCGCCCAAGTGGCCTCCGAAGGGGGCTGTCTATTGAAGGACTTGGCGAATTCCAAGGCCTCCCGTTGGGTTACCCCGGGAAGCTCTTCCCGCGTGACGGTGTTACGGATAGCCCATACACCCCCCTCGTCCTGGACAGCCTCATAACGAGGACCTGTAACGGTCGGGGCCTCTTCTGCCACGGGCTGCGATTCTTCCGCTGGGACACCCGTTTTGGCACGGGCACGCTCTTCAAAGGAACCTCCTGGAATCGTCTCTGTGTCTTCTTCATAACGCCCCGTCTCGAAGTTGAAGGCTTGATCTTCAGTTACAAAACCTTCCGGGCGGCCTTCGGCGGCCGGGGGCTCCTGAGTAAGGGAGGGCCCTTCGTCCTCGGCTGCTGGCTGAGTTACCGGTGTCCCCCCTGCCGCCCGAGCGGCTTCCTCCAGGCGCGCGGCTTGACGTTTCCGGAAGGCCCCTCGAATAGCACCGGTGGTCAGTCCAACGCCTGCCCCTTGGATGGCCGCCATGACTGAGGCCTTCACCATGACGTCCAGGGTGTCCTCGTCGAGGACGATTCCTCGATCAATTCCTCGGGCGATGTCCTCCGTTACCTGAGAAGTAATTTCCTGCGAGGGCTCCTCGATCATCTCCCCCAGGATTTCCCCGATGAACTCAGTGGTCACCCGGCGCTTCACCGAACCTTGCCCGAAGAGGTGAGTAAGCCCGGCTGGAATTGCCCCGGAGACGATTGCAATGGGCATCTGGGCTTGGAGATGAATCTCTCGGGCCATTTCAGCCACGGCCAGGGCCTCCTTCTCGGAGTCTCCCACTTCCAGACGGATTTTGTAGACCTCCGTGGCTATAGTGTTCGCCTCCCCACCACCCACGATGGCTGCTTCCCCAGCTATCCGGGTAACTACTCCAATTCCTCTACGAAGGAAGGACGAACCCACCCCAATACCCATCATGGCCCCACTTTGGGCGGACGAATCCACCATGGTCTGCCAGACAGACTGGAAATTGAAGCCGTTGGGGAGACCATCCTTCCCGTAGAGGATGGCTTTCCCGAAGGCGATCTCCTTGGTCTCGTCATCTACCTGGTCCCAGACGGCCTTCAACTGGGCATCCCGCTTGATCTGTTCTTCCATGTACCCACGGAGGGCCAGCTCCCTGGCCTTCTTGGCGGGCATCCCGGTGGCCTTCTCAGCTTCCTCCCCCATGGAGAAGGCGAGCTTGATATAATCCGTCAAGGTCTTGGGGGCTCCCCCGAAGGTCTTCAAAGCCTCCTTTGGATTGTCCAGGTAATACTGTCGCGCCCAGGCTTGTTTCTGCGCGAAAATCTTGGTCAACGTCCCCGCGTGCGCAAGGTCTGCCCCTACCTTGGCGAAGGAATTCTTGGCGGTCATCCACCGAGCGGCGGAAAGGTCAGCCACTTGGTCAGGGTCCACCCCCTGGGTCACAAGTGCCGCATGGGCCTCGGCCTGTCCATCAACGAAAGCCTGTTCCTCCTGTGGAGAGGCCTTCGGGTTCACCTTGCGGAAAGCTTCCCGTGCCGCTTCGTCCGCCAAGGTCCCCCACTTGACGCCTTCCCCAATACGACCGGCCAAGATTGACCAGTACCGTTCGTAACCCGCCTCCGGGTCGATAGACTCGATCGTCTCGGTTGGAGTGGCTTCCACCCCTTGCCGGACTTCTTCAGCCACCTCGGCCTTTACCACCTTCTCTGTCTGGCCACCGGCTTGAAGGTCCCGCAAGAAGCGAGCCTGCATGGCGGGGTTGAATTCCTGCCCAGTGGCTTGGGCATACTGCTCAGCCGCTTCTTTGGCCAAAGCCTCCAGGGCATCGCCCTTAGGCTTCTCCAGGAAGTAGGGTTTGGCCGCTGGCTTCGCCCGAGGAACTGTCGGGTCGTCCCCACCTACGGTCGGGGGAAGGACATCTCCAGTCCCCTCAACCGAAGGAAGGAGGTCTTGACCTGTGACAGCAGGGGCTGGTTGGGAAGGGGAGGCGGGAGCCCCCACTGTCGCAGGCTGGCCATCGGCCCGTACGGTAGTCCCTGGGGCGGCATAATCCACAACGACATTGGGATTGACGGGAGTCCCCTGGACTCCCTGGGTAAGTTGCCTCTCGCGGGAGGCCTGGGCGATGAGCCGCTCTTGGGTAGCCATTTCAACCGCGCGGGCTTGCTGAACTCGTTCTTGAAGCTCCTGTTCCTGGGCAGCGTAAGCTGCCTCGGCCGCAATGGATTGGTTGGCCAAGAAGGCCAACTCCTCCTCGGTATATACGGGGAGGCCTGCACCCAGGCCAGCGGCCTGGGCCTCTTCTTCTTCCCGCGTCATGAACTCACCCATGACCAAAGACTCCTACTTCAGGGGCTGGAACATTGCCGAGATGGCTTCACCGTGTTGCTCCAAGGTCCGAGGGACGAAACCTCCCTGCGCGGCTTGAAGACTACCTCCAAGGCCAACCCCGCCACCCTCAGCGAAGTAATACGGGCTGCGAGGCCTTTCCAGCAACGGTACGACCCCCGGCTGGAGCGTCGGCCCTACGAGCTTACTTTTGGGCAGGGCACCTTGCCCAATCAATCCCCGAGAGGCAATCAACTGTTCCCTGGGGACTTGCGGAGGTGTGATGGCAGGAAGGACGTCTTGGGGAGCCCCAAAGGTCACCCCCCCGCCACCCCGGGCTTCTACCGGTGGCCTCTCCACCGAAGGCGACACGATCCGCGACCCAGCCTGGGCCAGGGTATTGGCCTGGAGAGGCTGCCCGGCTTCCATCCGGGCTTGGGCAATCGGCAGGGCCTCCTCCGGTGTCATCCCGGGATTTGCCCGCATGAGGTCTTCTACCATGGCACGGAGTGCCATTTCCTCTGGGGAAATCGGCTGTCCTTGCGTAGGTCCTTCCGTTTGGGGGTGCGGCATGACGGGTCTCCTAAAAATCGGTACCGGCTCGTACCTTATTGAGCACAGTACCGAGGATGCTTTGATAGGTTGAAAGGTCCACTGGAGGAGCGGCGGAGGGGTCAAGCCCTCCCCCTCGGGCAGGGGCCACCGCTCGCCCAACCGTCTTCGTCCCCGTCACTTGTTCCTTCCAGTTATCGAAGGCGACGTCGAAGGACACATCCTTACTATAGCCTTCCATGGCTGCTGCTCCCAGACGGCTGCCTTCTCCAACCAACCGGGCATTTTCATAGCCGATGTCATCGGCAATCCCGGCGAGGATTCGTTGGGCCCTGGCTCCGTAGGCGGCCAAGGTATTCCCAGGCTGGTTCGTGGAAGTAAGGCGCATAGGGTCCATCTTCACGATGTTCCGGATGATGTCGGAGGCCCGTTGATAATTCTGGCCAGAGCTGCCACCTTTCTTCTTCGCGGCGGCGGCCGCCTCTTCCCGCCGGGCTTCTACCATGGCCGGTTGGACCTCAAGGGAACCCTTCGTGGTGTCGAAGATACCGACTCCCTTAGCTGTCTTGAAGCGGCCGACCTGACTTTTGGCCAGACTTTGACTCTGCCCTCCACTCCACACCCGGTTAGAATGCCCAAGGTCTATCGACCCGGCATTGAGGACTCCCCCAGGACCGGCGAGCATTTGGCCTACCTGAATAGTTTGTGGCTTGAAGCCCAAATCCACCAAGAGGCGAGATTGCTTTTCCCGTGACAAGGCCAACGGCCCCTCCCCATTAGCGATGCGTTCCGCCGTCGGGTGGAACCAAATAGACCCGGGGGTTACAGCCCCGGCGGCCACATCCTGTGCCGTGGCCATCGTTACTTGGCCATACCCCTGGCTTTCAAGGAGCCGCTGAAGGTGCGGATCGGACTTGGACTGGGCAGAGACGTCCACACCGTTGACCATGTACATGAGAAAGTTCTTCATGCGCTTCTGACCTTCCGCCCGATCATCGATTTCCCGTTGGCGCTGGAAGGTCTCCTCAGTACGCGCTTCCTGCTTATTCTGCCGCTTGATCTTGCGCCACATAAGGCCACCTACAAGGCCGACGCCCAGGGCAGTACTGACAGGTTCAACCATGGGAGCTTCCTCCTATCGACTGCCCAAAACTGGGCGGGGTTGTACATACTCAGAGATGATCGGGGTCGGTCCCGGAATCGGTATGGGCATCGGGGCGGCTACTCGCGTCGGGACTTCCTGACGAGGAATGCGGCCGTTCATGAAAGCAATCCGGTCCTGTGCCCACTGGCTTCGTGGTCCTCCCCGACCGGTTCCCGTCAAGGCATGAGCGGCTAAGCCGCCGACCACCGCCCCGGGAGTACCGGCAGTCAGGAGGCCAACACCTGCCCCTGCCGCCGTCCAAGGATTGTTCCACCAACGGTCTCCGGCACCCTGCAAGGGAATGAGGGCTCGACCGCCCCCCCGACCGCCATGGAAGCCACCATCGTAGGCTTCCACTGTCCCTCCGTCGGCTGCCTGACGAGGATGTGATCGCATGGCGTCGAAGGTAGAATAGACCTCCCCGGTAACGGGATCAATAAACCTCGGCCGCATAAAACGGCCTTCCTCTCCAAGCCCCACCCCTTGGCGAAGGCCTTCCTTCCGCTCCCCACTGTACCCACGAAGAGAAGCCAGAGAGGCCAGGTCAATAGCCCCTTCTACCACTGGGGCGGCCACAGACCGCCCAATACCCTGAGCTCCTTCAACTATATCGAAGTCTCCACGAAGAGGCCGAGTGACGTTGCCAACGACATTCAAGGCAGCCATTGGAACTTGGAGGCCCAAGTCTAACAAGTCCCGACCTGCTGTGAAGACCTTCTGAGGAGCAGCGGTGACGACTTGCTCAATCGGGCCCGCTTCCGGATCAATGCTATCTCCAAGGATGTACCGTGAAATCCCTCCTTGACGGCCACCATGGGCGGCCTGGACCGTTCCACCATCCTCCGCTTGGACGGGCAATGGGCCGAGTCGTTGCCAAGTCCCTTGTGCATCTCGGTAGTATGTGGTGCCGTCTTCCCCGGTGACGGTGTCCATACTCATGGAACCGTCATCCTCTACCCACTCACCCAGGGAGGTGTCTTCCGTAAATCCACCTTGGGCGGCATTCAAGCCCACCCCAGGAGGTGGCTGAAACTCATCCGCCCCAGGAGCCTGCGGCGGTTGGCCTGCTATCCGCTGGGGGGCGGAGCCTGGAGGAAGGGCGTCCCGGAAGTGCATCTCCCCAGAAATTCCTCGACGAGCGGCTTCTTCCAGACGATCATAGAGACCCGTCCCATGCCAGCGCAAGGCGGGAGCCGTAGCCACATACTCTCCCTCGGAGAGTCGCGCATCCACCGTGTCAGCTTTTTCCTGCATGAGTGTATCTGGCTCCCGGACCTCCCCTGGGCCGTCAATAACTCCTCCATCAGCGAAGGCCAACCCTGCGACTCCTGCGAGCCCCTGCACCCCCGCCAAGAAGTCATCCGCCCCAAAGTCGCCCCGCAGTGAGTTGGCCTGGTTCATCAAGCCCCCCCCGCCTTGGGTGGCATTGCTGCCCACCGCTTGCCCGGCAGGACTGGTCGCTTGGGCAGCAACACCTGAAAGGGCTTGGCGAGCACGCATTGCGCGGTCTTTCACAGAGGCCCTGGCTTGATTGGCTGCCCCGACGTCCAAAGCCGCCTGGGTAACGGCACTCCCTCGGGCACCGGCCAATCCCATCCCAGCAGACGGATCAACACCCAATCCTCGAAGACGAGCCTCCCGTTCCCTTCGTGCTCGTTCTCCGGCCGCCGCTGAAACCGTTCGGCTAAGGCCCGCTGCCTCGGCAAAATCCGCCTCCGTCGGCATGGCCTCCCGAAGCCTGGCATCGAAAAACTCCGACCCGACGCCCAGGGCTTCCTCGGCCTCCACGGCACGGTTGTAGTAGAAGTCAAAGGAAAGCTCCCCCTGTTCGGCCAGCCTCTGGGCCGTCTCAAAGGCAAGATTGTCTTGTTGGATTTCCTGAGAAGTCCTACCGGTAATGAAGTTCGCCATGTCATTCAAGCTCCGCTCGGGTAGTCCCCAAGAGTATCTCGTTCACTGACAAGTCCCCTACCAAGCGGACCTCGTGCTCTCTGGCCTCAAATCCTCCCGGCAGTCGGAAGGGTTCCTCAGTGGATACCGTTTCGGAATGCTTCAGCACTCCATCAGCGTAGTAATGGAACTCTAACAGATTCGACGGTACAACTGGAAGGCTTTGATAGCCATTCCCGTTGAGGGCCCGGCCATTAAGCATGAAGCCGTTCATGGAACCACGCCCTACTGGAATAGCGTCATTGGCCGCCTGGATGACGGCTTGAGCAGCGGCGTAGGCTTCCAACTCGGCCGCCGTAGGGATGACCGAATAATCCGCTCGAACCGCTGCCGCTCCAAAATTGGTCGGCCTCGTCACCCGAGGCCCGGACCGCCAATCAAAAGGCCTCTTGGCCACCGCGTCCCCCTCCCACTCCCACACGGCCCCGGACTGCACCAAATATAAGGTGTCCTTTTCCGGGCTTACAAAACCAGCACTGGCCTCCAAATCCAATGGAATGTAAGCCACATCCTTGGAGGTCGGATCGAAAATGAGTCCGCCGGTAATCCCCGAGACCGTCTCGTAAAACAGGAACAGCTTCCCATCATGGATATGAAAATGGTGGCTGGACGGTTCATACGCTTCCCAGTCCCCCTTTCCCATGGTATCCCGAGTAATGACGGCCGCCCGCCCCGGACCGAGAAGAACAAGCCCATCGGTGGACCCGAAGAGGGCCCCGGCCAAGGTCTCTGCATAACCTCGTGAAGAGCTCCCGGGAAAGTGAGAAGGGTACCGGGACTTGTTCATTTGCACCGGGTGGACCCCAGTGAACAAGTACGGGAAGCCCTTAGTCACCACGTAAAGCGCATCATCAATGGCGATCAACCCCTGGATGTCGTAGTCCACCGCACGCACGTAGGCACTCGGCCAGGCGTGGGGGTAGTAGGGCTCGGAGAGATAAAGAGCATTCCCTACGAACCCGGCATAGAAGCCGCCCGCCAGCGCCACCAATCCTTCCAGCCCGTCTGGAGGCTCATCCCAGGTGATGGTGAGTCCACCCTCGAACCGATGCGAGGGGAGTTCCTGCCCAAGGTCCACGGCCCTCACCGTGTCATCGTACGTCATCACTGTAATCGCCACCTCGGCCACCAACAGGTACAAGTTCCCAATGCCAACCCGGCCGGTGCTCGTACGGTAAATCCTCCGGGTACCGCCCGTCATGTTATAGGGAGAGCCCGGATCGGTCTCGGAGAAATCAAGTTGGACAAGATTCCCCCCCGAACCCTGCCAGTGGCCGGTATCCACGTCCTCCAAGACCAAAGGCGGGGAAGGAGCCGATTCCTCTCCCCAGGCCGAGACGAATGTATGGACGTAAGCCACGTCTTGAAGAGTGGTAGTAGCGTCATTGAGTACCGAAGTCCCCTCGGTAGGGGCCACTGTGGGAGCCTTGACGCCCATCTTGTAAGACGAGTAGGGCAAGTCCCCTCCCGCATCCCCGAAGTTAGTGATTCCGTCTTCATCCCCCTTCCTCGGGTAGTCCCCCTCCCCCGTCCAGAAGAGCCTCTTCCTCGCGTCATTGGCGATGGGTGGAGGGGCCACCCGAACCACCTCCGCCCAGTTCAACCAGTAAACCCCCTCGTAAAGGTAGAGCGTCTTGACCACCCCACCCGGGCTAAGGTTCCGAATGAAGGACCTCGCGGCAAAAGCCTCCAAGTCCCCCGAGAATAGCTTGGCGTCTTGGGCCTCCTGACCGAAGCCAGGGGGAAGGAGTTTAGGTGCCAGCCGGGGGGCGATACCTTTGAATGGTTTTCCGAAGGTTTCCTTCATTCTTTGGCCTCCAGGGCGGTCATGTCTTGATGATCCAGTTCACGTTCGCGTTCAACGATCGGGTTTCGCTCGTTATCCGAGGTGTGCCATTCACGCCGTCTGATATCGGCGCACGCACAACATTGTTTACGTCAGCATTTTGAGAGATATTCGATAAGGCGTGGACCCCGCCGCCCGCATAAAGAGCTGTCGTGTCGTCTCGCAGCGTGTGCCAGTGGCCTTGAAATGCATCGTCTTGTATGCTGCCTATATTGTCGCTGGTATTGCCGCCCGTGGCCATCGCCGTGCGGGCCGCAGCGTCCGGATCGCGGCCCGCAGCATTGTCCGTGCCGCGCAGAAATCGCCCCTCGAAGTCCGGCACGTTGAACGTTGACCCGCTGGCCGTTCCGTAGGCGGTGCCAATAGCTGCGAACAGGCCCGCGTAGGTCGTCCGGCTGATCGAGGCGCCATCGCACAACAGCCAGCCGCCCGGCGCTGAAGTTCCGCCAAACGGGGCCATCATGCCCGACGGGATTTTGTTTGCGCCCGTGTCAATAGTGTCCAGCTTCGTACCGTCAACGCTGACATCCCTTCCATCGAATGTATCACCCGCTTGTTGGGGCGCAATGTCCCCCCAAGTAGCAATTATTCTCCCGTTTCCTCCAATGGTTTGGGTGCCGACAATGTTCAACCCTTGCACAAAAAGGGCCGCACCTATCTTTCCATCATCAGCATTGCTCTCATTCGCGTGCCCCCACCGGATCGACTTCCCGGGAGTTACGTCCATATCACCGGTCAAGTCACGCGAGCCGTCTGCCTTGAGAAGCGCCGTAAGCACCGTTGCCGCCTCAGCCGCAGTCATCGCCCCTACATCGCCCGTGGCCTTCCGCCCGACAAACTCCGAGGCGGCTACGGCTTGCACTATCGGCGTATCGTCAGAGACCGCGACGAGGACGGAGTTGGCATCCCAGAGGGTCTTGAGCGGAAATTGAGTGTGCCCGGCGTCTCCCGTGGTCAAGTCAGGAAGCTCTATGTGTGATACAACCGAAGTGGGCACAAATGCCTGAAGAAAGGCCGACTCGACCTCGGCTATGGCCGCACTTTTCTTGAAGATCAAACGCCCAATCAGGAGTCCATGCTCAAACAACTTGCTAGGGATTAACAACGGGACAGTCTCAAGCTCTGCCAAGGCTTGCGAGGTGTACTGAGCGCTACCATAGATCATCGAAAGGTCGTCGTCAGTCTCAGCATAGAACCACAGTACAGCCCACCGATTGGTGGTCATAGTGACCAGGCCACTGGCCACATTATTGTACTGAGTATTCGGCCACTGGCTGACCCCGGTCGTCGTCACCCAGACGGAGCCGTTGAAGTACTCAGTAGCAAACGTGTCAGCCCCACCCCCGGGGTCGGTATCCTTATCAGTGAAGTCACTCCTATGCTCACCGTAGAATATCTGCCCAGCGGTCACCGTGACGTACCGCGTCCCTCCCTCCCCCAGCATGAGGCCGCCATCGTTATCAGCGCGGTGGACGCCAAAGACACTCTTCAGTACATGACTAAACCGATTGGGAACGTTCCCGGCGTGGTCTACAAGTGACGATATATGCAGAACGCCACCGTCATTGGTGACCTTTGCCATGTGGATAATGTCTTCTCTATCCACTTCCTCAATAGTAGCCAGTTCCCAAGTAGGTGCGCCTGCATTGTAGTTGATGCGAACAAATCTAGTCGTGTCCGTCGGGATCGCTAAATTATCTACGGTTATATCAAAGAATAAGACATTCGAGGTCACACTATCAGCATCCCGGATCATCCCAGTAACGGCCGCGCAGTCTACCGTCTCCCCCCCACCGACGGTGACTTCCCCACCGGTGAACTGGCCACCTGACCAAGCCAGATTGATGAAGTCCTGCAAATCGTCATAAGTAGCAGTCCCTACCTCTAGGGCTTCAACATCCGAGGCGGCGTAGGGAGGTAAGGCAAGGGCATCCAACTTAGTCTTGTCCACCCCTGACAAGAAGCCCGCAGCCCCAGCGGTTACTGCCAGGGCATGGAGGCTACCCCCGGCGAGGTTCCCATGGATAGCCGCAGAGAAGGCCACCGCAATGGCCAATTCAGTCGAGGATGGTGTGAGGGCAATGCCCGCCCCTGCGGTGAAGGACTTGAGCGGGAGGTCCACCCCTACCTTGGCCAAGGCAATACCCGCTCCTGCTCCGGAGTTGGAGTTGGTATTGGCCTCCCCCAAGGCTGCCAAAGTCGCCACAACCTGAATGGCTGCTTCCACCCACTGACGGGTGGTCAGCTCCATGGCCGCCTTTGGGTCCCTAGCCACCAAAGGCGGGGCCACCCCGGTGAGCACTCCCTCCCCGATGCTCCCCACCAAGCCCATACCCAGAAGCACCTCCCGAATGGCTACTACAGAGGCCCGTAGGGAGGCTGTATCGTCTCCAGGGATTGGGATGGAGGGTGTACGAGGGGGCATCGTGGCGGTCTCCTGTGGCCCCTATGGGGCCACTGGCCAAGGGATGACGAAGGTGGCTAGATCGGCCGTCGTGACCAGGTCCGCCCAGGCCTCAGAGGTCTCCACCACCATCGGCATGTCCCGAAGGTCCTGCCGATACCGCGCCATGGTCTTCGTAGAGGCCAAGTCCACCTGTCCGAGGAGCTTCAGGTCGGTCAGCTTCAGGGCCGGAATATCCGAGGCGGCTAGGAGCACGTTGCGCTCCTCCCGGAGGCCAAAGAGGAAGGCTCCTTGCTGGAAGGGCAATTCTTGCTTAGCCAGGTGAGCCTCCAACTCCTTCCCCTCCAAAGGGAAGAGGTCTCCGTTGACCATCTTCATTGGCACTTGCACGTCCATGCTCATCTCCTTGGCGAGTCCGAAGGACTCAACGCATGATTTTGTAGAGGACGCCCTTCCCGCTGACCAAATTGGACCCATTCTCAGGAGTCAATCGAACACCTTCAATCGGTCCTGCATCGAGGAGCACCCCGGAATTGTTCCGAATATGCCCACTGGCCATCGTGGCCAAGGCACTACCTATAAAGGAGGACCCTTGAGATTTCCAAAGGGGTTGAGGTGTTGCCACCACCGGAAGTTCCAGCGTAAAAGCCCCCGAACCAAAATCATACGAGGCATGGGCGGAGGGCCACTTGAAGAGAAGGTAGAAGGTAGCCACTGAAGCGTAAAAAGCAGCACTGATGGCAGTATTGGAGACATCCAAGGTCGTATACCCAACACTGACCGGACTCCCACCCACTAAAAGTTCCCCCAAAAGCGCATCAAAGGTGGCAGCATAGTCAGATTGCAAGCCCGCCGCCACCAATACATACCGCTCCGCATCCGTGTCCTGTGTCCAAGCCAGCGTCACACTCGCCACCGGGGAGGTAATCTCGAATTCATCCAATGGAATCCATGCCCCTGGGCCACTCTTCCCGGAGGCATTCATGAACAAGGCCTCCCAATGAGCAGCCGTCGTCGGGGTGTCCTGGGTGGCAAGGACAAGCATCCCCTCCTGAGGCCGCAAGACACCCACGGTGTCCAACCCAGAGGACCGCACCGTTACATCGTACCCGGAGGAGAAGGCCGCCCGATTCATTATAAAGAAGCCCTGTCCCTTCAAGAAATCCGTAGTCGGCAAATCCTGATTCACGTCCGCCACGGGCGTCAGGAAGACACTCGCCAAAGCCCGAGGAGCACCCTTTAATCGAGCATCCCCCTGAAGGGCCTCCCAATGCGTGGCCAAAGACGGAGAAGCCTGCACCGCCATGAACAACGCGCCTTCCTGCGGCTCCAAGCTCAATACAGTCGCTCCTCCAGAGGCCCGCACGGTAATATCGTACCCGCTCCCCACCGCTGCCCGGTTGACCACCAAGTACCGACGGCCTTTCACCACGTCCGTGGTTGGGAGGTCTAAATTCCCCGAGAGTGAAGGGGTAAGGAGAAGGGACTCTTCAGAATCATAGGTCGGCGTCGGCATAGCAGCCTGCACGACGGAGGGCTTGTAAATCTTCTCATCGGCCGCCAAGTCCGCCAATCCTTGGGCAGTCACCCGCAGTTCAATGACCGTGCCCGCTGGCCAGGCCTGGGCACTCGTCCCCTCTTGTGCCCGCACGTACGTGTCAAAGGTGTCCCCCGAGTTCTCAGTCACCTTGATGACCTCTACCGTCCCGGCTTCATCGTCCAGGGTCACGTAGAAGTACAAATTATCCCCGGAGGTGACCGAGGGAAACCGACTCCCGTGGCCAGTATCCAAGTCCAGGCCACTAGTCGCCCCGGCACTGATCCCGCCCGAGGTCTGAAGCGTCGAGAACCCGTTATTCTTGAACTGGATGTCGGCAGTCATTTCTTACCCCAAAGGAAGTAGGCTACAGTGAGAAGAGCCGCCATTGTAGAGGTCAGGAACAAAAACCCCTGTAAGACATTCTCCACCTTTCCTACGCGGCTCGGCAAAGACGGCTGCCCCTCCGGCACTACATAAGCTTCCAACGTCACCAACCGCGCATTCATCCCGGCTATCGCATGTACGTCATCCCGTACGTCCTCCAAGAGGGCCTTCACTACCGCCAGTTCCTCCGAGACCCGAACAATCGCCCTTGCGTCCTCACTCATCGTGGAAGCCCCCCGAAACGTGGTTGTCGAATCACCATGATCTCGTCCGAACCGTCTTGCTCAGCCACCACCCTGGCCTTCCCAGCCGATTCCTTGAAGCGCCGCTCCTCAAACTGGCCCTTCCTCGGATCATACCAGGGCGTCCCGGTCTGCATGAACAGCAGCCCCAGTACCCCTTGAATAATGGACTTCCGAAGGTCCGTCAGGAAGAACCCCGGCACCTCCGTAGCCGTCTGGGACGGCTTCAGGTACGCCTTCACCGTCACCGTCACCGCCGAGGACGGGATCGGTACCAGCAGTACCCGCCCGGGGAGTGGTCGATTGAAGAACTCCGGTGTGGCCGCCGTCTCGTCCTCCCAGCCTACCCCGTAGTACCGCTCCAATTCCTCGTCACTCTTAGGCAGGATGGCTCCCCCGCCCGAGTGCCGCATCCGACGAACCCCCTCCAAGGAAGCGTGTTCCGGCATGACTAGGATATACTCGGCCGTCCCTGACACCGTGGCGAAGGTAGCCAGAGTCTCCCGCCAAATCCAAGAGAGCCTACAGAATTCCCTGATCGCCTCCAGGACGGCCTCATCAATGACGACGCCTTGCGGTCCCAGAATTTCACTGGTCACATGAGGTCGCCACTCACGAACGTTTTTCATTGGAATTGTCATCAGGCTTCACAACCCCCAAGAGTATGAGTGCTTGATTGATGAAGCCTTCCCCCCGAGGATAGTCAGCATGCGGGGAGTCTTCCATAAGAGCCCACCCCTGCACGAATAACTGAAGGATCGTCGCCCACTCCTCTCCTACGGAGAGGTCGTCCTCCAAGGATTCCACCTCCTTCGGCAACGCCGCCACCGCCACCTCCACCCAAGCCCCCTTCACCGGTGGGGGGGTGACGAACACACTCTTCAAATCAAAAGGGTCCAGGGCGAAATGGTCAATATCCGCACTCGTTCCCTGGGGGCGGGCCTGGAAGAGCAAGTTCCTTCGCTCCAACTCCTCCAAGGTCACCCGGGAGATACCCGGTCCAGCGCCCCCGGCACTCCCTACCACATTCCGAACCAGCCTCAGTACCCGCACAATGGCCTGGTCTGAGAAGTCCTGTCGAATTTCCCCACCGGTCAATGCCAGCGGTCGGTAAGAGGCATTGGCGAAGGGAGCTGCCCTAATCAGTTCAAGCTGCCCAAGATAAAGGTAATCCTTGAGGAGCGCGTCCGACCAGCGAGGGGACGTAGTCGATTCGTCCTTCAAGACCCGCCGCACCCTAGTCAGCACAGACTGTCCCTTCATTGCCGCCTCCCTAAGTCTTGGCCATGAAGAGGTTCAACTCTCCAGCTTCGGCGTTGGATTCCTTAACCTCGATCTTCACAATGTTCACTGCAAGGTTCGAGTCAAAGGCGTCCCCCAAGGTACCGGTACCATCACGGGAGGCGTCACTCCACAAGACGAACGGCTTCCCGAGTTCCAACGTCACCGAGAAGCCCTTGGTCACCGCCGCCGTGATGAACTGCACCTCCAGGGCGATGGTACTCACGATCTCCAGGTAGTCGAACTCCGTCAGGGGAGAAGGCACCACCGAGTTATCCCAAATGACGGCCTCTGCCGAGGCTACCAATGCGAAGTCCGCCTTGTGAATCCGGGCATTCTCCAAGGTCTTCTTGAACTCGGTCGTCTCCGAACTCCCCTGGGAGCTTACAACCGTCCGGACGTGGCGAATGGTGACATCAGCAGTGGCTGTCATGCCGCGACTCCTTTAACCTGGTAGGGAAACCGTGGAACCTCCCGCGAGCCGGTAAAATCCCCGGCCTTGTCAAACAGATGCTTGGTAATACGGGCGTCATCAAGCACCGACAGCAACTCCGCCGGTACTGAGACGTCCACCCCCCGCTCGATCATGAAGAGCCGCCCGTCAAGGCCTACTGTGACGTAGGGGCTGCCGTTTTCTTCCTCGGCAATCTCGATCGTTATCCGCTTCCCGGACCAAATCGCGCCCTCGGAAGTCATATGGGGCTTCGTCACGTCCTCAGCAGCATCGGCGTGTCCCACCACCTTGACATCCGCATCCTCCACCACACCCATCCCGCCCGCGTGTCCAGGGACCTTCTTGGCCTCCTGAAGCTCAGCAATGGAGATGAGCATGGGGAAGCGATTTTCCGTCTCAGCCTCCCACCCGGGTTCCTTGTCCACATCCACCTCCAGGACGTCCCGGGCGTACGCACGCAGGGCGCGTGCGGGCATTTTCTTCAATTCCCCCATTGGCTTGAACAGCGACTCCGTCGCTGATTGTTCAGGTATCGTCATCTTCATCTCCTCAAGGGAGGGGCCTTCAGCCCCGGATTACTACCTTTGGCCAAGGGAGGGCCTCCCAAAGGAAGGCCCCTCCCAAGTGGCCATTACGGATACGTCTCCGTCTCGATGTCGAAGGCCGACGGTCCACTGGGCGGCCAGAAACCTGGCACCCAAGTACACGAGGCATCGTCGAGGTCATCAACGGCCAGCGTCAAACCGGACGCCGGATCGTCAATCTCCAGGCCACCGATGTAAGCGTGCCCATCGGGGACCGGCGCGTGGACGGCCGTTGCCGCCGAGAGCACGATAGGCCCCTGCCGACACTTCACCGTGGTCGTGGTGGAGCCCAGGATGAAGAGGAACATCACCATGCACTTGTACCCATCCGGCACCGTCCGAATGGGCTCATTGGTGGCATCCCACGAGGAAATAATCGCCTCGTCAGGCGTAATGGGGGAGTTCGTCCCCACTACCCCGGCGATCTGGAAATTGATGGCTGCACCCGCGTCCAACGTTTCCGCCGCTACCGACCCGTCAATCAACACCGGATCAACCACGGAGGTCACACGAGAGAGCATCCAACCAGCCAGCTTGCGGAATCCCGCATCTTCTCGAACAGTCATGGTACTTCTCCTTCAAAGGAGAGGGGTTCCCTTGGGAACCCCGAAAAGGGAGGCCGCTTAATCAGTGACCAAGGCCTCGATCCGCACCATGAAAGCGTCATTCAAGATGACGGCGGCATGGTAGGCCTTCCAGGACACATGGCCACGCTGGCCCAACGGGTCCGAGTCGGACGGCTTCGGGTTGACCACCATGGGAGTGATCGCTCCCTTGCCCTTCAGGGGGACCACCGCGTAGGCGTCCCGGGCAAAGATCAGGTACGGGTACACATCGTCCCGCACTCCACTGGTGGTGATGGAAGTCCCGTCGATCGTATCCCCGGCGTCTTCCCACGGCTCAATCACTGTGGACTTGATGAATCTTACGCCCCGGGCTGCACCGATCTCATTCTCGACCGGCTTCTCCGTCCCGTAGTTCTCGGCCGCGATGAACCCAGTCAGGGTCCGCACGTCGACGTCACAGTCCACATGCATGACGGCAAAGTAGGACGGCTGGACACCGTGGGTGTCGTAAGACGGGCTGGATTTGAGGATTTGCGAAAACTTCCGGGCATTCCCCCGTTCCAGCGTCCGTACGGCCTTCCGCAGAGCGATGTCCGTGATCTTGAAGGACACGGTCGTCCTGGCCCCGGTACCCGTGGTGGAGGTGGTCAAGGACCGGATGACATTGGTCCCCGCCTTCAGCACACCAAACCGTACCGCCTCCAACGTCTGGGCAGCCTGCTCGGCCAGGATTTGCGTGACTTCCCGAAGAATCGGGTCCTCGTGGGTATCCGTGATGACATCGGAGATCGTCACCAGCTTCCCGTACTGCTTGAGGGTGACGGTCACATCGGTGTGGGTCGGCTTGACGGAGGCAGGCGTGACGCCTTCCACCAAGGGGACAACATCCTTGGGGATCGCCTCATACCGGCGAAACTTGATGGACTTGGTTTCATTGCGCGGAATTTCCTTCGTTTGCCCGAAACGCTCCAGTACCAGGTACGGCAAAGCCCGAATGAGGAGTTCTTTGGCTAGGAAGGCCGCTGTGCGTGGGGTAATATCCCCATACTCGGTGACAGGCATGGTTTACTCCTTCATGCTTGCTCCCCTAACCTCACGGCTTCATCGAAAGCTCCATCGAAGTCATTGACATCAATGACCCTTTTCCCGGTCGGGGCCGCACTTTGACGTGCGGGCACTGCTCGGGCAGCTTCCAATTCCTGCTCGCGTCGAGAGGAGGCGTTGTCTTGGCCTTGTTGGAGAGTACCCTTGTACTCGTCCAACATCGTGATTACCTCCTCCGGATAGCCACCTTGAATCACGCGCATCAATCCTACAGCCTCTTCGTAAGGATGGCCTCGTACCCATTCGTGAAAGGCCTTCCCCTCAGGGGTGTCTTCCGCACCATACTTCGCGGCGTCTTCATGCTTGGCAGTCACACGAGCCCATTGATCGGCCCGCTGGTCCTTGAGCACTCCCGCTTGGATGGCCTCAGCCCGTTCATCAAAGCTCCCCGTGGTCGCTTCCGCTTCACGCCGGGCAATAACTCGGGTGGCCTTCACCACGTCTGGAAGTTCCGCCTCTACCTGGGCTACCAAGGCCTCTTCGTCCGCCAGGGCCTTCAACTCCTCTGGAGTCTTGTCCCCTGGTAAGGGACCGTAGGTATCCCTGTACGCCTTTTGCATCTTCGGGAGGCCCCGCTCCGACGCCTTGATACGACCTTCTTCCGCCTGAATACGCCCTAAGAGCGCATCACGGTTGGCTGTCGGGTCAGGGACCGTGGCCGTGGCCACCTCCTGAATGTCATCCGGTGCGTCGACGGCTTCGCCGCCGACCTGCTCACTGGCTTCATCGACCTTATTGGCCTCACCAGCTTCACCTTCGACCGTAGGTGCTTCAGCAGGTTTGTCTTCTACCTTTGCCGCCGGGTCTTGTCCCCAGGCGGCGTCAAATTCTGCGCGTTCCTCAGTTTCTTCCGAAGGCATCCTCATCTCCTCTCGGGCTCAAAGGCGGCTGGTATCGTACCGAACCGTGTCTCCAAGAATTTCATCGTCAGGCTCTGACTGGATCAATGCCTTTAGAAGGTCATCAAGCTCCCGGACAGCGCCCTGTCCTCTGTATAACTCGGCTGGATCAACCAAGTCAACTAACCGACTAAGGGCCCTGGACCGCCGCAGGCGGAGGTACTTGAGCACTCCCTTGGTTTGGGCCCGTGCCAAGACCTCCTGCGCCTCCTTGAGGGAGGCCTCCATCTCCAGTTCCTTCGACATTCTGATCCCCTCCTTGGGGTTGATTTATCACAGCCTGTTGGGCTGCCGCCTCAGCTACCATGTCCTTCTCAGACTTCACCACTCGATTCGGCAGCCCCAATACTTCCGCCCGAATTTTGACCAACTCATACCGGTCCACAAACGGAATGTCCCCGGGATTCATGGTGGCTGCCGCGAACGCCTCAAGCTTCTCGATCAAGGCATCCCTGGCCAAAATAGCATTGGCCCCCGAGACCACCACAGCGAAGTCCCCCTTGATCGCCTTGTCCTCCCCGAACTGCATGTACCAGTCGTAGAGGGCCTCCAAGAAGACCGCCATCATCTCATCCCAAGCTTTGAAGGATTCCTTCATCGTCAAATTGGAAGCCCCCATGAGCATGGCCAACCCCCCAGCGGTCCTTCCCACCCCAGCTCCCCGTTCCCCATGGGTGAAAGCCGGAATACCAGTGCCCTCATCATTCAAGGTTCGGAAGAAATTCGCCAACTGAATGAAAATTGGTGTGTGCAGGGGGGCAGTAATCATGTCCAAAGGCTTCCCGGTGTAGCCCAATTCATACTCAGCCCCCCAAATCCGCCCTGGTGCAAGATTCCTCGGGTCCTTATTCCCCGCCAATACCTTCCGATCCATGACGTACTGTGGACGCACGGCCGGGGCGGCATTATCAATCGCCATCCTGACGGCCGCATTGAAGAGGCCTTGGGTATCCCTCGACACCCAGGGAATACCCACCCCAATAGCCTTCCCTTCTTCCGGCTCCGGTACATAAAATGAGTAGGGCCGCCGGTTCTTTGCTAGGGGATTCAAGGACAGCTTGAAAACCACCCCGGTTTTGGCGAACATCCAGGCGTTGATCTCCAAGACCTCGTCCTGGAGGGCCTCATCCAGCTCAAGCCCATACTCAGCAAGGTCCGCCCCATCGGCTAATCCCCAGTACTCCAGGACTTCATACCGCTTGGAGGGTGCAGCCTTGGTGGCCGAAGTATCATGGCGGCCAATGCCCAAGACCTGTCGATCGTACGAAGACCACTCAGCATCTCCCTTGGGATGGTCTCGAATATGCTCCGCCACGGCTATCCGATTGAACCCCCCGGTAGCGGTGAGCTTGAGCATCGTGTACTTCGACCAAAGGTGACGCTGGAAATAGTGATCACTCTCGTACAGGCTCGGCGCGGTCATATCGGCAAAAAGGTCCCACACGGACGTATGTTCCGCAAAGGGAGCAGGCTTTGCCGTCGTGACCACATCGAAGCCCTCAGCCTCCCCATTCCACTCCCACTTCGTCTCCGACACGTCCCGGACCAGGGGGCCTTTGAGGATACCCAAGCCATAAACATGGCCACTGTTGTACACCTTCCGTGCCAGCTTCCAGAACTTCATCTCCTCCAAAGCATCTTTCATGTACAGCTTCATCCGCTTGGCCGCCTCGGCCGCGTAGACCTTTACTGCTTCTTCCAAGAAGACCGCAAGGTTCTCCTTTGTGGCCTCCACCGCTTCAGAGAGCACCTGTGCAGCGAAAGCGGCTTTCAAGGCTTCCATCGCTTCAGGCGGCAAGGTCGGCACCGAAGTCGGCGCGATGTCCCAACCGTCGGTCACCGTCGGGGAAGCCAACTCCCCAAGTCTCGCGTCCATAGCCTTCACCTTGACCCGGGTCAAGCGGACAAAAGCTTGAGATTGATTCTCCTCGAACTTCATCTCCGGAGGATGCTCCCCCGTGTACTGTCGAAGGTCCCTCAGCCACTCGGTCTCCTGCTCAAGGCGTTCTCGCTTGTCGTCTTCGTAAGTCCCCTGAAGCTTCCGGCCCAAGACGGTAAGAAGGCCTTCCCCGGCATTCATTTCAACCATAGTAAGACCTCCCTTGTCCAAAACCTTGATTGAGAGCTTTCATAAATTCCCCTCCGGATTTATCCAACGGCCCGCCCTGGAGGCCAAGGGCCCCGTACTGAAGCGCATCATGTGGATGGCTGACCGGGTTCTTCACCGGTTTTTCCTTGAACACTGGCCTCCCCCTATCGAGGACAGCACTCCTCCCGTACTGGTACTCCCCCAGGAAGCCCGCCCTCAGCATGAGCACCGACGGATCGAGCACCAACCCACCACGCAACTTCAGCAGTCGATCAACGGCCCGCTTCCGCGTGTCAAAGTCATTCCCAAGTAGCGGCGCGGGGGTGATGCTAAAGCCCTCGGCTTTCAACTCCACGTACACATTCCGCTGCCCGTGGGAAGACGGATTCTTCCCGGCCGGGTCTCCCCAACCATTGATCCTCCCGGCAAACCCGGGGAAGTCCGTCGCCAGCATCGTCCTCAGCATGGGAAGCATCGTCTCCAACCCTTCCTCAGTATACAACTCCCTAAGCACCCGAAGGCTCCCGGAAGGGGTAATCTGCGAAATGAGCACCGCCATGTGCGCCCCAAAGTCCATCAACAAGGTCAGCGGCAAGGCTGGGTAGATCAGCAAGGGCTCCTTGGCCACATGCTCCCCGTCGGCATAGAGGGTATACACCGGCTTACCAGTCCGTACGTAGCCAAATTCGCCTCCGCCATAAACCTTGATGAAGTCAGACCGCTTATTATTCAGGAAATTCCGATAGTACTTCTTCCCGTCCTCCACCCCTTGGCCAGCGACATACTGAAGGTTCTCCGCTGCCCCGTTGACCGTGTACCGGTCACCTTCTTCCGAAACGATCTCCCCTGCTTCGTCCGCCACCACGGCCGGGGGCTGCCGGTAGAAGCTGTATCCCGAGGGAGTCAACTCCATCGCCAGGCGATAAATCCAATGCTGCGGGGGCGGGGGATTGTAGTCCATGAACACGCCCCACCATGACGCGCCGCCATCGAGGGACCGGGGATATCGGCCGACCCGCCCGGAGACCATCTCAAAGGCCTCCTCCAGGATTTCAGACGCTTCATTGATCCACGCGCCCGTCAACTCCAGGGATTTGAGCTTCTTCACGTCCTTTTGCTGATCCAGCGGGAAGAACATTACCTCCAAGGCAATCTTGTCCCCGGCAGGGAGGCGGAATCGAATATCGTGCGTAATCGGGGACCCTTGGATAATCTTCCCAAACACCTCCGGAGGAAACCAAGCCTCCCAAGTCTTGATCGTCGTGGACTCCAACTCGGAATAGGTATTCCTAATCACCGCCCACCGGCTACGGCGGACTCCGTCCGGACCGGCTTTCTGGGCACACGCCCGCAAGAATATCTCCATGCACATGGCCGAGGACTTGCCCGAACCGAACGGCCCCATGACCCCCCGGACGAAGTCGTCGGACTGATGGAAGGCGGAAAGAACCGGGTGGGCATTGTACGGATGCAGGACCGTCATGTCGCCTCCGAAGGAGGCGTGGCCTCGTGCAGGATGACCGCTTCATCCGGCGGCGAGCCGCCGGAAGCGGAGCCCCCCAAATTGACCTGAAAGTTCAACACGGGGCCGAAGGAATTGCCGTCCTTGTACATCCCCGCAATCTTGGCCAGGGTATCCAAGGCGGCCTGCTTGGAATACAGCTTGATCTCCAAGGTCTCTTCCTTGGTCTTGTGATTGTACACCCGCTTGATCCCAGAGATGACCCGGGCCAGGTCCCCTAAGTCCTTCGGACTTTTCACCTCGGTGACCCCGTTGACCTCCGTGAGCAGGTCCAAGGGATTGTGGAAGGCCAGGATGGCTAATTCCGCCAGAATTCGCTCGTCCCGGATAATCAAGGAAGCCTGCATGTGCTCCCCGACGAATTCGATGGCTGTCTCCAGCTTCTTCCGCAGGCCCTCGTAGTAGCCCGCGTTGGAAGAATTTGCATAGCCCGCCCGCACGCAGGCCGCCCTCCAGTTGTAGTCTACATAGTACTCAAGGATGGCCCGCCGTTCACGCGGCCGGTAGGCCGCAAGGCCCTCCCCGATGATGGCAGGCAAATTCGAGCAACTCATGAACTACCTCGGGGAGGATAGAGCGGCCTAGCCGCTCTAGTAAGACGTCATATTGGGCAGGGCACCCAAGGCCCCTGGAGTCGCCACCGTCCGTACGCGCCCCAACGCACTCAGGTAAATCGTCGTCGTGTTGGCCGCATCCAAGGCCGTGGTGGCCGGAGTGAACGTCGCCCCGGACATGGAGACGATCACATAGCCCAGCAACATATTCCCCGCCGGGGTAGCCGCTGGTGCAATGTCCGCGATGGAGGCCGTGGCAATGTTCGCTCCCCGAGTTCGGGCCACTACTCCGGCCGGGGTGACCGAAATCGTCCAGATACCGGTATTGGTCGTGGTGATCGTGGGAGTGGCCGTGAAGGCCGGAGCCATTCCCGCCACGAGGACCTTGACCGTTCCGGCATTCATGAGGGCAAAGGATGAATATCCAACCCGGTGGGTGGTACTCCCGATGACCAGAACGGGTTGGGTTAGGAGTTGGATATTGTGAATGAGCGCCTCGGCCACACGTTCGGCCTGAGCGGCGATGCGATCCGCAATGACCATTTCACGGAAGCGGGTGAAGTCTTCACGAAAGAGGGAGTCCATGGAGAGTCTCCGTAAGAGTTGGAAGCCAGTGGAGGGGAACCCTCCATAGCTAGGGGATAGCACGAAAGGGGAAAGCGGGACAAGGCGAGCAAGTACCCGACAGGGGGGAGGGTCGGGATGGTCGAGTTAGGAATAGCCCCAGGGAGGGGGGCTCCAGCCCACGCATCTCAGACGAAAGGCCCTCCCATGCTCATTTTTGGCTATTTTCCCGGGTGAGCCCAGGCGGGCCGGGCATCTACGGGTTGATTCCGCCTTATTGAATATGACGGAACTAACCGCGTGAAGGCCACTACCCAAGGGAGTGCAAGCATTCGAGGACCTGGGCGAGCCTCCCTTGGGGAGGCTCTGGTTAGGGCTAACTGATGATCGCTAAAGCGGTTAGGCGCAAGAACCAGGCCACGGGAGTATGCGGAGGCACTGGAATAGCCCTTCTACAAAAGCGGCTGCTCCCCAAGGGAGGGAGCCTTTTCGTCAAGCCACCGGAAAGAGGCAGAGATAGAGCCATTGTTCATAAGAAGGCTAAGAGAACCCTTACACGGGAGGTTTTTAATTTTGAGCGGACTAGGGTCCCATTATACGTGCCCCACCCACCCCCCCTGCTGGCCATTTTGACCCCACCCGGGGGTAGTACCGGGCGCATGCCCAGGAACACGCCCAGGCGCGTCTCGATCGCCCATGGAGTGGCCTCCCCTAGCCTTAAGGCTACCCGGTATCCAAACCTCGCGGAACCGCCCCGGCATGCGTAGAGCGCATGCGCACGCGGCCCCAGCGAAGCTGGGGATCGAGGCGGTGGATTTGCCGCCAGCCGCCAGCCCGGCGACGATTGAGATGTCGGCAGCGGTTCCCTAAGGGAGTCGCCGCCCGGCATCCCGAAGTCCCATCCACAGGAGCAATCACATGAGCGAAGTCAAGAACACCTCCACACCCGTCACTCACAAGGACTCTGTCCTGACCCTCCAGACCAAACTGGCTTCCTTGGAAGCTGACCAACAGACCGTGATCGACTCCATCGTCCCCGTCAAGGATACCATCGGTATCCACACCATGGAGTTCGGCGGAATGACCTGGTTCGGTTACGACGCCTCCAAACTCCCCGAAGGGAGTGTCAAGACTGGCAACGGCAAGTCGCATTACTATGCCAGGACGCCCCGGTTCTCCGAACCGTTCATCGGCCCGACCGGTCAGAAGCTGACCATGAACTTCGCCGTCTGGGGCGAAGCCCCCAAGGAACGTCCCCAAGCCACCGACCTGTTCAAGTCCATCGACGAGAGCAAGCTCTCCACAGATGAAGTGGCCGCCCTGGCCATCGTCCGCAAGCTCCAGGCTGCCGCACAGTAGTTCCCCCTCGGAAAGGGAGCCTTCGGGCTCCCTGATTCCCTGGAGTGACCATCCCAAGGGATGGCTGTTCCCGGGAGCTTTCAGCTCCACCGGTGTCTCTGACCCCGGAAACTCTGTGGAGGAGAAGAAGATCATGCTTTACGCCAAAGACACCCGTGACCGTCCGGTTCCGTTCGCCAATATCCCCGAGGCCAAGCGGGTTTACGCTCTCCAAAGTCCACCTATCGGTGGATACCTCACCCTGTACTCGGACGGTTCCCTTAGGGAGCCCCTGATCCGACTCTCAGTGCGGATCACCGGCCTGATCGTCCATGGCCCAATTCATGTCCCAATCGTCCATCCGGTAGCCTGACTCTGTGGGTCTCCCTTGGGGAGACCCCGTGAGTGAGCCTATTGGCCCCGCCCTTCCGTGTCCTTGGACACGGCGGGGCTTTTCTTGTGCCCATCGTCCGGAGACTCCCCCATGACGTCACCCACCGCTACCGACTCACCCATGTCAGCCGTCCAGGTCGCCTACTTGTACAATCACCGTCCCTCGGCAACCGGCCGACTCAAGGCCATTCCACCCATGCGGGAAGGACTCACCTCCCTGTGCCGCTTCGCGGCGAAGGAGACTCACCCTCCGGGGAGGAATACCATCCTGAAGGCCCTCCTGGCGCACTTCAGCCGTCAGCACTCCTTCGACTCAGCGGCCATCACCCCGCATTAGCCAGCCAGCCCGGCGGAGCCGGGCACTCCCTTGCTCAGGGCCTCTTCAGAGGTGTCCCTCCACGACCTTGGGGAGGGGCCTTGGGCATCTCTTCTAGCCGCAGCAACGGGCAATCCCCAGGTAGGTGCTTAGTAATAAGCACTTACGTTGAGATTTTCCGTACTGATCCCGGGCTAAATCACCCCCTTTCCCCATCCTATCGTCAAGATACGAAATCGGCCACGGAGTCCATCCGTCCATCCTTCACCCCGTCGAGAGATTCCCCTACAATGAACCCCACAACCATCACCCCGTCGAGGTACCTCCGGTACCCCTCCAGCGGTCGCACCGTGACTGGCTTGGCCACTGAAGTCACTCCAGTCGCTACCATCCGTCCCAAGTACGGCCGTCCCATCCCCTTCCATCAAGCCGAGGCCCTATGGCACACCGCCCCAGTCATGCACGGCGCTCCGCTCGAAGGCCCACACCCACGAAGGCGCGATCAATAGACCGCCTCACCACAGGCAAGAGCGATCTCGCCAGGTTCCCCCAGCACAGGCCCATCACCACCAACGCTTTCTACAACCTGACCAAGAACGTCCTCGACATCCCAGGCATCCACCCTGGCTGGCCCTACTACGTCATCTGGGTCAGCCGTCGCCTGGGGGGCGTCCTCACCCTGACCTTCACCGACTACGACAAGTTTATTTCCCCTCTTAGGCACCACCCTCCAAGGGACCATCCTCCCCTCGTCGGGGCGTATCGGGGAATGCTCTTCAGCTACCATGACGGCAGTGACTACGTACCCAGCATCCTATGGCCCTACCCTTGGACATACAGCACTTACGACTTCAACCAACTCCGGAAGGCTGTCAAGGCCGAAACGAGGCAAATGCCCACCGCCGCCAGGGAGACCATCATCTGGTACGTCACCCACGGGGATGACTACCTCCCTCAGGCTCTAGCCGACGTCATCCAGGGCACTCCTACGGAGCGCCCACCCCTAAGATACCTATAAATTGTGCCGATTCCCGGCGCTGATAAGGAGAATGCCCATGGAAGAAATCAAAGTCAAAGCAACCCGGAGGCAATCCGGCGGAAGTAAGAAAATCGGCAGGAACATCAAGAAGTGCGCTCGTTATCGGGCTGAGGGACGGCGCGAGAAGAACCAAGCGCTGCGTCATGCCCGTAACCGGAAACGTGCGGGCAAGCTCGAAAAGCTACGGCCAAAGAGGTCCGGAGCCCACCTACGGAGCGTCCTCCCTTGAGGTACCTATGAAAGCCGCACACCAAGGCCTAGGCCCTCCCCCAGGCATTGGGTTGGGTACCAAGTTCAAGCCAGCGGGTCACCTTTACATTCTCTACCTTGGGTCGAACTCGGACGTTCTCACCCTGGTCGTCTTCTCTCCCTCTGGGGTCCTTCTCACCTACCCAGAGGGGATACTGAAGGGTTACAACCTCTACGCCGGGCGTCCTGTGTACCTGAACTTCGAGTACTATTACCAAGGGCGCTACCCTGACAAGTACCTGGTACGGTACCCACCAAGCCGCATCTGGGGGACTTCCTTCCAAGACAGCGCCGACAGGGCAACCTTCGCCAAAGGCCTCCCTGAGGATGCCCTTCCCTACTTTCAGCACCTCCTCGGCAATGAGGAAGAACTCCTCCCCTTGGTAATAGCGGCCGCGACAAGCCCCTCGACTCCAAAAGGGCAGCCTCCCCCGAGGTACTGGCCATGAAGCCCCGCATTTTGGGACCCCCAGCTACGACCGCCGGGTGGATACTCCTCTGGGAGAAGGGGGAAGAAGTGCTCCTCCTCGGCCGGATGCCTGACGAAGAGCAACGAAGCCCACTCCCCAAGGGAGCTACTTACGTGCTCCTCTTCCGCTACTTCCTTCAGCAAGACCAGGGTTGGGCTTGGGGGATGTATTATCCCTTCCTCCCAGAAATGCGTGTAGTGGTGGACCGCTGGCTTGAGGAGGTATCTTTAGCAGGCCACCTTATGACCAACGGCTGCCGACGGTATCTCCGAGTACTGACAAGCAACCCTGGGCTACCTCTCCTTCCCTTGGTCGTGGCCGTCGGGAAGTTCCCCTGCCTCCCCCACCCTGTTTACAGCTACCCACCCATGCGGAGTGGAACATGGACCTGACGCCCCTCACCATCCACCCTGACGTCACTGGGGAGGTCGTCGTTACCTTCCTCGACTCCCCCCAGGGGGAACGGGTAAAGCTGGTGCTCAAACCCTGTCTGGACTTCGGCTCCCTCCACCCGGTACGCCTGGAGTACCTCAACCCAACTGACCATCACAACTGGGAGTGGGGCTACCCCGGGATACCGGCTTTCCGAGGTAAGATTTGGGGAAGTACTCCTCCCCCAATGGGTACCTCCAAGGAGGCTGCCACTATCCTCAAAGCCATCCTTGAGGGGGACTCCCTCCTTCCCTTATTCGTCCGGTACCTGGATCACCGGCAGAAGTATGCTGCCCAGTGGAAGAAGTGGCACTTGGCCTCCAAGCACTTGGGCATCACCAAGACAGGCCGCTGGTCCGGGGGGCGGAGACCATGATCGAGTCCATCACCCCGGTGCTGTGGGACCCTGACCACAATTCCTTCCTCCTTTGGAAGGACGGCCCTGAAGAAGTCGGCCTCCACAAGAGCGCCTTTGCTAAGGGGAAGGACGTCAGATACCGGGAAACCGCCATGTTCACGGTGTGCTTCACCCATCGGAATGCTCAAGGCCGCCTGCGGATCAACCTCAACTACCCTTTCACCTTGCAGGACGAGCAGGAAATGTACGACTGGTCCAGTCAGGTAGAAGGCTTCTCCCCCCAGGCTCAATGCTTCCTTGCCCACTGTATGGAGGCCAGGGGCGTGGCCTTACTCCCCGTGGTCCTGGCCTTGAAACTGGCCGACGAACGAGGGGAGCACACCCTCTTCCACCCGCCTTCCAGGAGGGTGCGGCGATGAAGCTCAACATCCAGAGGCAGTCACGGAAGGAACCAGGCATTCTCCTTATCATTGGGCCTACACCTCTCGGGAAGGACGTGGAGATACGACTGACTCTTGAGAGGAAGTTTCGACAAACTTTTGACCGTCCTCTTGTACATTTGAGCGTTTACAAAGGAAGCTCCGTGAAGGCGTACTGGCAATATTATTTCCCTCCGGGGCTGGAAGAACGCTTCATCCAACTTGACAATCTCAAGGGAGCTATGGGCATCCCAGGCAAGGCCAAGAAGGTCATTCGGGCAATTCTTGAGGACCCCGATCAACTACTCCCTTGGGTAGTCCTCCTCACCACCCAACCAGGCCGCCGTCATGGACTCCATCGCTGAAGGCTTCCACCTCATTGAGGGATGTGCCCTAATTCGCCTCTGGCAGAATAAGGCCAAGAACAAGCTCATCATCTACGCTCCCTTCGAGCGGTGGCGGGGCTACGGGAAGGACAAGCAGGCAGCAAGGGCCGTCTCCGTGGAAGGGTACTTCTCCTTCCGAGGTCGAAACGTCAGGAATATAGACCGCTACAAGTTCACCCCACCACTCTTTGATGAGAACGTGGCGGCCTGCCATCAATGGATGAAGGACTGTACCTTGCGCCTCTACCCCGGAGCAGTGACCGTCATGGAGGCAGTGTTGGACGACCCAGACATCCTCCTCCCCATCGTCATGGCCTTGAAGGCCAACCTTTCCCAAGCTCGTCTGGAAGACCCGGATGGCGTTTTTAGGAAAGCCGAGCTTTGGAATGAGGGCCACCGATGAAGCAGCTCAAGGCCGTCTTCGCAATGGCCAGCCTCCCGGGCTTCCCGCACGTCCTCATCTGGCACTCCGCAAGGGAGACCCTTGTCTACCACCCGAATCAAGGCCGAAACCCCCGGCCTGGGTCCCTGTCCTACTATCGGGAAGGTACCTTCATGGGTGGCTATCCTTGGGACGGGAAGGGACCGAACCAAACCGCTGTCGGCCGGATAAAGGCTTGGATCAAGCAGTCCCAAGTCTCCGTGGAACTTGGGGAGTACATGGTTGAACTCCTTGTCTGCCCAGGGGAACTCCTCCCCTACGTGGTGGCCATCGAGGCTGTCCATCGGCCAGTAATATGAACAGGATTCCCAAAGGGAACCCATGACCACGGGTAGTCTCCTGTGGGGAGGGGGTTGCGAGGCGAAGCCTCACTGCCCCTTCCTTAGGGGGGATTTCCACCGGCGGCCAGGCCGCCACCATCACTCATGGACAGAGGAGAAGAACCCATGTCCCTTCGACTCACCAAGGATGTTCGTAACGACATCCACTACACCGTCATGGAGAAGGCCTTCCCCAAGGAACGAGCGGAGCTTGCCAAGAAGGACGCCGCTTTGGCCAACACCATCCTGGAACTCCGGCGGGCTGCCTTCCTTCGGGCCTTCAATGGGAAGGTGGCGGACATCGCCAAGCTCCCGAAGTACTACACCCTCAAGGTCCAAGGTATTGAGCTTCGGATTCCGGGTTTGTACTACAACTCTCGGAAGTTCAAGCTCTCCGAATCCATCCTCATGCCGTTGTGTGAGGGGAGCCGTCGTATCTACTCCAACTACCTGGAGCTGACCACCGAGGACCTTCCCAAGCCCTTGCAGACGGTCCTCAAGGCTCACAACAAGGATTGGAAGGCCTTCCGAGACAAGCTCGACGAGTTCGATCAGTCCGTCCGAGGGATTCTCAACTCCGCCACCACCCTGAAGAAGCTCAAGGAAGTCTGGCCGGAGGGTGTGAAGTATTTCCCCTCGGAAGCCGACGGCATGACGACTGCTCTCGTGGCGATAGAGAAAATCGAGGCCGTCAACACCGCCTTCGGTCTCAAGCCCTCCCCAGCGAGGGAGCCAGTGGCCAAGGCACCCACCCAAGGGAGCATCCAAGGACGCCCGGTTGGCTCGGGCAAGTCCTCCTCCCCCAAGGCTCGGGCCAAGGCCAAGGGGTAACCCATGCCAGCCCTATTCACCCCCTGGCAGAAGCAGTACTACGTGGAACACATCGAGGCGAAGGCCAGGGAAGAAGCTATCTTCGGGCCGCCTCACCTCCCGGATCGTGCTCACAAGGCCGCCTACAAAGCGGCCCTCGAAGAATGCCTAACCCGGGAGGTCATCAAGGAACAAGAGTCCTACGGACGACGCGCTTCTATGGACCGCCGGAGGTTCAAGTCCCTTCACTCCAACATCGACCGGATGGCGGAACGGGAGAAAGAACAGGAAGCCCGTGAAAAGCGAAAGGTAATAGCCTTTGAAGCCTTGGGATTCAAGAAAGGGAGTACCTGGAGTAACGATGGCTATTCCATGGACAGTATCCTCCAGGTGCTGCGGCGTAGGTGGGATTTCACGTTGGTAGTGCCGCCCGCCCCTGAAGACGTAACCAAGGAGGATTGACCTCCTTGGTTACTTAGAAAACTACACCCAACAGGAGACTTTATGAATTTGACTGATGCTGCACGGGTGCTGCTCAGTGCTATGGCTGCTCAAATCCCGGTGTTTTTCACCGGGACCCCGGGGATCGGCAAGTCCTCCCTGATGAAACAGGTAGCAGCCCAACTCGGCCTGACGTATGTCGAGGTGCGCCCGGCACAAATGGAACCTATCGATGTACGGGGACTCCCGCACTTTGATGACACATTAAGGGGAGACGGCCGGCGGACTACCTTGTGGTCCATGCCGGACTTCCTGGCAGCCGTCAATGAAGGACCTTCTCTACTCAATATCGAGGAGCTTCCCAACGCCACCCAGTCTGTCCAATCCGCCTTCCTCCAGCTCACTGACGGGAACCGCTCCCTCGGAGGCTTCCGCTTGCGGGATGACGTGTGTGTGGTGGCCACTGGGAACCGGGTGGAAGACCGTGCCGGGGCAGGGCGGCTCATTTCCTCCCTGTACGACCGTTTCATGCTGATCGAGGTGGAGATAGACCCCCGGGAATGGCAGGAATGGGCCTCTGACAACGACATCGACCCGGACGTGACGGCCTTCATCAAGTTCCGCCCGGAGTTGCTGTCCAAGTTCGACCCCAAGAAAACCATCTCCCCCACTCCCCGGTCTTGGGAGCGGGTTTCCCTCCTCCTTCCGCACATTCCCAAGGACGGGAGGGCTGTCCTCTTCGGGGCGCTCACTGGCCTAGTCGGGGAAGGCCCGGCCTCGGAGTTCATCGCCTTCAAGGACATCAATGTACCCGACCCGGAAGGCATCCTCAAGAATCCCACCACCGCTCCCATCCCGGACGATGACCCGGGCACACTTTATGCCGTGTGTGCAGCCCTCACCCGGATCGTCACCATGGAAAGCTGCCCAGCCCTCTACATCTATGCCGATCGGCTGCCCGTGGAGTTCGGTACCCAGCTTGTCATGGACGTCCTACGACGGAACCCGGACTTCTACCAAGCCAAGGGCTACAACGAGTGGGTGATGAAGAACAAAGAGGTGTTCACTTAGAGGGCCTTCGGCCCTCTTGCCCATGCTCATGCTCACTAGGAGTAATACCATGAAGATTTCTGAAGTCACTCCGGGGGTACTCTTCCGGTACGAAGGAATAATCCTTCTCCGTCTGCGTCCACATCCCAATGACGTGGAGTTCCATCCCGAGGAAGGGGGCGTCGTTCCCTGCTTGGGAGCAAATGGGGTTGATTACGTCCCGCTTCCTTGGGATACCGAGGTGGAACCCCTGAAGTAGCGGTCCCTCCTCCAAACGAATAGTACCCCCTATAAGGAGCCCATCATGGGTGATCGTGCAAATGTCCGAGTGAAGTCACAGGCCAGTGACGTCTTCCTTTATACCCATTGGGGAGGTTATGCCCTTCCCGAAACGGTACGCAAGGCCCTCTCTCTCCGGGAACGGTGGAGTGATGATTCATACCTGGCCCGAATCATCTTCTGTTCCATGGTCCGAGGAGACGATGCTGAAGCCACCACCGGGTTCGGTATCTCCTCAACCATCGGAGATGGAGAGGATCAGCTCATCACGGTTGACGTCGAGGCGCAGACGGTGAAGGTGAATGCCCAGGCACCGGTCAGCTTCAAGGATTACATTTCCAGCCCTGCGCCTTCCTGGGATGGCTGAGTCAGGCGTTCGTGTCCGGCTTTGGGGGGCGTCCTTCGGGACGCCTTCCGAGTGACTTACATGAACACAGAGGAGGAAGTCCCATGTCACCAAAGTACCCACCGCTGAACCCTCGTGGTTCCCCAACCACTGGGGGAGGGGCACTCAATCCCATTACGCAGAAGACCCAACGGCAACTGAACAAGTCCCTTAGCCATGCTTTCAACTACGGCGGCGCATCAAAGATGGCTGCTTTATACCAGAAACACAGGAGTCTTCGAGTGCTTAGGGAGCGGGACTTCACCTACCGTGTGTTCCAACACTGGAACACCAAGGACCTGGCCATCTACATCCATCCCTCCCGGCTTACTGATGAGGAGGGGGAAGAGGCCGCTGAAACTCCCTTCCGCTACATCCATCGGAAGAGCTTGGTGGCCATGACGGTCCGCCCGGTGGCCGCAGGCCACGCTCGCCTCTATTACGAGGTGCGAGAGGAGCCCGAGAAGTTCGTGGCCTTGCTCAGTGCCCATGGGTTGATGAACCGAGGCCCTTGGGTGGACTCCCTTAAGTCGGAGGCCAGGGATGAAGGCGCGGGTACAATTTAACGTGCATCCCCCATCCACCTGGGCCCTGGTCCGGGAGCGAGTGACATGGTGGTTCGAGGGGTTGTACCTGATAAACCTCAGTCCTAACCGGAGAACGTACATGGCCAAGTTCAGCCGTCGAAGGATCAAGGAGGACCCCCAAGGCCTAGGGCCTTGGGGCTTCAATGCTATTGAGCAAGCCCTGTATATCCATGGCCTTCCCTGCCTAACCAGTCTTGGGTTGATCTTACTGGCCGATCAAGAGGAACACTACTATTTGATGGCTCTCTTGGAGAGGACTGCCCAAGGTCGAGAGCGAGTAGTCCTTCGTTTCTACATGGTCAACGCCCTTAAGGTCCGTTCATGGTCCTTCTATGAGAATCACTCCTGGCCTCTCATCTTGGCCACCTGGAGGCGTCTCCCTCGGAGGCCACCGTGGAAGCGGGCCCTCCGTGACTACCACCACCATCGGGAGCTTCTTGTCCCCCTCTTGCTGGCCCATGATCAGCATAACCTGTGAAACGAGGTCCTCATGCCTGACTTCAACAAGGAACCGGAAGGCGTCCTCATCTACTCGGACCCGAGGTGGGAGCTTCGAGCTTACCAAGCCACCTCCAAGTCTCTGTCTGTCAAGGTCATCCAAAAGTCCACCTGGTTCTTCTCCTCCCCTCCGGATGAATTGCCCAAGACCATCCCCGAGGGTGTACAGGATAAGCTCCGCCAAGCCTTTCGAGACGAGGCAGCCCACCTCCTGGCCCTCCATACCCAAGGCAAGGGGGTAATGCCCTTCGTCTACCATGACGAGTCGCACGAGGAGAACGTGGAGGAAGGCCCCGTTGCCTGTGACTGTGACGTTACGGTTGGAGGCTCTCACTCCGTCAACTGTGCCTTGAACCCCTTCTAACCATGAAGGTCTACGTTGAGGCCTACGACCAGGAAGGTGGCCAAATCCTGGGGAACCTGGACGGCCAGGCTGTGGTCAAGATGTACTCCCTCGGGGGGCTACGTCGGAAAGCCTGGTTCCGTGCGCTTTCTCACCTGGCCACCTTGAACAACCGCGTCCACTCTTACCAGGTCGTTACCGAATCCGGTCGGGAATTGGCCCGGGTACTCAACCTGACCCATCCCATGAACCATCGAACCAAGGAATGAAAATGGACATCAACACCCTAGCCGAGCAATCCATGATCGTCCGTCTCCGTGTCCACGGGTGGACGGGAGAGGTCAAGGATCAAGAGGCCACGGAAGAAGTGGCCGCCGCCCACGGGGCTGACCTCCGGGACGCCGGTGTGTACAAGAAGAACCTCTTCCCCAAGTCAGCCCTCAAGGGCATCCAACGGGCCGAGAGCGACCTCCGGAATTACCATTACCTGATGACGCTCCCCTGGCTTGACCAAGGTGGGCGGATTCTGTCCTCCAAGCACTTCATGACTTACACCGAGGGCCTTCGTGAACGGAAGGAGGCCTACGAGTCCGAGGCCAGGAAGTTGCTGGACAATTACGAACGTCTGATCGAAGACGCCAAGGTATCCTTGGGCAGTTTGTTCAACGAGGCCGAGTACCCGAGTCGGGACGTCCTCCGGGCAGCGTATTCCGTGGAGACCCTCTTCACGCCGTTTCCCAAGGCCAGCGACTTTCGCACCAGCATCAATGCGCAGGCTTTTGAAGATGCAAAGGCGCACCTTGAAGAGACGACGCGAACTGCCGCCTTCCGGGCGGAGGAAATCCTCCAAACCCAGGTCATCACGGCGATAAAGAGGATCGCGGAGCGATTCGCAGTAGGCCACGGGTCCCCTGGGAGTACCTTCCGGGACTCCCTGATCGGGAACCTGGAGACGTTGTTGGAGTTGGCCCCGGAGATGTCCCTGGCTGACGGCTTTCGCCTTCACGACTTCTGCATGAGGGCCCGTGTCCTCTGTGTGGACCCGGCCATCCCCCGGAGTGACGCCAATGCCCGGGCTGTCTTGGCGAGGACGGCCACTCAACTGGTCTACGAGATGCAGCAGGCCTTCAAGACGGCCGCGTGAAACATCAAGGCAAGGACCTCAGTTCCCCTCCCTTTAAGAAGGGGAACCTTCTCTTCAAAGGTCAGGATGCTTGGGGCGTCCTTGGATGGGTTCAAGGGAAGCACTTTCTTGTATACGTCCATCGAGGGGGCTTCCCTCCAAAGGATCAACGTTTCCTCCTGGTCCGCCCCCTCTTTGGAGGAGGCCTGTATTTTGACTGCTCTCCAGGGGAAGTGCCTTTGGATATAGTCTCCGCCCTACGGGGTATATGGGCCAACCCAACAGCCTCCCTCCTCCGACTCCGTTCGGCTGGGGTTATTCCTCCGCCCCCTTGGAATCCCCCACCAACCTTAGGGAGGCCCTTCCACAATTATTTTCGGGGGGCTATGGATAAGGGTTACGAGAGATTAGTCATTGATGCTTACCAAAAGGCCAGTGGGAAGAATGCCTTGGGCAGATTCCTCTTGCCCTGGCGAGAGCGCTTCCCGGGTTCACTGGCCTCGTTGATCCCTTTATACAATCCAAGGCTGTTGGCTGTTTTCGACTCTGATGCAGCCCCTCACTTAGTAGTCCATGGTCGCTTCGACGTGGAATTGCGCCTCCCTTATCGAAGTGAGCCAGGACGGCCAGGTGGTTTAGTCCCCTGGGTTTCCGTGATGTCCGAGCGGACAGCCCTTTACCGAGCGGCTCTCCTTTCCTTACTGACTTCCTGGCCTCCAACGGAAATGCTGTCCTTGGAAGCCGCCCTCCAACCCAACCCACAGGAGTAACCGATGGCCGAAGCACCGAAAGATCAAATGCTCATTGCCCGGGCAGCCTTGGTAGCCAGGAGTCCCTTCTTCGGGTCCCTGGCCCTGGCTCTCCGAATGCGGGCAGAAAGGAATCTACCCCACAATGCCCTCGCCGGTATCGACGGGGTGACCTTGTTCTACCACCCGGAACGTACCAACGCCTTGACCAAGACGGAATGCGTGTGGTTCATTGCCCACGAGGTCATGCATTGTGCTCTCCAGCATCACCTTCGTATCCAAGGCCGCCAGCATAGACTGTTCAATGTGGCGGCCGACTTCGCCATCAACCTGATCCTGGAGGACACGGTCCCCGGCCGGTTGGAGGGGACCCTCTTCGATTACGATTACAGTGACATGAGTACGGAGGCAATCTACGAGAAGCTCCGCCAGGAAGGTGGCCATCCACCCCAGCCGTCTCTGGAAGCCACGGACGTCGTCCTTCCCTTCCCGGGGCGTGGCCAGGATCAAGGCCAAGGCGGGAATGGGAAGGACAAGCCCGCCCCTCCAGGGCAGGGGCCTCCCCCGGGTGGCCTGTCCTCGACGGAGCTTTCCGAAGAGTCCGCCAAGTGGAATATCGAACTGGCCAAGGCGGCCACCATGGAAAAGATGTCCCGAGGGTCAGTGCCCGCATCCCTGGCTTCCCTGGTCGAGGAAATCCTCTACCCCAAGGTCTCCTGGAAGCATCGGCTCCGGGAGTTCATGGTCGCCACCCCGGTGGACTACTCGTGGCTCCGACCCGCCAAGCGTTTCATTCACCAAGGCCTCTACCTGCCGTCTCTCAAAGGGGAAGCTTTGGAGGGAATCATCGTGGCGGTGGATACCTCGGGTTCCGTGAGTGACAAGGTCCTTCAACAATTCGCCGGGGAGATCAAGTCCATCCTTGACGAGCACGCTTCGGCCGAGCTGACGGTGGTGTACTGTGACGCCAAAGTCCAGCACGTCCAGACCTTCTCCCCACATGACCACATGGTCTTGGAGATCAAGGGTCGTGGCGGAACGCGGTTCGAGCCGGTGTTCGAGTGGATTGAAGAGGAAGGCCGTGAGCCCAAGGTCGTGATTTACCTGACGGACTTGATGGGCAGCTTCCCTGAGGAACACCCGGCCTACCCGGTACTGTGGGTTTCCGTGTACGAAGGTGAGGAAGCCCCCTTTGGGGAAACCATCTTCATCGACCCGGAGGAGTAAGTCATGGCGACGTCTCGGCAATTAAATTTCAACTTCAATGCCAAACGGGCAGATAAGGTACGCGCTGGTAAAGCCAGGGCTGCTACCCTATCCCCTAAAAGGAGGTCTGAAATAGCCAGAAAAGCCGCCATCGCCCGGTGGCGGTCTTCCCCCACGAAGGAGAAAACTACCATGAACTACCAAGTCATGTGGGCCGCCAGCATTGAGGCCCCCAATCCTCTCCAGGCCGCCCGTGAGGCGTTCTCGATGATCGCCAAGGGCGCGCACATCTTCACCGTCATCGATATGGAAGGTGGGAAAGATGGCGAACCGGAGGGCTATGCCGTAGACCTCCGGGTGGGCACAGTGGACCCCCTGAATGCCCCGATGGCACCCGAAGTGGCCGTCACCCCTCTCCCTAGGGATGAGGGGGATGCTTGATGCTGGCCTTCCACAAGGTCCTGGCCTACATCCTGATCGGCTTCCTCGTGTTCACTGCCCTAGGCGGGTTATCGTCCCATCTTCTTTCAGCACTGCGGGCGCGAAAAGCTCGTCGAAGGAAACCTTGAACTTCTGAATGAGCCTCTGCCGGGTTTCCAGGTCCTGCGGTTTAGCATGGCCATAATGCCAGGGCTTGTACCGATTGACGGGTACCCCGATGTCTAGGGCCATGCTGGCAAGGGTACGTCCTTCCTTCACACGGATGGCAGCCAAGCGGGTGGGATGGAGGGTTTGAACGGGTGGATTCATGGGAATTTCCTCTCGATAGTTGTGGTTGTTGATGGGGGGTAGGGTGTGGGAGAGAGAAGAGAAGGCTTCGCATGTGAGAAAAGGTTAAACAAAAAAAAATACTTTAATAATATCACATACTTACCCTTTAACCCTTGCGTTTTCTTTTCTTTTTTCTTCTCTTTCTTTTCCTCTCTTACACCCTACCCCCTCCCCCCCTCAACCACAACAACTTTCACCATGAGAAGAACCGTGAACATACATCCAGTCTTGACTTCCCGGCCTCCAAGGGGGTAACTTACGGCCTCAACGCCAAAATCACTGAGATTTACATGACCGACAAAATCATCGAGCTGGTAGATCACTCCCCCTCCACCCGGCATGTAACAGTGGCTGGTGTTCTGGCCGGATTGGAGGAACGGAAGGACACTCTTCAGAAAATCTTCGTCATTGGGGTACTACCTGGAAATTCTGACCGACCCCGCTTGGTCGTCTGGCAAGGTGGCATGAGTGACATTGAAGCCCTCTCCTTCTTGGAGATCACCAAGGGATGCATCCTTGAGAAGCTCAGCTACACGCATGGAGACAAGAAGTGACCCGTGAAGAATTACTGTCCCGTGTTTCCTTGGACACTCACCTTCCCCAGACCATCGTGGCGGAGGTACTCCATGCCTTAGTAGGAGTCTTTGGAGATGAACTCGGATCAGGTGGGGAGGTCCACCTACCCCTTGTGGGAACTTTCCGCGTACACCTTGCCAAGTCCCGCCGTGTTGGCCACCCCTGGAAGGATGAAATCTTCATCATTCCCGCCATGTACCGAGTACGATTCAAGACCTCCAGTCCATTGGCCGCCCGGGTTAAAGCAGGGAAGGGCCAGCGCTTTCAGCTTTCCATTCAAGGGTCCCCCTATCATAGCCGGGTGGGTATCTTGATCCCTCCGGAGCAATACCCAGTAGGTATGCCTCTTGGAAACTGGGGGCAACCAGTAGATGTGCAGAAGGAGGCGGTGATCCGCCTCCTTTCGGGAGAGTATCTGACCGTGCCGCTGAAGGCTTTGAAGGCTCTCCCACGAACGGAGAAAAAAGCATGAACCTCTCAATAACCAGTACCTTTTCATACTCCCGGCTTTCCACGGTCCAAAAGTGTCTCTTCGAGTTCTTCGCCCGCTATCACAAGGGTTGGGAACCGGAGATTCCAAACGTCCATCTCGGCTTCGGCAAATGCTACCATGCCGGGTCAGTGCCAGTATGGGTGGAAGGGAATTCCGGCCAGGGCCGATCAATGGACGCGGCCATCCAGGCTGCCCAAGACACTTTCATGGAGACCTGGCAGGGATTGGGCTTGCCCACCGGGAACAACATCATCCTGGCTGCCTCCTGGCTCAAGCAGAAGACCCCCCAAGCTGGCCTCCGTATCCTGGAAGCCTATGCCAAGGAACGCTGGGCCTTCCTGGACACCGGTCAACTCCTGGGGGCGGAGCTTACATTCCGCATCCTCTTGGATCAAGACCCAGTGACGGGGGAGCTCTTGTTCTACCGAGGCATCCTCGACCGTCATTGGCAGGATCACCATGGCGACCGACCTTGGGAACTGAAGACGACTTCCATGGGCGGGCCCAATGGGTTCTACTCCAAGTTCCTCAACTCCTTCAACCCCAACGCCCAACTCCAAGGGTATGTCGTCGGCTTCGAGGACAAGTTCCCCGGGCAGGCAAAGGAAGTGGTGGTCGACGCTGCCTTGGTCCACGACAAGCACACCAAGTTCATGGCCCAGCCGGTGACTATCTCTGGGGAACGCCAGGAACAGTGGAAGTGCAACACCAAGGCCCTCATGGCGGATGTCCGACGGCGGGAGCAAGGCATCAATGCCGGGGAATACACCCTGACGCAGGCCTTCCCCCAGAATTTGGAATCTTGCCAGGGTAAGTTCGGTCCCTGCCAGTTCTACGACCTGTGCAAGTTCAACCTTGCGGAGGCCATCCATAGCATGGACACACCCCCAGCGGGCTATGTACCCCTTCGGTGGGATGAAGAGGACGTCTTCTCCCCAGTGGCCACAGTCTCCGAAGACCTCGCCAACGCTCAAGCACAAGGATTCACGCAGCCTTAATCAAGCTGCTAGTGAGGGGCGTTTACCTCACGATTGAAGCCCTTGATCGGGTAAAAACAGCTTGCCTGGGGTATCCTCGACCCCCGGTTGAAATTAGAGGGCGGGGCTGGGCTGGCCCCTTAGACCTTGGGTTGGAGAGCTTCGGCTTAAAGTCCTATAGGGTCACAGCCCACCTTCTCTCAGGAATACTACCTACACTTGATACACCTATGGAAGCAACGCCATGACGGAAATGCCCACTCCGGAAGGAGTGTAGGAATAGTGCAGACGGTGCGGCGTGAAATCCGCGCATGATCTTTGGGAGCGAACCTTGGTGGTGTTGAGGATAGCGCGTCGGGTGAGGCTGTCTGAGCTAGTCAGCCAATGACCGAGTGCCAAGGCGAGCGAGGGAAACCCTACCACCCAAAGGTAAATGGCTTCTGGGTACCAAGAAGCGCACCGTCTGCATTCCATCAATCGAAACAACCGAGGCCAGCACGCCATGACCGACATGCAAATTATCCCTGCGGCAGACTTGCCCAAGGGGAACAAGAGCTTCCTCCTCTACGGCCGCCCGGGGAGTGGGAAGACCAGTGCTCTCTGGACCCTCCCTGGGAGGACCCTTATCCACGTCTTCGATCCCCCTGCTGCGGCCTCTCTCCGAGGGGCTCCCAACATCGACGTCAAGCTCTTCATCGGGGACGACGTCAACGTCAATCCCACCTCAATGTCGACCGGGGCCAAGGCCCGAACGGTCCCGATCGTCCCGGTACGGGAGCCCAAGCTCTACGAGGAGTACCTCAAGTTCTTCGCAGAGGCTTACGAGAAGGGTATCTACGAGCAATACGACAACATCGCATGGGATTCACTGACCACTATCCAGTCCGCCATCATGCGACGGCAGACCTGGATCAACCAACGCTCGGGGAATGTCGCCATGCAAGACGACTACCTCCCGGCAATGGGAACCCTCCACGGAGGGATGGAGGAAGCTTTGGGCAAACTCGCCCATAAGCTCCTCGTCTTCACGGCGCATGAAACGACCGCTGAAGACAAGGTGTTCGGCTACTCTACGATAGCCTTGCACACCATCGGGAAGCTCCGTGACCACCTTCCGGGGTTGTTCACGGATGTCTACCACACCGTCGTTGAGGAGGGGCGCTTCTTTGCTGAAATCCTCAAGACACCCAAACTCCCCGCTGCCAAATGTTCTTTTCGCGCTATCACCAAGGCCCGTACGCCTCGGGTGGAGTTGACGATCACGGACTGGGCGGCACCCACCACGTTCGGCATCGGGAAGATGCTGAGCGAAGAACAGTAGGAGATAAGTCTTATGGCTCCAATGTCAATGCCTCCCGAAGTCGAAACTATCGAGGAGGACAAGCTGATCCCTGAGGGACAGCGTACCCTTCGCATCATCTCGGCCGAGGAGGGCCGTACCAAGGACAACGATGCTGACCAGGTGACCTTCAAGTTCGTGGACGACTCCCTGCCGGAGTGCGGTGCAGCCACCTTCTGGCTGACGTGGCCGAATGCCACCTCGGACGAGCAACAGGCGAAGTGGCGGTACCAGGACATCGCCCGGTTTGCCGTCCTGACCGACCTTCCCCGGACGGGGGATGTGGACTACACCAAGGTGGTCGGCAAGTCCTTCCTGGTGAACGTCGTTTACAAGAAGGGCTACGCCAACATCCAACTCCCCCGGTTGAAGACTTAGGCGTCTTCGACGCCTGGTTAATGGCCGCCGGTCAGTAGCCACTGGCAGCTTTGCTTTGGGTGGGAGTAGTCTCTACTCCCACCCCTTCCGTAGGAACTGACATGAAAAACCCACACATTAAGATACGCACCGGGGACGCCCTTTATAACGATTGGCGCAGGGCGATTCCTCGTGGTAAGGGACAGGCACTCCTTCGGGCCTTGATGAATAAGCTTGTGCAGGAACTCCCACAGGACCCCCGAAAACGTGACGACTACATTTACCGCATCTCCATTGGGAATTTCTCGTTACGGAAGGCCCTTGTTCGGAGGATCTTCAGGCCAGATCGCATCATTTACCGTTCTCCTGTGACTGGGCGATTCACCCCGAAGGGGCCAAGATGAAAGGCACCAGCGTAGTACAAGCATGGTTGACTGAAGGGTGTAGCTGGAAGGAGCAGTCGGTATTGTTTTCCGCCCTTCGAGGGTGTGATGGCTCTGGGAAGGATGATGGATCAAAGAATCTGATCCACAATATGCGGGCGGTGATTCTCCGGGACGCTGATCCGACCTCCACCTTCATGGAAGAACGCCCAATTAACATGGAAGTTTTTTGTAATAATACTGACCATTATCCGGTACATTGGCTACTCCATTTCACACACGCCGTTGAAATTGTAGGCTATCGGCATCCTGACCCGGAGACCGCAGAGAAATGGGGCGCTATTTATAAAGCGTTGGTTTATATGTTTCATTTTCAACCGGAGTCCGATGAACTTATGACCCTTCGCTTAATGGATATATAAAAGGAGAGGTTATGCTTTACGTCGGGCCGGATGGAAACCCCAATGCAACCATCGCCCTGGTTGGAGAAGCCGGGGGAGCAGAGGAAGGACGCCAAGGGATACCCTTTGTCGGCCCCTCCGGCAAGGTAGTAGATGCCTGCCTAGCCACGGCGGGCCTTACAAGGTCGGCAGTTTACGTGACCAACCTTGTCAAAGGACATCCCCAACACAATGACATCACTCCCTGGTTCAAACCCGTCTCCCGAGGGGCGGCCGGGAAGCTTCCCCTGGAGGATGTAGTCTTCTCTCCAGGGTGGGACGCGCGGAATGACAAGTTCCACGCCTTCACCACTGACGGTGCCAAGGCTAGGGAAGACCTCCTTGAGGAATTGGCCGCTACCAAGGCCCGCATCATCATGCCGCTGGGCAATTCGGCCCTGGCCGCCCTAGTCGGCAAGGTGGACATCACCAAGCACCGAGGGTCCCCGATGGTATCGCCCCGGTTCCCTGGCCGGATCATTCTTCCCACCATCCACCCAGCGAATTGTCTCCGTGGCCAGTACCTGAATCGGTACTACATCGCAGAGGATTTCCAGAAAGCCCTTCGCCTGTCCAAGCGGGACTTCGAGTTCCCGGTCCGAAACCTGATCGTCGATGCCACCTTCGAGGAGACCCTCGACCTTCTGGAGGAATACCGAGGGGTGGAACTCCTCGGCGGGGATATCGAGACGCCTATGAAGGCCGGAGCGATTTATTGCATCGCCATCGCCCCCTCCCCCTGGGAGGCCTTGGTCATCTCCTTCATGTCCAGGTTCTCCGGCACGGAGGAACGGGCCTTGCGGAAGGCCCTTCAAGCCCTCTGGGATTCCCCGGGACGCCTTCTCTTCCAGAATGGAATCTTCGACACCACCATCATGGCCCGTCAATGGCGGCACATCTTCGGCTGTGGCCGCCGTCTTGAAGACACCATGGTCGGTCATCGTATCCTCTACCCAGAGTTGCTCTCCGGGTTGGATACCCTTTGCTCCTTGTACACTGACGAGCCGTATTACAAATCCGATGGAAAGGAGGCCAAGGCCGTAGGGGATGTCCAGCAGTTCCTGCGGTACTGTGGCAAAGACGCCACAGTCATGTTGGAAGCCTGGGACTCAGCCATCGAGCCGGAACTCTTGGCGGATAAGCCTCTCCATGGAATTTACCGGATAACGATGGACCTCCATGAGCCCCTTCGGGAGATGATGCTACGAGGGTTCCGGTTGGACTCAGCCAAGGTAGAAGGGATGAAGGGCCGGTTACGAGCACAAATTGCGACACTCCAATCGAAGCTGGACGACTTGGCCGCTGTGTCCATAGGAGTGGCAAGGCTACCCCTGGAGGAAACACTGGCATTGATGGAGACCGAGTACGATCGAGTCCATGTCCAACAGCCCCGGGTGTCGGCCAAGACCAGGAAGACCCTCAAGGGTCTGGCCTTCGTCTTTCCCGTCGCACAGCGACGGGAAGCTCAGAAGGCTCGGACGGTGGCAAGGAAGGGGGTGGAGGTTTTCCTCCCATCCGTGGATGACTACGGAGTAGAAGTACTCCTCAACCCCCTCTCGCCTTCCCAACTGTGCTGGTACTTCTACACCCTTCATAAGCAGCCTCCCTACATCGATCGGAAGACGGGGAATCCCACGGTAGATGACATTGCTCTGGCCCATCTGGCTAAGCCCATTGCCACGCGGCCCGGCTTTGAGGAGGCCGTCGTCATTCAGGAAATCCGAACCGCCCACAAGCTCTTCGGTACTTATGCTGATATGCCGTTGGACGCTGACGGCCGGTACCGGTGCTCATACAAACCCAAGGGTACCAAGACTGGGCGGCTGGCCTCGGCGCAGACGTACTGGGGCACTGGGGGGAATCATCAGAATGTCCCACAGGAATTCCGTGAAACCGTCATCCCGGATGAAGGGCAGTTCTTCTGGGCTATCGACAAGAAAGGGGCGGAGTGGGTAGTGGTGGCCTACGAGGCGGATGACCCGGCGATGATCGAGGTAGTGGAAAGTGGCCAGTCGCCCCATGTGGCCACGGCCATGCGGATGACCAAGCTTTCCAAGGAGGCCATCGAGGCTGAGCATGACCTGCTCAAGACCACCACCAATCCGAAGCTGATAGCCGAGGGCCGTGAGAAGTTGGTGGCCTTGGGCTGGAAGGGGTTCGATGGCCGTTGCTGGCTCCCCAGGACGATGACCGCCCGACAGGCAGGGAAGAAGGCCAACCACGGCCTCAACTACCGGGAGGGGTACAAGACCTTTGCCTTGACCAATGGCCTTGCCGAGACGGAAGCCAAACAATTCATTTCCCTGTACACCAAAGACGCCTACCCGATGCTCCCTCGGTGGTGGGAACGCCTGGAGGCCATCTTGCGGGGGCGAGCACGGACACTTCGGAATTCCTTGGGAAGGGCTTGGACGTTCCGAGACCTCGGGGAAGGGGTGATCCGCCAGGCAGTGGCCTTCATTCCCCAGTCCACCGTGGTGGACATCACGAACCAAGGCCTCCTCCAGGGGTGGCGAGAGCGGGAAGTCTTGGAGTACATGCTTCAGAAGCATGACGAATTGATGGGGCAAGCCCCCCTGACGGAGGTGAATAAGGCAGTACTGGAACTCCAGGCCTTGGCCACTTACATGTCACCCACTCTGCGGTCTACCTTTTCCGGGAAGGAGTACGTCATTGAGAATGAATTGACCATCGGCCTGAACTGGGGATTCATGCAGGAAGCACCCCTTACCCACGCCGGTATCTGGAATGCACTGGATGCATTGGTGGAGGGCAAAAGCAATGTTTGAGAGCCGCCGTACGATACCCAATCCATCAGGCGCACAGCATGTACCCTGCGATCCACAGAGGCGATGCCCATTGACGGGTAAGAGAAACTTCGCTGACCGATACCGCATTGGTGTGATTGAAATGGTAATTTTCAAGCATCCAACCAGCGGTCTTCCTTGTGACTGTAAGCAGGAGTGGAGGACAGATTGGGTGGAGGGCAAGGATGCGCAACACCTTCGATAAGTACATGGAGTACGTAGCCCCCACGGAACCGCCCACTATCTATCATAAGTGGGTTTTCCTTTCTGTCCTTTCTGCTGCGTCTCTCAAGAGAATTTGGATTCACTTGGGGGGCCTTCGGGTGTGGGGGAACATGTACGTGGGCTTGGTTGGCCCCTCTGGAGTGAGGAAGTCTACGGCCATCACCTATGGTGAGAAGTTCCTCGGTCCTCTCCACGTCCGAAAAGTCCCTGATGCCATTTCAGGCTGGCAAGGTTTTATCGGGTTGGCCAAGTCGATGTCCAATGTCTACCACCTCCCAGGGATTGGGAAGAAGGAAGTCCACCCCATCGTCATCTTCTCCAAGGAACTCAAGGTCTTCCTCCAGAATGACATCCAACTCATGGCGTCCCTGACGGACCTGTTTGATGTGGATGAAACTTGGGAGTACTGGTCGAACAAGCGGGAGATTGACGCCCTCACTTACCCATCTATTGCTTTCCTGGGAGCCACCGCGCCGGATTGGATTCAAACAATGCTCCCTACCCAGGCTATTGGGGGAGGCTTCACTTCCCGCTTCATCTGGGTACATGCCCTAACCAAGGCACAGACCGCCCCAAATGCACAGCTTGATCCGAAGCTCAAGGCGGATATTCACCAGGACCTTCGGAAGGTTCGAGCGGCTATGGGGGAGAGTTTACTCGAACCCCCAGCTCAACAATGGTACGACCTTTGGTATATGGCGGAGGACAAAAGAGAGTCCCTCCTGGGGCCAAGGTTCGATGGGTACTCCAGTCGCCGGGCAATGTACTTACGGAAGGTGAGTGCCCTGCGGGCACTCGGCCGAGGGGGCTCACTCAAGGTAACCCTTGGGGATTTGGAGTGGGCTCTGGCCCTCCTCATCGAGGTCGAGGAGTTCATGCCCAACGTCTTCGCCGGAATGGGGTCAAGTCCTTTGGCGGACATGACTTATCGGGTAGCCCAGGAGATTACTCGCGTTGGGACGGTCACAGAGGAGGACCTCCTGGCACGCTTTGAGTACGACCTGGATGCTCGAAGGCTCAGTTCCGTGATTGACACATTGAAGCGCCAAGGCGTCATCACGACCTCCAATGCAGGAGGGAAACCGAAATTCACATCGAGGATAACAGCATGATTGAAATTTGGATGGAGGCGGACAGGTACTGGTTCTTCCTGGTCGTCATCGGGTTCTTCTTGGGGCGTTGGTACAATGGGAGGAAGTACCAAGAGGCGTCAGAGGTATTCAGGAAGGCCTATACAGGCCTTAAGGAGTACCAAGAGGTTCTCAAAGTTCGTGACGAAGAATTGAGGACGGGGATCAAAGACCTACAAAACTTGGAAGCACGTTTGCATGCTTTCCATGAGAAGTCCAATGGATAGGGTCCACTACACCCTGATGGCTGATGACAAGGCTGTTCATTGTATCAGCTCGGGGAAACCGTGGCAGACCAGGTGTGGAAAGGATATGCCGGAAGGCACTGAACCTCTTGATGGGTACCCAAAAGGGCACCTCCAATGTGCTAGCTGCTTTCGTTACAGTGCCTTGGTCTTCCACGGACGGAAGATGACAGGTGACCAAAAGTTACAACTTCGTGAGTACATCCAGACAGAATTGCAACGCTTTCTCCGAGACGGCGGCTTGATTAAGCGTCTCCCCCCAGAGGAGTTATTCCTCAAACCTATCATTGGTGGTCGTCATGGAAGCTACGTCAACCCCATCCGGGGAAATGACTCTACACAAGGATAGCACCACCTGGGTACGGGGACGGCAGGAGACGGATGGTTCCCTCACGATTCAGGTCTTGAGCCGACTCCCCTACCTACCAAAGCCACCAACGATCCAACCCCTTCGTTGGGAACTCCAGCATTCCTACCTACGTGACCGCTCCACCCCGGTGCCTCCGGAGGCCTTGCCTTGGAAACTCCGCCAGATCGTGGAGAAGGCCCTCCTCAATGACGTCTCGGTGCTCGTCCGAATGATGATAAGGGGCCACGCTGAAGCCCCCTTCCTTTCGAGAGACGGCCAGTTGTACGATCAATCCGGCACCATTCGGGGGGAGGGGACGTGACCAAGAAAGGACGTCGTAAGGTCCTCCTGAAGGCCACCGTTTTACATGAAGGTTGGGAAACGGACAATACCTTGGAGGTCATTGAGGAAGGCGGCAAGCGTACCCTCATTACTACGAGTCATGGTTCCCCTTGTGCAATGTCACGAAAGGAACTCCAAGCAAAAATACAAGAGACGGCAGCTAGCCTACGACAGTTACGGTTAGCAAGTAATATAATGGGTTGGTAACCCAATCTGGGAAGGAGAGAGATCATGGAAGCTACTCGTGAGCAGTCCCTCAAGGCCTACTTGGAAGCTCGTATTACAACCCTCGAAGGGAGACCTTTCAAAGGAAAGCCTGAGGAAAAGATGAACGCTATGGTTCGAGGTGTTTTAATCCGGGAACTTCACCAAATCCAACGCATTCTTGGATGGTCGGAGACTACGACATGACCGACCCAGTCCAGCAGGAACGATTGGAATTAGCCCTCTGGCGGACACTTCCCGTGGCCAAGAGGGCGCTGATGGAAATATGCGGCATGTCGGGAGCCATGGAGGATGCGGCCCTTATCGAAGACCTCCGGACGGTCGTCCGAAACCTAGAGGAAGTCCTCAAGCCCACCTCCCTTGGGGAAGACCCCATGACGGAGGCCATTGTATGAAACTCCTGGCATTCATCCTGTTCCTTCTCCTACTCCTCCCGGCCGTCGGGAAGGCAGAGATTGAAGCGGGCTTCACTTGGTTCGACCGGCCGCATTCTTCTTGCCAATTTTCCACCCTTCCTGAGTATTTCCTGGAGGCAAACTGTGAAGCCAGGGCAGCCCTCTCCATCTTCCTGGCCCCGGCTGACTGGCGCTTGGATTGGGGTGGCCTTTTCCTTACGGGGGACCTCTTGATGACGTCCTTGGAGGGAGAGCCTGGGCATGCTGGCCTGATACTTGGGGACTTCGGTGGGGGTTTCTCACTCTTCTGGAAGACCTGGGAGGCCCGCCTCCTTCTTACTTCCCGACATTGCTTCGACATGCCTTGCCCGGGTAGTACGGCCGTCAATAGCCTCACCCTTTACTGGAGGTCCCCTTAAGGTGACCGTGCCCACCTTACAAGTGGCACCCCTAATGTGACGGAGGCCTCGATGGACGCTGGGTGACGAGGGCAAGGGAAATGTCCTTGTTGATTTCATTTTCGGAAGGGAGGGGCTGTGTGATCTCCCCCTCCCTTTTCCCCTGAACGTGTAGCTCAGTCGGATAGAGCATCGAGTTTCTACCTCGTGGTCGCAGGTTCGAGTCCTGTCACGTTCACTTGCGAGTCTGGCTACCGGTCCTAAATACCATATAGGTAGGGCCAGTTTACGGATGTCGGCTGAATAAGCCACCAAGGCCCGTAAGGCTCGCATTCATGTTCGCCACGAGCCCTGATACCAGTCCCGGCAACGGGGCTTCAGGCTGTCCCAGATAGGGCCGTGGTTCCATCACTGAAGAGGAAATCGTGAGTACTCAAGAGTCGGGAGCGGAAATCACCCATCCAACCTGCCCACTGTTGATGATGGCGGTGACAATCATCGGAACAAGGGCCCCCTATACTGCGTCCGCTTTACAATGCATCGAAGGCGCATGTGCTTGGTGGGTAACGCCTAAGCCCATACAGACCGTGGGCGGCGCGAATTTCCAGCCGCCGAGCTGCTGTGGGGTGGCGTGATGATCTGCATAACACTACAAGGCCAACCTTACATCAAGAGAAGAAGGCCATGAACAACATGTCCCAGATGGACGCCATGCGTGAATTGATCCGCACGGAGTTGGTCCCTCGAATCGTCAAACAAGTGGGCAAAGGCGCACCTCTGTGGGTGTGTGAACTCTGCGCAGTCGAGACCCCGGTGGACGAAGAGTACACGGCCGCCACCATGGCCAAGCACACCACCTTCTGCAAGCTCGGCAACGTCTTGGAGGTCATTGAATAGGAGACCAAAATGGTTCAATGTAACGATGTAACCTGTGAAGAAGAAGCGGCCGCCATGGTATACTGGCCGGGGCAACCCCCGAAGGAATACTGTGGCACTCATGCGAATGCGCTTCAGGCCCTTTCCGACTACATGGGTTGGACTGCTCGTACCGAACCTCTTCCCGGATTCCGGGAAATTCACCTTGACCCCCGCAGTAATGGAGGACCGTCATGAGAAGCGTGCAAAAACTGATGCAATTCAAGCGGGACCTGGCCCAGCAACTCAACCATTACGGCCTGGACAACATGGCCAACACCCCCGACTTCATCCTGGCGGACGTACTCTTCGACGCCCTGATGACGTACATCAAGGTGGCGGCTCAAAATGCCTCCTGGCATGGAATCCTCCAGACCTCTCGGGTGGCGGAGAAGGCCTCGATGGTTATGACCCCTGAGATGCCGCAGACAGGAGAGGTGGGTACCAGGGCTGTCCGGGTAGAAGACCCAGAGCCGCCCCCCCAAATGGCCTCCGACATCGTGGAGGAAATCTCCGAGGAGCAGGACCTGAAGGACATGGCTGCTTTGGCTGGGCACTTCTTGAATTTCGAGCGTTGCCCGGGGGGGAGGCTTATCAATGCGGGCTACATCTGTACGCACTGTGATGAAGACACGGGCTCCGGGCTTTGCAAGGGAGGTCCCCGGGAGCAGACGCAGTTGGAACGCGAGGCAGCTTTGAAGGAGGACTGATGACTCCCACATTGATAGAGAATGGGCAGACTATGTACCTATTGATGGAGTACCTTCCGGTGCTCCTGGCCCGGGGCATGGTCTACCGATGCGCTCGGCAGGATGCCCATGCAAAGCCCGAGGAGGTCGTCTTCCATTCCCTTCCCCCGTGGACTTTTCACACGATCCGCCAATTCATCCGAGAGCTACGAGCGCGGGCTCAGGAGCCCCTTGAGGAGGACAAACCATGTCCACAATCGGCAAACGCTGGAAGGTAGCGGCCGCCCTTGCGGCCTTCCTGGCCTTCGGCCGGGTGGCTGACCCGGCTACGTGGGTGCCCCCGCCGCCTCCGGCGGTGGCATTGGCCACCGTAGCGAAGGCCACTCACCTCCCTCTGGCCCTACTCCAGGCCGTCTGGGCCAAGGAATGCTCCTCCCAAGTGGCCTGTCCACGGGGGGCCAAGGGTGAGTGGGGACCCTTCCAAATCATGCTCCCCACTGCCAAGGAAGCCGGATGTTGGGGACGGTGGTGGGATGACTTCGAGGCCAATGCCCGTTGTGCAGCCACCGTCTTGAAGGTCAAGGGAGCCAAGGGAGGCCGGTACCTCCGAGCCCTCTCCCGGTACAACGGGTGTCCCTTACCCTGCCGCCCGAATCACTATGGGTTCGACGTCTTTGACGATTACCTAAGGCGGACCTTCAAGGCTGCCAAGCAAAGGATTCCATGAAGACTGACCTCGTCTACGTCTACAGCGGCCAGTCCCGGAGAGTGCTCACCATTGAGGAACTTCCCCGGTTGTTGGCCGCTGGCCTAATCACCCTCTGTGGGGAATGTGCCCAGGAAGTCCAACCCGGGCTCAACCACCTCGCCCCGATTTACCACAGTACCCAACCCACCACGGAGGGCATTGATCGTCTCCTTGAGACCTCCCCCGATCGGTGGCTTTGGTTCCCCGAGCATCCGGGCATGCCTCCCTATCCCCCAGGGGTGAAGGACCCCCGATGACCAACCCCCTAAGCACCGCCTTCGAGGACGCCTTCCGTCACGGAGGAGCCCTGGTCACCGAGTGTGAGTTCTGTGGCCGCACGCACTTCACCGAGAATACCCATGCCGGGGATTGGGAAGAAGGTGAATTGGAATCCCTCCAAGAAGCGGCCAAAAAGGAGCCTGACAAGTACGAGGCCTACTTCGGGGAGGGCTACGTCTCCTACGGCTACGTCAATGGCCGCCAATTCGTCCTTGATTGCCCATGCCTGGAGGAGAAGGTCAAACCCTTCGAGGTCTTCCTTTGGACTCACCGGCGGGGCATCATGCAATACCTCCAGCAACGTACAGAGAGGGCCCTCAAGGAAGCTGAGGAAGATTGGCATGCCGCCCGCCCAGAGCTTCCCACCCAAGAACCGACGTACCTCGACCGGATCAGGAAAGAAGCCCATGACCGTTTAAGGGGGGAACGGAGCACTCGGACCGTACAAGGAAAGGCCCCCCGAATCATTCAAATGGAGTCGCCATGACTGACAAGGAATTAACCTCCCCCGCCCAATGGGGGAAGGACGTACTGGAGGTAGCCCGCATAGGCATCGGACCTGGGGGTGCAGTTTGGGCCACCGTCCTCGCAGATTCGACAAAGACTGAAGAGGAAGTAGAATTCCTCATAGCCACTTTGCTCAATGGGCTTTTGATGACGGCCCTTACCTCTCACTATCCGAAGGAGGAATTGGAAGTCCTCCGGCCTCGGGGGAAGAGGGCCCTCCAGAAGGCCTTTGAACTATTGGAGGAGGGGGTTGGGAAGTCTTCCCTGTCTCGTCTTTCGGAGAATTGAGCAGTATTCATCATTCAATAGTAGGAGAAGAAGATGCGAAGATTTCGTTACACCACCAGTTGCATCGACGCGGCCCCGGAAGCCACGGCCGACATGATCCTGACGGCCAAGGAGGTCACCCGAGAAGCCTTCCTGCACTACGTCTACGTCCCGGATGTGTCCTTCCGGGAGAAGGTCTTGGGCTACGCGGCCAACCCCAATGACGGCATGCTCATGCGGGATGACTACCACGTCCGTTACTACCGATCCACCTACCGGAGGGAGCCGTGCGTGTTCTTCACGCACTCGGCCATCGAGTACATCTTCGCCATGCCCGTCAAGGCAAGCTGATGAACACCCCGAACCTGCGGGAAGCTATTCCGGAGTACCCGACCTTGGCGGAGGTCCTCAAGGCTACCCATTTCCAACTTGCCAAGTGGTATCGGTTCCTGCCATCCCCAGGGACGGCCGCTATCGGCACTGAGATGCCCATCTTTGAGGCCTGCCTTAAGGAGGAGGCTTCAGTGCTTACCGTCATCATCCAGAAATTTGGAGACCTGGGCGGCTTCACCCCGGAGTTGTCCAAGGCCCTTACCCCAGGACGTGTGGACCCTACGCGGCCCGACGTCCCCGGACTCCTCCCGAAGGTGGATCGTGGCTATCCCTAAATGGCGGCAAGGCCACGGCCTCACTCGGAAGGACCAAGCTCACCTAAGAAGTCACCTCGGCCCCCAAAGAGGACGACAAGAAGACTCCCTGGAGGGCTTCAAGGCCCTCCGGCAAAAGCAAGCCGCTACGGCCAGGGATTTCAACAGTGGTCAAGAGGTTTGCTGGAACTGTCGAGAGATTGCCAAGACCCTTGGACTTGAATAGGAGACCCAATGATCGTCAAACTCCAACTCCCCGTCGTCTTCGGCACAATGGCCCTGGTCTACAACGAAGACCGTTCCTTCATGATGGAGCTTCCCCTGGAGGACGGCGTCATCCGGAAGGCCCTGGGGGATCGTTACAAGGCCTTCTTCCAGGCTGAATACGATGAGGGCACCCGTCGGTTCACCCTTGGTGAGGAGGCCCCTTGGGCGGAGTGGTAGGCCCACTACCCTACCAACTCCGCCAACCCCGTCCACACAATGTAGATCAAGAAGACCCCGGTGGGCAGCAGTGTCCCGATCACGGCGACGGTGATGAAGCCCTGCACTCCCAGCACGACCTGTTCAGGCAATGTGATCTCATTGTCCCGCATCGCGGCCTTCCCCAAATCGGCGTACTTCGCGCCTAGTATCGCGGAAATCCACAACGTGCCCACACCGAAGATCAGGCATATTAACACCAGGATGACCCCCACCGAAGCCTGTACCACGCGCAGTACATCGGTCTTGAACTTGAGCTCCATGGCAGCGATGCTGGTATCGGCTACTGCGGAGGCCACCTCCCCAAGGCCGAATATCCCCGCCTTGGCGATGAACGGCGTCAGGATTAGGATAACTACCCCAGCCAGCACCAGTAATACGCTCACCACGTACCACAGGGCCACCGTAGGGTGGTTCTTGAGGTATGACGTGGTGGGTGCTGGGGTCTTGCTCCGGAAGCGCTGCACGCGGGCTCCAGCCAGCATGAGGATGCCAACCAACAGCATCGCGGGACCGGGGGACTTGTCGAAGAGTCCCGCCAGGGTGTCGAACATCGTCGCGGCGTATTCCATCAGCCATCCTCCTGTCGTCTACGGTGATAGTAATCCAACCCCGCCTGCTGGAACGCGCCCAGTACGTAGGCCCGGTTTTGTCGATCTCCTGAATTCCCGGTCCACCACCTGTCACCCCGGTCAAACGCCAAGTACACGATTGAGCGTATTTCCCCGGTTTTGGCTTTCGCCAGCAATTCTTCCAATGCCTGAATCAATGGCTCTATCGGCTCTGAGCGTACTACTGCCAGCTTCACGGGGTCGGTCATCAGTAGCTCCACATGACTTCGGGGAATTTTTCAGGGTGGTTGTCCACATGGACAAAGTCTTCATCGATCCCGAACCTATTGAAGCCAGCTTTCTGCCCAGCCTCGACCAATTTTAGCCGTTCCCACCCGTTCTTGCACTTCATGTCCACCGCGTAGCCGTCTGGGTGTGCCGATCCGGGCTTACCGCCTACCTTCTCATTGTACGCTGGGCACCGGCTCCCACTGGTGACAGTAATAGACCTGCCATAAACTACGCGAAGATGCTCCAGCATCACTAGGAAATCGGCCTCCATGTTCATCAAGCCACAGCCACAGCCGCATTCCATTTCCCATCGGCTGAAGTGCAGGGTCAAGTCTCCCATTTCACTCTCCTTGTCGGGTACCGTCCCGGTTGGTGATGATTTGATTGAAGGCGTGGGTACTAGCATCCCTTTGGATGGCCTCCCACCGATTGCGGGCGTCGTCCACCTCGGTGATGTGGCGGAAGCCTTTGATCCGTGAGCGGATCAATTCTCCCCGGATTCGATCGGCTAGCGCGTATTCAGCCCGAGTGAGACGCATAACCTCCCGGGTGCCGGGGCGCTGATAGGACCAAGGAAGCACCGAAATCCCCAAGTTCCAATCCACCAAGGCCTTCACGTCAGGATCGTCCGTCTTGGCCTCCAAGGACCCTGGGGCAATCATACGGGTGAGGGAGTCCCCCTCCCGGGCTCGGGGTTCTCCGATGATGTTCCTGGCAATGGGCAAAATTTCCTCCCGCAGACCGGGAATTTGGGAGATAGCCACATCGGCTGAGTGCTTGAGGAAGGACCCTTTGTGGACGACACGCTCGAATTCGTCCCCTCGGGTAGCGAACTGGCTGACGGACCGAGGAATGTGCATCCGGATGGTGGCGTCTGACCATTGGGTGAACTGCCCACGGGTCAGCATGGCATTCATGTCCTTGGTAGCCCCCCACGCCCAGTGACGGCCGACGACATTGTTCAAGATCGTCTTGGCCCACCCCCGCACGAGGTTGGTCTGGCGTTCTTGGAGGTCTCGGGGCTTCATGGACGTCAAGTTCCGCAGCGTCCCCAGGTAGGAATCGGCTACCCAGCCGATCCACTGCCCATTGGCCCCCAGTCTCTCGTAGGGCCAGTCAATCAGCCCCGGGACCTGGAAGTGGTAGGGCTTGTGAGTCTCCTTCCAGACAGCATACTCGTCCGGATCATCCGGTCCGCCATCGGTGATGAAGCCCATGGTGGAACCGGTCAGGATACCAGTCAGGTAAAGCCAGTTGAGTTGCAATTTGGCCTTGGCCTCTCGATCACCGTCCTTCAAGGCCTTGTTCAACTTCTTGTACGTGACCAAACTCTTCAACCCGGGAGTGTGACGGGCGATATTATTAGTAATGGAAATGTCCCGCATGACCCGCATGGAGTTGGCCAGCGTGCGGACGAAGAAGACGTGGAGGACACCCTTGGAGATGAAGGGATTGTCACCCATCCACTTCATTAACTGCTGAGTCATATGACCAGGGCGGTCCGCCAGGATCAACCGTCTGGCAAAGGTGTCAGCTTCCAGGAGGATGTCCTCGTCCATCAAGGCTTTGGAGAGGGCTTCCGTCTGAAAGCCTTTCCCGCCAACAGCCTTGGGCAGCCCGAAACCTCCCCCTTTCCCGAGGGCCCGGCGGTGGGCCAGCTCGAACCGGCGCATTTCGTAGGCCGTCTCGTAGAAGAACTCGTCCACGGCCGCGATGGCCCCCTGTCCAGGGAGGCTAATCAAGCGCGTCACCGGATCGTCGGAAGGATAGATCGTATCCAGTCGATTCACCCGGGTCCCGTGGCCTTGCCAGGCGGAGGTCGCCACGTCGGGGAGCTTTACTCCCACCTTCCCTACCTTCGGCAGTTGAACGCCAAGGCCTTTCTTGTTGAGGGTCAAGGGTTGGAGGACCTTGACCATGGCCTTTGAGAAGCCGTACATGCCCGAGGCGAATTCCCGGAGGTAGACCTTATTGGCGTCCGTATCCGGGAGGCCAATGGAGTTGGCCGAGGCCAGGGCCTTGACCGCCATGGAATGATTGAGGAGGGCGATGGACTCAGTGAGGGCCAGGTAACTGGTCGAGAGCCCCGAAAGCATGGCATTCCCCACCCACCATGACCACCATGCGGCGGTCCCACGCTTGGACTTGTCCAGGGCACCGGCTCGTTTCCCCGTTTTCCGCCCTTCCATGTACTTCTTGGCCCGCGTCTGGGGAGACATCCCCGTGGTCTCCAGGGAGAGGGCTTCCAGGGCGTCCCGCTTCTCACGAGCGTCTTGGAGGCCACCTTGTACCATCCGCATCATGCGTAAGGAGCGCCCAGACTCGGAACCGGCTCCTTCCAGGGATGAGAGGATATGGCCATAGAGGATCTCCGCCTTGGTGGCGGCTTCAATCTCAGCCAAATTCCCCTCCCCCTCGGCCAATGCCTTCATACTGGCATCCAAGTCCTGGCCCGCTTTCCCGAGGAAGACAGCCCGGATAGCCACTTCCTGAGTCAGGAGCCCCTGGGGAATGTCTTTGGGAAATGAGAAGCCCTCCCTCGCTAAGGCGGCCTTGATGGCCTTCTCAACTTCTGCATCAGGGATACGTCCCTTGGTGAAGGCCAGGTCTTCGTAGGCGTCCCGGTTGACGAAGGCATAACGGATGTACTCTTCCAGGTCCTCCTCAAGCTCGAAATCCTGTAACCGCGTCCCCAGGATTCGATACCCGGAGTCTTTGGCCACATCTTCATTGGTCCGGGAAGGGGTCCCTTGGTTTCCCTTCTTGGCGGCCAAGATAGTAGCCCCAGAGGCGGTAGAGAACATTCCATTGTTGCCCGAGGCGGATTTGACGGCCGACCCATTGAAGGCCACCCAAACACGGGGCTTGTCCACCACCGCGTCATGGGTATGGATCAAGCCGTCATGGCCAAGGAACTCCACCACCGGGCCGACAAACTTCCCATCCCCAAAGGCCTCATGCAGACGGCCTACCACCGGTCCTTCCGCCTCCAGGATGCCTTGGAGCTTCGTGGTCAACTCCTTGACCGAATTCACCTTATGGTGGACGGACAGCTCCAGGAAGAAGTTCTCGGTAATGTCCGGAAGCCGCGTGAGGACCTCCTGACGGGCAGCCTCCGTTTCCACGTCCAACGGATTCCGCAAGGACAAGAATACCGGGTAGACCGCTCCACCCTCGGCGGCCTTTAAAGCATGATGATCGGCCACCTTAGGGTCTTCCGTGAAGTACAAGCCCTTCCCAAGGTAGTTCCCACTGCCTGAGAAGGCGGAGGAGAAGACCACGAAATTTGGCGTGCCCGTCCCATGAAAGAGGCGCTTGGGAGAACCGTCGGGGTTAGTCACCTGGGAGCCCCGGAACCAATACCCGAAGGAGGTCTCCTGGTCGGCTGCGGCCGACTGGTAATCCATGACCGTGGGAGCTTGGGGAGTGACGTCCCGACCGACTCCCCCGGAGAGGAACCAAGCCGCCACGTCATCGGCTGTCTGGAAGCCCTTCCCTCGGAGGGCGTTGCCCACTCGGGCCAACATGGCTTTGAGCCATTCCAGGGCCCCCCGGACCTGGCGGCCCAGGGAAATCCGCCCTTCATCAGCATAGGCCAGTCCGTAGGCCAGGATTTCATTATCATCCTTGACAGCATCGGCCAACCCAGCCGTATTGCCATCCGCCTCCAAGAGGTCCAGGACCTCCTGACGGCGCTTTCGGAATTCTTTCCGCAGGAGCAATGCCCGCGAGTCGTTGGGCGGCAGGAGGAATTGGAAGGTAAGGTGTGCCGATTCATGGGTCACGGTGGACTCGTCCGCCCCTCCCAGGAGGAGGCTGACCATAGCCCAGGTGCCTTCTCGATTGATCCGGGTTTCCCCTACCATATTGGGGCCAAGGTTGCGGACGAAGTGTACCGTATCGGCATGAACCCCCAGGAGTTCCCGGGCCTTGGCCCGCAGGACGTCCACGGTGGGCACCCCATCCGTCGCCTGTTGGCGACGGGAAGCCGGGATGGACACGCCCTCCCCAATGACGCCTTCTCTAAGGGAATCATTGAAGAACAGGGTCGGGGCTTGGTGGACCTCGGGAGGCCGGTCAGTGGGGGTATCTCGGTCAAGGACCCGCGCTTCCAAATCCAAGTCTTCAGAGGTTCCCTGCGACAGCTCCCCATGCGCCATCGGGGACGCCCGGAAGTCGGCCCCGTACTGCTTAGCCATCTTGGCCAGGACCCCAGGGGCTGTCAGATCGTAAATGGCCTTCTGCGTCTTCCCTTGATCCCCGTACTTGAAGTTCTGCCAGGTGGACGGCATGACCACAATCCCGGCATAGGTCGGGTCGGCCGCCGTCAGGCCAATGAGCCCCTTCATGGCGATCTGGGCCCAGGTTTTCTTGAAGGGCATGACAGCCACTGGTGCTTCCTCTGACGGACGAGTAGCACTCCAATCACTTTGGAGTTCATCCACGACCAGGACCTTCTCCCCGGTGGGCAAGGTCACATCTTTGAGGAGGGCAAAGGCGTAGACGTCCTCGAAGTCCTCAAAGTGCTTCCCTTGAGCAAAGGTCCCTTCTTTCGGTGGCAAGCGGAAGACGACCTCTCGGTAATTCTCCCCGTAGGGTTTGGTGGACCACCCGTATTGGGTGGTTTCTTGCTCGGCTACTCCCTGTTGTTGGAGGAAAGCCTCCCGTTCAAGGGCTACTTCTTCCCACCGTTCGTACAATCGAAAGGTCTCCTCGTTGTTCAGGAGCAGGTCCGTCAGGCCATCTTGCCAAAGTTCATTGGGATGGGCACGTTGCTGAGAGGTCTCCCAAAGGAGCCCCGGGAGTTCCACAGGGAGACGCTCGAAGCTCTCCTCAAGGAGGTCCTCGTCAAAGAGAGCCACCAAGGGGTTTTCCAGCTCCTCCTTTCCAGTAGCCATATCACTGAAATGATT
>SDBU01000411.1_pt1 | contig 60629 bp, 99 predicted proteins | sample 2277071 | NCBI WGS metagenome assembly SDBU01 (sample SAMN10397929, study PRJNA504765) | marine sediment metagenome | isolation source: marine sediment core GS08_GC12, 126 cmbsf | place: Arctic Ocean: Gakkel Ridge, Loki's castle | collected 2008 | reverse complement strand
GCCAGGCTCAAGCAAAATCGCCCGATAACCATCAACCAATTCAAAACGAGGAATATTGGCCCCGGCAATTGATATTAATCCTGTACCAGGACCGGTGTAGGTGGCATTTCCGGCGCGGGAAAAAGATTCACCTGTTCCCTTATTAGGCCAGGGAATAATGTTATTACTCAAACTAGCTGCAAAAGGAACATCACCCCACTCATCTAGTTCTCCTATAATTTTTATGGAACCATCGTTGTATATTTTCTGCTTTGCCGTTAACCCAGAATCTTCCTCGAAATCCGTACACCAGAGATCTCCATCACTTAATAAAGCAGCCTTGGCCCGGGTTTCGTCCAACTCGCCACCCCTAAGCCCTACATCACCGTCATTATAAAATTTTTGTCTTACAGTCATCAGTTTACCCTCACCTTAAAATGTAAAGTCAATACTACTATCGCCTGAATTCCATGAAATAGTATAGTTACCTGCTACATTCCCAAAATTAGCACTAGCATACACATTATCAGCATAGATATCTCCAAAAGGTAAAGCCGCGGTTCCTATATCACTAGTTCCACTAACGGTGGCTAAGATATCACCTGTAACCTGGGCACTTCCATTTATGTACACATCATTGTTAAGTATTATATCGCCAGAAGGCCACGATTGAATATTACCGTCAGTTCCATCATGCCATAAAAGAAGGGCTGTTAACATACTGGCATCTGCGATACCTATGGTAGGATTATTTTGGGCGGGAAGACTTAAATCAGTATTTACATCAGCCTCATCACAAACTATTAAAGACCTGGCATTAGAAATACCGGCGCCCGAAGCATCAGGAACTCCTATAACTAAAGTCCCGGTGGGTGTTAATTGTGCTGTACTAAAAACAATTCTTGAATCTAAATCAGTTCCAAAGACTAAAGGAACATTATCATTTAATTGTTGTCCAACAGATCCACTAATATTTATTGTTTCATAAATTAAAATTGTATCCGTCACCGGAAAAGTTTGAATTCCTATTCCAGAACCGGGAGTCAAAGTTAATGTATCTCTATTAATATCTGCTGTAATAGAAGTTTGACCTGGGACCGCTACAGTAGACCAATAATCAGCTGATCCCCCTCCACCTCCGCCTACGGCAATTCTCTTACCTAGCATTTCTATCACAACTCCTTATTTTTTTATATTTTTCGTACCTCCTAAAATACTAAAATAATTATTAAGCAATTTCTAAAACATAAACACCAGATAAAGTAGTAGCTGTAGAGTTATAAGCATAAATTACAGCCCTGTCACTGGCATCCATAGATATTTCAGACCGATCTCTAATAGGATAACCCTTAGAGGAGCCTCCTGTAACAGTAGTACCTCCTATATATATAGTAACACCACTTTGATTAGATACCGCTAAACATTTTCTTTCATTAAGTGGCGTTGCAGGTAAAGGTACAGCAGTTCCTGCTGGAATAGTAATAGCCGTAGCATCTACACCTATATGTAAACCATCCCTAACCATATTAGCCATTCTTGATTCAAATTGTCCCATTTATCTCACCTACTTATTTTATACAGAACTAAATCTAGATCTTGGTTTTAATTTATTTATTCTTATTTTCAAACGCTTACATAAAGTAGCTTTATTTCTCATATCTTCCGCCGATCTAAGAGCTATTTTCAAAACCCTTATATCTTCTACTTTATCTACTTCATCGAGTTTATCAACTTTTAAGCCTAAAATATCTCTTGGGGTAATAGCAGGTTTATCCCTACCATCATCTCTTGCTTTGACAGCTTTCATATTACTACCTTTAATTCTTTTGGTAAACTTCGATTTATCATTAACACTTTCTTTTTTTTCGGCGGGGAAAGAAAAATCAGATTCACCAGAATCTTCAACCTTAATATCTCCTTCTAAACTAACTTTACCAGCCGGCTTTTTCTCAGCAACCTCAACGGCTTCTTCTACCTTTAAAGCTTCAAAAGGTTCATCACCACTAACAATAGGTACACCATCAAACATTATTTCCCATATATCACGCCTACGAAGTTTTACAGTTCTTAACCATTTAACAAATTCAGGCCCAGCTGAAATATTATGCCTCACCCCGTACTGTTCATATAACTCATCCAAAGCCACTTTCTGCCCAGGACGTATATGACGCTTCATACAATAAACTCCTGCAGGCCTGTTACTTTTAACAAAACCATTCATTCCCATAACCTTGTCCTCCTTAATTTTAAAACCCTTTTCCTAATTATCAAAACCTTCTATCCTATGCTTTTCTAATAAGTCCTCAGTTTCTTCAAGGATAATCCTGGAATCTACTCTATCAATAAGATAATGTAAAACATTAGACATCCTGTGAACAACCAACCCTACTAAAAAATAACCAAAGTAAGGATCTAAAAACCCAACTTTGGCATACAAACCTAAAACAACTACACTAAACCAGCCTACCCATACTGAAAAACAGTAAGGACATGTAACTAAATCATAAAAATAATTGAATATAAGTGATTTTTCCGCGCGGAAAAATAAAAATTCCCTAAAAGGTAAAAAGACCCCTGACTTAGAAACAATATTAGTTATAGATTCCGTTAAAACAACAGCAAATAAAAACTTAATGAAAAGGAATAATAAACCGATAGTCATTTCAACCCTCCATTTCTAAATCATAAACATAAGTCTCATGACCACAATCCCATATTCTATCATAACCTTGTGCTTGCCTTAATTCCCACTCCGTCTTACCAGTTAACCTTTCTATAGGTGTCTTTCTCAATGTCATATTTCTAAACCTATCTCCATTCCTAACATAATGAGGGGTGTACCTGGTAAAAGCATTCAATTCAAAACCTAACTTTTCATATACAGAACCAGCAATATTAGCATAACGCATATCACAGTAGGATTTTATTTTATCGTAGTTGTGTTCCTTAGAGTGCTTAATAAAAAGATTAAATAATTTAGAAGCTCCTCCAATAACATTGAAATTGGGTAAAGCAGCTAATCTTTTCAACTCTATAATATTATAACCTTTACTGGTATGTTTTCTAGCAGGTTTTCCTCCACTTAAAACTTGAACTAAATCATTGTTATAAAACAAACCAAAAGCAATAGAACCTGCTGCGGAACCCTGTAAATGATACTTCTTAAAAAAATCGTTAGCCTTACTAACTTTAATTTCTTTTGATTCACATTTCCGGGCAAAAATTTTATGCTCTATCAATCCTAAAGCATTTTTAATTCTAGATATAACTACGTCAAAATAATTATTAATCTCATCTTCAAACACGGTTATCAATCTTATATTTTTATTCTTACATTTAATCATTTTATTGTAATGATAATCTCTTGATTTACCATTTAATTCACTGTGCCAATACAAACCGCAGACCTCAACTCCAAGCTGGGCGTTAGGGAAAAACAAATCTAGTTCCTGGGGGTGTATTTCTTTTCTATCTCTGTGGACTAACTCCGTGCTTGGGTGATTGATTTCGAAATAGCTTAATACTGCTTTTTCAGGCCTAGAAATGTAATTATTTAAAGTATAACATCTCATACAACGTGCCCCGCTATCTTTAAAAGAATGAAAAGTTGTATGCCATTCATGTCCCTCAGTACAAATCAAATGTATCTTACTATTATGAGAATTTTTATAATCGTCTAAATTTGTTATAGAATAATTCTCGCCTTCTATAAATTTCTTAATCTCTTCCTTCTTTTGTACTAACTTTATCTGTTGCCTTACCTTAGTACGTTCCCTAAATTTAGGAAGATTTCTAATGCAAGATATCCTGTTCTTATTACGTATTCTAATTATATCGCATTCATCTGATCCACAATATTTTTTATGGCCGTAATAAGTTTTAAAAGTACAACCACAGGCAGGACATTCTATTTCTCTATTAACATATCCTTTTTCCTTTCTGTTACTATTTCTTTCCCCTAATGTCATCATTTCCTTTTTACAATTACTACAATATTTCTGATTTCGGCCAGTGGGGTTGAACTCTGTATAACAATTCCCACATTTTTTAATTTTACAAGATACCGACATATTTTATCTCCTTTCCTTAAGATTTAAAAAACGGAAAGGGGAACTAACCCCTCCCGTTAATTAAAATCTAAATTATAGACTCCTATCTATAACACCCATTCCTATCATTCTAGGGTCTAAAACTGCCATGCCGAACTTTTGCCATCCAAAATACCCGATTTTCTGGGACCTTAGAAGAGTAGGATCGTCTATGGCTTCATATTCCTTCTTTATAGGCATAACCAAGGAATCATTCACTGAAAGATCAAATCCTAGAATCTGAGTCTCGCCTAAATTCGTAACTTCACCATTAGTGTCAACAACATTAGCATTGTCCATGGTATAATCATTGAACTCATCAGACCCATCGCCTAGAAAAAGACCATAACTAGAAGTACTGTCATTGATATTATAAAGCCCCTGCGCACCAAAATGTCTGAGTTCGTGGAGTTGAACATTCCATATACTACCCATTCCGGAAGCCTGGAATATTTCTCTACGAGTAACAGGATCAATATCTGTATCAGTCCATTCTCTAATATCAGCCGCATCTTCAGGAGAAATGTAGAGATCCGTTAAAGTACGGTCTACTCTCTTGAATCCAACCATCATTCTATTAATCAGTTCCTTAGACAAATAACCTGCTCCAACTGCAGCAGCGGGAACCTCATAAATAGGAGCTGAGCGTGCACTAAGAATACTTCCTGTAGGTACGGCCCAGTCAGTAGTAACGGCTGGGAAAATAACTTCCCATCCACTTCTTTCCTCATTTCTAGCTATATATTTAGCTGTAGTATCGGCTGCCCTTTGGGCTATATCAATTCTACCATCAATAGCAAAATCAACCTTCCAATCTGCAGAAGCATCGATTGTAACTATCGGTACAACCAATTCCTCGCCGACTCCTTCCATAAAGTTCTGAGCCGCGTAGCCCAAACCAGGAAGAACCCACACTGGCGCTGTATACTCATCCTGAATAGGATAAATCAAACGTACCTTATGTTACCATAAGGATTGGACTCTATCTTCATTCTTTAAAAGAATGTCTTGCGTATTAGTCTCTGAGGTGTCTCAACGATTTTTATTCAAATTTCTATTACTTTCTACTATACTCCAAATCTCATCAGTATTAAATTTACTTACTTTTTTAAGCTCTAAATACTTTAACATTAATTTCAATTGTCTTTGTTTAGCAACTAATTTACCATCTAATAAATTTAATAATTTTCTCAAGGAATCATGGTTACGTACAAAAATATTATAACAAAATTTTTTCTTATTTCTACCAACTCTTTTTTTAGCCTTAGATTCAGTAGTTCTCAGTTGGTACTTTATAGTTAATTTATCAAATAACTCTGTCACATTGTTTCTAGCTGTATCAGACCCTGTTGTTATGTCTATAACAGGTATTATTTTATCATAACAGTATCCTTTACTCCTATCCTTAGTAACAACAAAACAAATAGAACCATCTCCGTCAATGAAACCGGCTAACCAAGCCAAAGTATAATTCCTAAATTTATTATCATAGTTATAATTAAGATTTAATTGAACTATCTCCTCATACATTTCCTTTTGCTCATCTGTATAGGGAGTATTATTCTGCTTCCAACCTAATTCTCTTACATGATATAATCTAGATTCACAAAACCTTTTTAGTATTTCAAATTGAGGTCTTCTAACAACACAATACTTCATCATTAAATCAGCAAACTCCACACATTTAGACTGCCTCAATAATCTAACCTCTTTTTTAGGCTTTCCTACAGTTGCTTTTAAAGTTCTAATGTGATGGTTTATATCATTAATCGTTAAGTATTCAGCACATAATTCTATTAAATCAAAATTAGTATTAACAAACACAATTTCCGGTCTTAATTGAAGTTTACCTCTAGGATAAAATCTATTTATAAAAATCCCAAAATCTGAATCAATAAGTCCGGCAATATAATTATTACTTATCGTTAAGTTACCTGCATGATTGTCCATAAATTCCTCTCATTTTCACGTTATCAGTAAAGAGCGACATTGGATTTTCCAGCATTTAGCAAGATTTTAACAGACCACTTATCTTATAGCCTGCGCACCAGGACCCAATAATTCTACAGCAAATAGCTGACGCATAATCGATTCCAGTTCTATCTTCTGTAGAATAGGAATAGTTATAGCAGCACAGAAAGCTTTAAAAGCTGCAATACCTTCAGCACCCTGAGCAGCGGTAGCTTTAAAAAGTTCAGCTAATTCGCGTTTCTTATCCATTCTTATTTTTCCCTCCTTATTATAAATTTATAAAATCTTAAAGCTATATAATAAACCCTTAATTATATCAAGAGTTTTATTCTAAGAGCTTTAGTACCAGCAGTAGCCTCGGCATCGGTGAGACCCTTCTCCACTATAGCCATAACAGCAGTTATAACACTGTCTCCCGTGGCACCGACTGTACCTTCATTACAAGCATAAAGTAAGGCTCCGCCTGCAAATCCATTAGCACCACTGTAAACATAATGGGTTGTCTCCCAAATACCTAACATACCAACACCCACAGGAACCGTTCTAGTTCCTACGATGCTTCCACTAGTATATTTAGGCAAAGCAATTGCATCAGAACTGCCCATGTCTTTACGAAGCACATAACCAGCAGGATGAACAGCTTCATAACCAGTTTTTATCTTCTGCATTAAAAGGCCGTGTGGTAACGTACCAGCTGCATCGCCGGTTTCAACCCTACGAACTATTGTTCTATCAAGCTCGCTCCATGCAGTACCATAATCTGTTATTATAACTACAGAACCCGCTTCAGCAATAGTGGCACCTGTACCGGTCCCTCCACTACCTGTAGTAGTCTGAGTATAAGAACAAAACTGGTCTTGAATAACAGGATGTCTTGGTATAAACGTCATGATTTACTTCCCCTCCTTTACTATAGTTAAGAGTTTTTTACTCTTCGTTTACAAATCCTGCTTCTTTAAAAGCTTTCTTGTATTTATCAACAAGACCTTCAGGAGAACTAGTTTCTATATCTAGGGCAGCCAGTTCAAGATCTGTTTTATCTTCATCCAGCTTCAAATCTCCTTCAGCATCTTTCTGTTTCTTTAGCTCCTCAAGAAAAGAATTTCGTACTTCATTTAAATCTTCTACATAAGCGCCGAAATCTTCATCCGACATTTCCTTAACCTTAGCTTTTGTTTTTTCTTTGACTTCCTCTGTTTCTCGAATGAGCTTGGCCTCGACTATCTTAGCTAATCTTAGATTAGCAACTTGCTCTTTCTTTATTTCCGCGAGATCGGCTTCAAAAGTAGAAGCTTTCTCTTCCGCGACTTCCTTTTCTTTCGTCAAAGATTCAATAGCTATTTCCAGTTCTTTTACTTTTTCTTCCAGACTAGTAATACTGGAATTCCTAGTCTCCAACTCTCCTTCAAACTCTGCTATTGCAGCTTCCCTCTCAGTAACAGTCTGAGTAAGAGAAGAAATTGTCTCACCAGCTTCAGTTAAAGTACTCTCCATGCGAATCTTAATTTCAGACTCTTCCTTAGCGGAAAGAATTTCCTTAACTTCGTCACGAATTTTTTCTCTAGTGTCCGTGTCCATTATACAACCTCCTTTATAAAAAAATAAAAAACGGGATCCAACCCAAAAATTTAACAGTATTTACGATCACTGTTAACCTTCAAAATTAATAAATCCTATTATTGGAAATAAAAACATCAAAACCGGTACCTGAAGCTTCTGTAGCAGTACTCTTCACTAAAACTACTCCTGTACCTGTGTTTTTATCAATCCACCAACTACCAGATGGTTGCGTAGTAGGGGTAACAACAACCTTAGAATAAGCATTCAAAAGCTTAGTGGAAGTAATAAGATCAGTTAGAGTTACTTGGGTACTATCAGAAGTCCAAGCAGCACTTGTAGCATAATAAGCCACACTATACTTACTTTTCCCCCACGGGGTTCTAAGTGTATTGTCAGTGCCTATAAAAGCTCTTGCTTTATATCCCTGGGGAATATTCTTATAAACACTTCTTCCGGCAACATAATTGTCATCTACAGCCATTTTCCATCCTACCTCCTTTTAATCAGAAACATAAATATAGAGGAAACTAATCCTCTATAAATAACTTCAATAGATAAACCTATTCTTTAGAGGTCTTTAACGATCCTCTATGATTCTCTAAATGTGTCACAGCTTTCTTCCTGAGATCAGATTGAGAAATAGAGTCAGTAACAGGTTTAACTTGACCGGCTCTAGCCATAGCATTTCTCAAATGAGATAAATCTAAATTTTTATTACTAGTTCCCCCTGGACCTGTGTGGTGAGGCAAATGCCTGGCATTCTTATTCTCGGTTTTCCCGGACGTATAAGCAGGCTCAACAACGGCAAATGCCGCGTTAGGAAGATCATTAATATACTTTCTATTCCATTTAGCTGCGTTGTCTATACATATTTTAGCTTCTTTAATACTTTTCTTTAGATCTTCAACAAGCATGGTTATTTTTTCAGAAGCTTCTTTACTAATAATTTCCTTTCCAATTTCCTCTTCTATAATATTGGAAATTTCTATCCATCTTAAACATTCTGGCCATGTAGCATCTGAAGAAGCTACTGTACAAGGTAGTTCATATCTAGTACACCAATTTTCATGTAATATAGGTTTATTAACATCAAAACTAGTTTCATCATGTATCCATCGTTTAAACATAGGGCATGGGCCTGATAACATTAAATCATCATCGGTGGCAAGATTTGATTTTTCTTCTCCCCCCGAATTTTTTTCGCAGTCAGAACAATTAACGCATTTACCTTCATCAGGTTCTTTTACTTCTTCCTGCACATCCTCAGAACTATCAGATTTAATCTCTATCTTTTCATCTTCCTGTTTAGCCTTAAGATATCCTTCACAACTTTCCAAATTAATAATTAAATTTTCCTTGTTAGCATACGCTACCCTTTCTTCCAGAGAAGCTACATCAAGGATTACAGAAGGAGGATTGGCCGGTTTCTCAACAAAACCACACCCAGAAAACATTATACCCTTAAGGACCCTAACCATGGTATCTTTTGCAATCTCATCGCCTTTATGTTTAACTAAAACAAAATTACCTACCATGACATCATACCCCATGGCCAAAGCATCACTTCCAGGAATAACTACGTTCCCGATTCTGGCGTCCCAACTTTCATAAAAGCACTCCATAGAAACTTTCCATTTACCTTCTTCAACTTCTTTAGCTGTCTCTTGAAATCTGTCTCGGTAAACAATTCCGGCTATAGCAATATCCATTTCCAAATCTTCAACGTCCTTTTCTTCAGCAGACTTAATAGAAGCAGGATCAAATACTTTATGATCTTTCCACATGTACGCCTTGTCATAGATGTGACCTACTACGTTCTGCTCATCATGTTCAATATCAATAGCTTTGTTAGAAATTGACTCCCTTGCTTTAAGTAATTCTGAAGGTAGGAAGTAAGCGTTATTTAAATTTTTCCCTGAAGATACGAAGATAGCAGAAAAATATTGCAAGTCGAGCTGGCGTTCCTTTGCTGTAGGAATATTAAAAGCAACAGCCACCTCTTTGTATTCTTTTCCTTCCACTAAAATAGGTGCTATAATCTCTACAGGCTTGTTCTTTTTACTTGTCATTCTTTTTTCCTCCTTTCTTAAATTACTTTCACCCAATCGTCATAAAAATTACGATTAATTTCATCCCAATGTATCGCAAAACTGTTTGCTGCCCTTTCAAATAAAATAATATATTTCTGACCTAATTCGTGTAACCAATGTCTCCATTTCCAATTATTGTGACTTCTACACAACCTAACTGCATTTCCAGGCTCTAATGGAAATCCGTTGTATAAAGCATATACATGGTCTATAACTAAATTTTCAGTAGTACCACATACAATACAACATATAAAGAATTTCTTGCAAGCCAGTTCCATATCAAGTGTCCATAATTCTTTTTCCCTTAAAAGTTTCTTACGCTCGTTATATTTTCTACCTATATAATTACTATATTCACGAGTACCAGTTAAACCGTGTTTGTAATTATGGTTTTTATTCCCCCTTTTTGCTGACTTTGACATCCTATCTCTATGTTCCTGTGTAAAAGTCTTTCCTTTGTTAGTACCTACTTTACCTCTTCTCTCATGCCATTTAATATACTTATATGTCTTACCCCACCTATCATACTTTGGTCTTTCCTGCCCACAACCACACCCACACTGAATCAGTACACTTAAATCACGTCCTCTTATTCTTTTTAAACCTAGTTTAGAAGCTTTTGTTTTTACTGCTGGATAATTTCTATTAAGAATAAATGCTGACATTTTAGATGGAAAATGTGGATAGTATTTCCTTAGAAATTCAATTTCACTGCCTGACCATGCTCTACTAAAATGCTCGTTAATATATCTTCTTTCCCTACCTCGTTTATCAAACTGAGGCCTCAATTGACTACATCCACACGCACATTTTATCAATGGATTTTCTTTTTTCATGTCTTACTTATCATTTTCCTTAATAGTTTTCAAACTATCTTCATGCTCTATAAGATAGCCATTCTTGTTAATAAATTGTTTCAAAATCTTTTGTGTTTCATGAATAGCCTCTGCTTCTTTCATAAAACCTGCTTTAATATCTTGAACTTTCCAAAATAAGAGCATTATCGGTATTAGAGCTATGACTACGATTCCAATTAAGTAAGGCTTAGAGAATTTAGCTTTTAGAGATTCTATTTCTTGGCCTTGCTTTTCACAAGGTAAACTATTTAAAAGACTTTGAATATCTTTAAGAGATCTTTGCATATGACCGTGGGAATCACGATTGTTCTCCATTTCATTTTCAATTTCACCGAGTGATTTAGAAACCTCTAACCTCCACATTTCATCATACATAATTAGTCACTGCTCCTTTTACTTTACACTCCTTTTTTGTTCTATAGCTTCCAACAATAACTTATACTCATCTTCACCCAACTCTAGTAAACTGTCCTCTAAAATTTTACTCTTAGATTTTTTTGACTTTTTCGTTTTCAAACCATCGGGATCTTTTTTCTTTCCCGGTTTTCCCCGAGGCCTACCCTCTGAAGGAGTTCCATCTGGGGTTTTTTGTACTTTATCCACAGGATTTTTAGTCTGAGTTGGATCTACTTCAAGATCTTCTTCATCTACCTGTTCAGGATTACCTACGGGAATACTTTCCGAAGAAGGTCTTTGATAAGGGCTACCCAAAATTCCTAAGGTACCTTCTAAAACGAGGGGAAATTCCGCTTTAAGCTGCGCCAGTACCGTATCAAAGTCATAACCCATCATCTCAAGCCCTGTCTGATAAGATATAATCCTTCGGTCAATCATGCCTTGAACCAGATTCATAGTCATAATCTCGTCCCTAAGAGCCATGGAATCCCATCTGATTTTAGGATAACGCTCAAAACCTGCAGCCTCCGCAATCTGTTTATACTCTTTATATATCCATCTAGTGACTTGTCTTCGCCCATAATTAATTTCTTCAATAATAGACTTAACAGCCAAGTTAGCAGTACCCACATTAATATTACCTACCCCATCAATAAGCGCACGCACAACACCAAACGCACCGGTTAAATCTTCATTTACTTGTTTATATTTATCTTGACCCAGGATAGAACTTATTTCAGGTGAGGTTATTTTTTCTATTTGTAAGGTATGATTCCAGACTACATTGAAGGACTTTTGAGGAGTATTAAAAAGTTCTGCTACTTTACCTATTTCTTCTTGACTTGTTACAGGAAATTCATTATTTCCTATAGTTATTTTCAATATCGCATTTGTGATACCATCTAAAGTACTGATATCTGCTTCTTTTAATTTTTCTTTATATTCTAAAGAATCAAATGACCTAATACCTCTAGGTTTAGGATACCTTTCATAAGGTTGTCTTCTATAATCAATCGCTCCTACCAATAAAGGGTCTAGAGGTATATTTTTACCTTCCTTTATAGCCTTCTTAAAATCTGGAGGAAGTTTTTTAATCATTTCTTTTTCTAATTCATTAGGTTCTTTAGATCCTTTTATTACGCCTTTTAAATCGTCACTAGGTTTTAAGGTTGTCTTAGCAGTATCAAATAGTAAACTTCCTTCTATTTCAACTAAAGTAGGATTTAGAACTGTATATCTTACAGGAATATTACTTTTAGACCATCTAACTTTACGGGCACCTTTTGCTTTATTTTTTTTCTGCGCAGATTTTACCGTATCACCTTTAGGCTTTAGATATGTAATGCCAGGATCGTACTTACCTAAAACTTTATATGTTCTAACAAAACCTGTTCTATAAAAATCTTGGAAAATCCACTCTAATACACGCTCCAGGTCTACCTGTAGAGCCCAACTATCAAAGAAATATTTAATCTCTTCATCATCAGTATCATTCTCAAAACCTTTAAAAGAAAAGTTAACTAGTGTATCAACTACACTACCAAATAAAGGAACATCATAATAATATTCTATAGCTCGTCTATAAACATCATGAGGAGGTTGATTAGAAGCTTTAGGCTTTACAAGATCTAAAACATCTCTGGTTAACTCATCTCTATATGTAATAGAACCCCTCTCAGCCCACGGAAGAGATTGTTTAGGCTCATCTACATATAGACTGTACCCGTGCTCGGTTTTGTCAATACGATGTACTTTAATACCCCTTTCTTTCAAAATGGGGTTATTACTTAGCTCCTCTGTTATTTTAACGAGCTCACTACTCATCGCTTACTCTCCTTATATTATTCTCTTAGGAACCGGTGTCCCTACTAAAATATTTGACCCACTTCCATAATAAGACCCTTCAACATCAACATTGCTCTCTACAATTCCTGTAGCTAACTTTGTACCAAGCTCAGGAACAGCTCGTTCTCGCCGTAATTGTTCTATTCCCGCACAACCTAAAAGAAAAGTACTATATAAATCTTTTTTCTGCCCCTTAGAAGGGGTATCAAAATGCATACGACCCATTCTTGTTTCAGTTACTACTATATTAAGAATCTGATATTTCAAATCCTTCTCTATCAGTTCATAAACTTTATCTTCCTCGTCATTTTTTTGCGCGCCAAGAGGAGCACTGGGGAATATAAGCTGTTTATGCTCTAATAATGAAACAGCAGTATAGTTAGCATTTGCAATCCAATCAGGTGAAAAATTTACCAACTGTAAAATTTTTCTCCCGGACTTAAAAATATTTTCTTTTATATCTTCTAATACAGGAGGAAACCCATTCACACCCATTTCAAATAAATCTCTAATACTATGGCCTCCTCCACCTGAATCCATAAAGATCCTTATAATGTTAAACCTACTAAAAATTAATTCCTGCATAACCTTAGTCATTCTAGGAAAAGAGGTTTTCTTCATTTCTTTAGCAAATACTATTTTATTAGGATCTCCTAACTTAATTACCATAATAGCAAACGCTGCCACATCAGTTCCTGCTGCCGGATCCGCACATAATATATATTCTTCAGCATGATTTCCTGACAGCTCTATCCTAAAAGCACCAAAGGGAGTAGCTGCTGCCAACAAACTCCCTTTATAAAAACCGTCACTATCAGATACCATTAGAGCTCTGTATTCCATGTCAAACAAAGCTTTAGACATTTGTTTCTTAGCCTGTTCTAATGCTTTAACATCTAAGAAATGAGGGGGGAGAAAATTATACGGGACCTGCCAAACGGCATGATCATTACTTCCTTCCCTTAATTCGCTCCAGTAAAACTTCATCCGGTCCCATAAATAATTAAATTTAAAATAACCGGATGATGTGTGTAAAAGTTTATTAAATGCTGGCATATATTTATCGTCTATATCAAAACCGCCAGCTTTTAATCTGTCCAACCGTTCATAATATCTAACTCTCTCCATAGGATTCATAGATGTGATTGCCATAGGAGTAATAACGGCATCATAAATATCCTCTGGAATATGATTAAACTCATCTACACATAAAGTATTGTGGGACACAAAACCGTTGCTTATAAAATGATGAGCATATGGAATGGTAAAGTCGTAAGTATCTGATCTTGTATAAGAAATGTCTTTTATACGTACATCTTGAAAATAAGCCGACTTCCCTACATTAGGAACGATACCTAAAGAAAATGCTAAAACCTTATCCCCTACATTCAGATCCTTTAACTGAATAAAATCAAAATAGTTATTCATTACAGGATGGATGGGGGTGCCTATTAAAGTATAACCACCCTCTGCTTCAATCCTTATAACATCACTTTCAGGTAAATGAACTCCTAATGTCGGGGCTTCGAAACCATCTAAAGTATATACTTTAATATCTAAACCTTTGTCTATAATATCTCGTATGGAAATAAGCCCCTTATCAGTATAAATTAAAGAAGAACCTTCGACACAGAAATAACGGGCGCCTCTAATCTTTTCCCCTGTTCCTAAAGGAATCCCTTCTATCCATGAACCATGACCACCGGGGGGAGCTTTAAATCTAATATATACGCTATCAGACGCTTTGGTAGGTGGTTTAGCAACTGCTTCCTGAAAAATAGGAGATTGTTGATATAACCGCTCGCAGGCATCAAATATGTGCTTAGAATTATGGTTTATAAAACCTCCAGCCCAATAACAATGCTCATTCTCTACTTCAACATCTACAGTTTTACCTTTGTGAGGTAAAATCTTTTTTACTTTGACAAATTCTAGATTTAAATTAATAATTCGTTTAAGAACATGATATTCATAAGTTAACACATCAGCCTGTTTTGCAAGTTCCAACAAACGGCTGATCTTATCTTGGGTATAACCTATCTGGGACGGTTTACATTTACTTAGTCTATATTCCCTTAGAATGTAAGAATTATTCTTACTGGAATAAAAACCAGGAAACAACTTTTTACAACTAGCAGCTAATCTACATGTAATCTCTAAAGAAAAAGGCAAAACATTATGGCAAATTACTTTTGATTTACTATTACTGAGATATTGCTCCAATTCATCTTCCTTTCTGGTCAGTCTAAATCCTATTATCTCTTTAAATTTTTTAATATTAGCAAGTCCGTTTATAGATAAAACATAACTATCTAAAAACTTAGATAATTTAGATCTATTTCCAAAATAACCTTCACTTGCAGACCTACTTTTATAAAGAGATGACATAATATCAAGATTTAATAACATTGCTTGAACTTCTTTTAACATCTTCAAACTTACTGAAAATAAATCTATCCTACCAACATTATAACCCGACTTAACCTTACTGGCCCCAAATGATCCGTCAGTATCATATAAACCACTCAAAAAAGAACTTACACATTCTCTAGAAGATCTTTTTACAACCAACGGAATACTTTTATCTATAGCAGTAGTATTAGAAATACCGCATTTAATTAAAAAATCACATAATTCAACACTCATAGCTCTACTGATAGGGCCTTTATATCTACGTGTGGTTATATTAAAAAATTTTTGAATAATTATATCAAAACTATCCAATAATTCAGGATCATCATTTCCGAAAGCTACCTCTGTCAATTTATTAGCTATACAACCATCGCCACATATAATACCAAATAAATATGCTAAATCCGGTGTTAACTTAGTAGGACAAGTAATATGCCTAGCTCTATCATTTTTCAACCACTTCTCATCGATCTTGATAGAAGACAGATCATTGTCATTACCAAACAACCCAAATCCTTTTTTAATAGCTAAATACTCTCCTGTATGTAAATCTCCCAGCTCCTTATAAATCAAATTCATATTTTCATCTAAAACTAAAACCTTATGTTCATATAGCCCGCCAATTTCAAACCCGCGTTCAGTCTTGATTATTAACCCCTCTTTCTCATCATTAATCCACTTATCTAAAACTTTATTAGTAGATTCTAGGGACTGAATTTCTGTGTTCTCTGTAATGGAATCATAAAACTCGGTAGGAGATGACTTCAAACCCTCATTAGTGAAAACACATATGTTATCTAAATTAGTAAAAAGGCATTGACGAAAAGTAGCTGACACTAAACCAATTCTATACCCGGGAAACAATAAAGCTCTAAGAACCGCGCCCAGAGCTTGTAAATAGGTTTTTCCACTTCCGCGGCCCCCAACGAATATAACATTATTCCTAAACCACATATCCCTAAAAACCATTCTCTGAATAGGGGCCAAATCAACGTCTAACAATTCTTTAACAGCTATAACAGGATGCTCCCTAAAGAACTTTATCATGGAGGAACCTTGACTTAGAAACTTATCAGGTATCATCTTCATCCTCCCCAATTATTTCAGCATCTTTATCATTCTTGTTACCAGCCCACTCACTTTGTTCTTCCAACAACATTTTCCCTTCCTCATGTAAACGCTCTTCCTCTGCATCCAACTCGGCTTTACGCTCATTATCAAAGAGGGCAGCCAAGTCAATTATAGAGATATCCGTTCGCTGCTTAATAGAAACCCTATCCCTACGCCTACTCCCTAAATTTTCCTTTGTCTTCTGCATGTCTCGCCTTAGTTTCTCTAGGGCCATAGAAGCATCTAACAATTTAGTAGGCTTATCCTTACAAGCTTTCAACAACCGAATTTCTAATACACGCATCTGTGCCATGGAAATAACATCATCTATATCCCCTGAACTCAATTCGTTAACATCAAAATCACTCAAGAGAACAGTTAGATAATTCTTGTACAACACCTGTTCGGAAGGGTCAAACATATCTTCAATAGGAAGTAGGTTTTTAATAGAATCTAATTTATTAGGTGTATCAGAAGATTCGGTAGGTTTTTCTTTAGTTTCTTTAGTTTCTTTGTAACGAAGTTTTTCTAGAGATTTCTTTTTACTTTCTTTAGATCGCTTATTATATTGGGCGAGATTCTTCCTACTATTTATATTATTTCTTGAATTAGGATGGGTAGATTTTTTTTCAGATATCTCTTCTTCGGAAGGTAAATCTACAACTTTCCATTCTTTATCAGATAATTCATTTATTTTTTCTTCGCCGTGAAAACTTTTAGCATCAACACTAACTACTTTTTTATTATCTAGCACTTTTTTAAGATCTTCAGGTTTAACTAGTTCCCAGTTAAGATTGGATTTTATAGGTTTACTCAAATCATACGTGTCTCCTTTCTACAAAAACATCTACTAAATCAAATTCTGAAATATGATCTGTAGTTTTGTCTAAACGGTTTATAATGTAATCTTCCATGTCAAGATACAGATCCTCTACGCCTTCAATCATTATACCGTCGTTGTATGAAATTTCTTCTTTAATGTTGTTCTGTAAAAGCTGGTTTTCTGTTTTTATATCTTTAAAAGAATCGATGTAATGTTTATTAAGTCTAATCCAGTTAACACAATCTTCATGCTTATAATACTCGTTAAGTAAATCATTAGAAACTTTCTCTTTATCCTTTAAAGCATTTTTATTCCCTTTCAAAGCATTTCTTATTTTTTCTCTATGCTCTAAAGAAAAACTTTTACCTTTTAAAGCTTTAGATATATTTTTACGATGAGAATCAGAATGGGGCTTACCCTTCTTAGACTCACTTATTTTTTTTCTATGATCTTCGGAAAATTTTCTCTTCCCCGTGAAAAAAATTTCAGTTAGATCTACAGCTTCATTCTCTGACAACATTAACCTTCGACTCCTCTATAACTATAAAATTATTACAACGACATATTATAACATGGGTTCTTGAAGCATCCATAGGCAAAACACGACTACATTTACCACATTGGTAAACATCCCTGTTGGATCTAGACTTTTTAGGCTTAGAAAATGTAAAAGGCAGTCCTTTATCACTTTCAGTTGATTTACCTGCTCTGTGAATTTTGTCTTTATGACTTTTAGTCATATACTTATTATATCGTTCCGGAAAAAATTGCTTCATACCTCTCGCCTTCCTTTACCAACTGCAATAGAATCTCCGTCAGTCCTAACTTTGTAAGGAATTAAAAATTCTTTAGGTGACCCTATAAAATGGTAATCTCCTGTGACCCTTTCTCTTAAAATTCCTGTAGGAATATCTGCTTTCCACCTATAATCTCTGTTTCTAGTAAAATAATATTTATATCTATTTTTTATGACATCTTGACCAGCCAATATTAACTCACTCTCCCCTACCTAAATTTTATTTCTTAATTTAGAAAGACTATCTACAGTCTTTTTCATCTCTTTGCTGAACCTTCCAAAACTTTTACTAGTTTTTTCTAACCCTTTAGCTAAACCTTTTAATGCTTCTTGTTCAATATCAACCTCCACGGGAATTATTTTAACAATGGCATCAAAACAATCATATTTACAATCAACACAATCATTGTTATAGCACAAAACCGGTAGACCGTCAGGGTTATAATATACTACGCTTTTTACTATCTCACTCACCTAATACTGCACCTCTCAAACCCTTTATGGATTCTATTCTATTTTTAATAAGTCCAAGAGCCCTGGCTTCTATTTGTCGTACACGTTCACCTGTTATAGACATATCCTTACCAATCTTAGATAAAGTTTCTGGATTTTCCGTCAACACCCGTTTACAAATTACAGTCTTTTGGACACCATTCAAGTACTTGTCAACTAAATCCAGTACAATTGATTTTACTTCTTTCTTATAATAAAGGTCTTCAGGATTGGGAATGGTATCAGCTTTGGTCATCTTATCAATTGATACATTCCTTAAAGTATTTATTTCTTTAAAATCATTCTTCTTAAAAGACTTTGCTCTAAAAGCTGGATTTAAATTCACGGAGATATGAAATTCAGCGGCGTGAACCATCATACGGTGTCTTATCACCAATAACGCATAAGAAAGCAATCTTACACCCCTGCTAGTATCAAATTTTCTAACGGCAGATATTAACCCAATCACTCCCTCCTGAACAAGATCTTTTACAGAAACATCAAAATTTGCAAATTTATAGGCCTGAGAGACAATGGCAGGAAAACAGTGTGCTATAAGTTTTTCTAAAGCCTCGCCATTATTATTATTTTTATAATCCAATAAAAGTGATTTTTCTTCTTCCCGATTTAAAGAAATATTTTCTCCACTAAATAACATATAGGCTCCTTTTCCTTAATTTTACTCGATTAGGTCAGTATTTATCTCCGCAGTCAGTAATAATTTTTCCAGATAATCTATCAAATCAGTCGCAGTGTTCGCCTGCAAAGATATGTCAAAAACATTTATGATAAAATCTCTTTCCCCATTTTTCTGATCAAATAAATCTCCGCCTAACGAAATTAAATCCTCTAATATGTCTCTTCTTTTTTTAATCACAGATAGCTTAACCAAGCTTTCAAAGATACTCACATCTCCTTCCAATTTCGTGAAAACCAATGTTTCAAAAATATAGACAATTAATTCTTCGTACTCCTTAAAACATTTTTCGATTTCTAAGACAGTATTCTTAAAAATCCTAGCCTTCTCTTCTTTCCCGTCCTTAATTTTAAGTACATTACTGTCAAGCCTGTTTCTTAGCACAACCAACCTTTTCTCAATCCTGTCCAGTTCTAGGTATGACTCTATTATTTTCAATTATATCACTCTCCCATCCTTTTATTTATACTCCTATAAAAGTGCAGCCATGAGTGCGCCCTTAGCAATAGCATTAAATGGGTCCTCGGCTAATTTAATGTCCTTCAGGGGAAGTTTAAAGTCATATTCATCAACAGCACCCTTAAATTTTTCCAGGAAACCCTTTGCTAAAGCGCAGCCACCAGCCAAAACCATAGTAATAGGTTCTGACAACCTAAGAGTTATATCGTTATTTTCTATCTCATAATTCAAACATTCCACGATATATTTAAATAGGTGGTCAAAATAAAAACTTATAGCCTCCTCTATTTTATCTTCAGGTTTTAATAAATTTATACCTTGCTCTTTAGTTTGCTGTACAAGCGTACTTGTCAATTTATAATCTGTCCTAGCCACAGCCTCATCCACCCAATCACCTGATTTTGGTATAGAAAAACTCAAAATAGATTCACCGAGACTGAGCAAAGCTACGTTGACCATGCCTGCTCCCCAGCTAAGGGCAATTCCTGTCAGACCCTCCTCAATCAGCTCAGAAAAAATTATAGCTTCTGCTTCCAATATGGACTCAGGTTTATATCCTAAATCCTTAAGAAATTTACCAATAACGCTCTCGTGATAAATAATATCAAACTGGCCGTTCACCGGTTGAGCTGGAACTGTAAAAAAACAAGGTTCGTCCTTTACCCTGGCTTCCCCAATCAATCCTTTAATTAAAAGTTTAATCATGGGACCTGATTTTTCCGCTTCCTTACTACTAAGAATACCGTGCTGCATAGGCCTTCTGGTGTTCTGTCTCCTATCACTGGCCGCACTAACAGCGTCTTTGCCAATTATAAAAAAACTACCATCTTGCTTCATGTATTTATATTCTTTTTTATCCAAAGAATTTTGAATACCCAAAGCCTGAACTTTTGTAACAGGTTTTATCTCGAAAAACGCATCTCGCTGCATCTTATACAGAATATTACCCTCATTATTCAACCTAGCAGCTATTAAAGAATTAGTTCCAATATCTAAACCGGTACAAATCTTTTCCCCCTCCATTTACTACACCCCTTTTTTTACCAAATTTCTTAATTTTTTCATCTTGTCATCTGATATAACTGTTTCGGAAATGGTTTCAGACTCCGACAACTTTTCAAAATTACACTCTACATCATCCTTTGATACATCGAAATATACACTACCCAGCTCAGGTTTATGAACCTTATCTAGTTTATCTTCCTTAAAAGATTTTATTAATCTAGGTTTAACGGTCTTAGTAGAATCAGCTTTAGTTTCACGGTTTTTAACCATATCCAAAATAGCTTTTGTTAATTCTTCATTACGCCGCTGCTCTTCTCTCAGCATGCTTAAAATTTCCTGTACCATCCCACTTTCAACAGATAAAGTGTAAGAATTACTGCTCTCAGCCTGCCTATCAGCAGGACCTCTCTTTCTACCATGCCGATCTCCTTGCCCTTTCATAAACCTTCCTCCAAACAACCAAAAAAAAATACCCATGACACACCTACAGTAATAAAGCTACCGCAAGTAAAACTCCTAAAAGCGGAAAAGCTTTATCCATAAAACTAGGTTTCTGGGCATCAACCAATTTCTTATAGTCTTCTGTTATACTTTTAAACCTTTCTAAATCAGCCACTCTATTAGATCTTTCTTCGTCTAAAAGTTCTTTATAAAAAAATGCCCTGCTTTTTTCAATTTCCAAATACTGTTTAAACAATTCTAATTGCTGCTTTTGAAGTTCTATAGCCTGAGTTAATAAAACATTTTGTCTTTCAAGTTCTTTATTATGTTTCTTCAATAACTCATAATCATCTACTAATCTACTTATAGCTTCTTGTTCATTAGGACTTAAAACTATCTCATCAACGGCCCAACTGTTTACCGAGCTCAATAGCCCTAAGAACACCGATATTACGATCAGCGTCAGAATATTCTTTAGTTTTAATTTTATCACGTGCTGCTTTCAACTCCTTTATTCCAGCAATAAGTTCTTTATTATACATCTTTGTTTTTTCTAAAGTAGCTTTTAGACCAACCATCTTACGTAAAAGTTCCTCTATCTCCTTATCTTTTTCCCCGGAAAAAATTTCCTCCTTAGCTTTAGACAATTTTTCTTGACGTTCTACATCTTTCTCTAAATATTCCAATCTTTCATTTAATACTCCTTGAATTAAACCAACTAACTTAGTATGGTAACTAGAAGATATAAACATATATATAAATATAGCAACCACAGCTATAATAATATAATAATAATAATTTTTTATAAAAGATAATACCTTTTCCACTAAACCACCTCCAGAGTGGAAGATTCCTTGAACTCTACAAAATTTAAAACCTCTTTATCAGAAAGTCTTAGTTTGGTAAAAGCTCCTCTATTACTACCTGTACTTGAAGTTCCTATGTATATTACACCTGTATCCCTAGAAGCAGTGGAGGATGTTTTAATAGTCGTAACATTATTAGAATTTCCCATAAAAGGTTTTTTTCTGCCCGGGCCAAAAAATCTTTGCCAAATCAGTCCTGTAAGGTCCCCATTTCCATAATAATATTTACCTGGAGCGGAATACCCCACATGCCCTGTGTCATCTACAGATACTCCAGTTTCAGGATCTATTTTCCACAAATACCAAGAATTCCTATTTGAAGCATGTGGTGCTATTACATATACATAACCATCATCTCCGCCGGAAAAGTAAAATGTATTATTATATGCTGTATTGTTTCCTCCGCTAAGCGCTCCTGCATTTACTTCATTTAAAATTTTAGCATTACTGACAGGATCTATTTTATAAATTCTAGCATTAGAAGGAGTGGTTGTGGAGGAAGCCAACAGCCATAAGTACCCATTACTATCTATACAACACGGCCCTACATTCCTGTAAGTAGAGGAAAAACCACTTATTGACCCTGCATAGTTTCCATTATAATCAAATTTAAAAAGATAAGGAGGGTTAGAAGCTCTTTCGGCCCACACCCACGTATAACCAAGATTATCCACACATGTTGACCTGGCCGTATAAACACTACTAAAGGTATCACTGCCTATCGTACTCGTTAAATCATTAGATATAACTCTTAACGTATGATCTTGATTTGAAAGCACAGAAATATTATCATTAGGAAGAATATTTACAAAATGTGCACTTTTCCCAATAGCCACCTCCGCTGACAAATAGGACCCGTCAACACCACTATACTTCCTTATTTTATCTGTAACGGTATATCCTATAAATATATCATTATTACTATCAATACATAATTGATAACCATAATAATTAGCGTTAGTTAAATTCTCATGAAATATTTCTATACTAGGATCATACCCATTCAACTTATAAAGATGTACAGTCGTACTAGATCTTGTAACTACTACAATATCTAAATTACCATCTCTAACAACAGAGGAAGTACTTCCTGTAACCGTCTTAGTACCTCCTATGGTGTTTAAATCTTCGTATAAATTACGTATTTTGCTGCTTTCATAAGCCTGTGCAACATAAGGAGTATTATACTGATTCTCTAAGTGATCCACGTCACTATTAGAGTAATTATCTTCGTCTATACTTAAAACGTCTAGTCCTCTATTAAGATACCCTATAAATATGGTATCCCCTGTTCTAGAAACACTAGTCCCATGCGTAACATGAAAATTATTTATTTGGTTATAGTTTAAAACCGGGGCAGAACTCATGTTAAAAGTCTGAGTAGATGAGCCCCAATTAGCGGTAGGCAACGGACTTACTACTTCTACGGAATCCATATTACTAGCCCTTCTGACATGATATAAACTACTGGTCCTTAGATAAACTTTTTTACTATAACCACTTCTGGTATATTTTGTCCCCCCTGTAGGACCTGCCCCATAAATTAAATCACAAGAGCTGCTAGTTCCTATTAAAAGAGTTGTCCCACTAGCAGTAGTTACACTCATTATATCTTTTACATTATTACTTCCTATAGTAGGGGATGTACCGGTAGAATAAGCCAGTGTATCGGTTATTAAGCCGTCTATATCACTCTTAAGAACATAATAGATTCCTGCATCTTCCGTTCCCAAATAAATGTAATTTCCTATACCATGTACACAAGTATAGCCCTCATCTCTCTCTACCCATCCTTGAATTTCTTCATCACTTATTTTAATTACAGACAATCCCTTATTAGTTGCTAAATAATAATAATCTATATCCTTAAAAGAATCATTTATTTCGTTACCCGGAACATGTGTTGCTAAATAATCATAAGTCACTGCATTAGCAGAATCACTGGCAGCATCCCAAACCGTTAGAGGAACTATGATAAGGTTGTTACCAGATTTTTCTAAATTATAATCAGTTAAATATGATACAGGGTTACTACCAATAGTACTAGAAAGACTGACTGTGTCAGTTAACACCCAAGGACGTTCAATCATATAAGCAGTTGGGATATTACTACCATCACTGTCAACTGTGGCCTCATTATTTTGTGTTTCCGTATAAGTAGTAGGAGTGTCTGTAGTATAATTTTTCTGCACTAATACATCAACTGTCATTTCTTAATCTCTCTCCAACATATAATTATTGCGTTGTAAATTATATTCTATCCAAATTAATTTACCACACCAAGGACACCAGTACTCAGGAAGTTTATTTATTTGATATATAATTTTACACTTAGGACATCTTACTTTGCCTTTAATTTTCTGCCACCTAAATTTAGGACCTCCATCAAATTCTTGGCCTTTCTCTGCAGGCCTGTTGTCTATAATTTTATCGCTCCCAAATTTTTTCTTAACGACAAGCTTTTTCTTTGTATTATCGTAATATTTCTTTCTCTTATATGTAACAGTAGGTTCAGTCATGATCATTTTTTCCTTTAATAATTTTATCTATGATACCATATTTTACAGCTTCTTCAGGCGACATAAAAAGTTCTTTTTGTAAATCTACTTTAATTTCCTCAACTTCTTTACCTGTTTGTTCAATTAAGATATTTATTACTACATCCATTAACCTATTACTTTCTTTTGCATAAGCAACCATCTGATCACGAGAACCTGACATGCCTCCACTTAGTTGGTGAAGTAATATTCTAGAGCTTGGAAGAGCAACCCTATGTCCTTTTTCTCCCGACGCTAAAACAATAGCCGCTGCACTGCAGGCTTGTCCTATACAAACTGTTCTAACAACAGGCTTTATGTACTTCATAGTATCATGTATAGCCAATGCTTCGGTTAGCACGCCTCCATCAGAATTTATATAAATATTTATAAGATCTTCCGAAACACCTGCTAAATATAATAATTGAACTACTACACTATTTCCCAGATCGGATTCTAAATCACCGTGCATAAAAATTATACGATCTTCTAATAAACGAGAGTAAATATCTCTCGTCATCATTTCCCCATCTGTTAATTTTTCCATAACCTGAATAGGAGAAATAGACATAACTCACCTCTTTAAATTATAGTTAGTTCCTCTACACCTTTATCAGTAACCAGAACGGTATTCTCATAATGACACGCTAAACTGCCAGAATCAGTTTTGGTATTCCACTTATTACCACTAAAAATTACCGATCCTTTATCCTCTCTAATAATAGGTTCTATCGCCAAAGTCATACCTTCTTCTATAAATATACCTTTCCCTGGTACCCCATAATTTAAAATTTGAGGCATTTCGTGGATATTTTTTCCTATAGAGTGGCTGCAAAAATCTTTTACTATAAAAAACCCACAACCTTGTGCAGTCTTTTGAATTTCATAAGAAATATCAGATACTCTAATACCGGGTTTTATTATTTTTATAACCTTATTATAACATGATTTAGCTACATTTATTATATCGACCTTTCTTGGTATATCAATATTATCTACAATTACAGTTCTGGCTAAATCAGAACAGTAACCTTTATACTTAACGCCAAAATCTAGACTAACCATATCTCCAGGCTTCAACACCCTATTAGACGGTAAACAATGAACTATTTCTTCATTTATACTTGTACATATGGCAAAAGGAAACCCGTTATACTGTAAAAAAGCAGGATTTACCTTATACTTCAAACATAAAAATATGGCTTGTTCGTTTATTTCTTTTGTGGTAATACCGGATTTAATATTATTTATTAACTCATTAAGAATAGAAACACCGATCTTACCTGCCTCTCTCATTAAATTTATCTCATATTTATTCTTTACCAATCTCATTCATCTCAATCACAAACTCGTTTTTATACTTTCCAGAATTTCCAGGAACAAAAGTATTACTGAGCTCTTCTAACTCATTAACCTGACTCATTAATGATTTATGAGCAATAGCATCTAATTCTATAGAAAACAACCCTTTTGCATCCTCAAAATAAATAATCCTTTCCGTCACATTAGCAGCCCAAACAACAGTAAGGGACTTAAGAGGAACAGCAGGTATATAAAACAGCCGGCGTCTTTCATTAAAACATATCTCACAATTAATACTTTTATCCATTTTACACAACGGACAGGTTATAAAATATATTTTATTTCTAAATCCTTCAAAAAAATTCATTCTTAACTCCTCTATATAGTATATTAACTATTTGATGAAATATCAAGTATTTCTATTTTAAATGGAGTACTCTCATACAAACAAGGGCAAACATAACCATCTAACGAGCCTCGCCTTATATAATATTTATTATCTTTTTTACGTACTCACCTGGAAGCAACATTGCTATTTCAATTTCTCTTTCCGTAACTTCATACCAAGTAATACTATTATTACTAAATGGTTCACACATTTTTTACTCCTAATACTATGTATTTAATATATTATAAAATCTTTTTTTCTCTTCTTCCGAAGAAGTAAAGTCTAACCAAGCCATAACTTCCCCGCCCGGGTTAAGTAAACTTTTGATTTTAGGAACTATATCCTCAAGCCATGACAAGGTTTCATTGCCTGTAGTAATATAAGTATCAATAAAAACAAAATCAAAAGTATCTTCGGTTGTATCTAAATATTCTTCCATAGACGCATTTACAATAGCATGTCTGTCATCTAATATAGGATTAACCATATCTTGAACGGTAATAACATCTAAATTAATTTCCACAGTCGTTAACTGTTTAACTTCAGGATTAGATAAAATAATTTCACTTGCAAATCCTAAACCAAGGCCAAATTCTAGACAATACCCTTTAGCCCGTAAATTTAATTTATTTTCATAATACCAACTTTTCTCACTTTCATCAGTCCACATAGTATGGCTACCATTTTCACCCACCTCTAAGTATCTTAAACCATTCATTTTGTAGACCCTGGCATTACCTTGTTCTGTTATTAATTGTCCGTCTCTAAAATAAAGAATTCCCATAATTATTACCTCTGATTAGAAGATAGTTTAGTACCGCAGTAAGGGCAATATAAAACCTTATCTATATAAATCTTAGACACATCCTTCTGATATAAATTACAAGAACTGTTATTGCAATAACTTAATTTCAATCTACCGTCTTCTTTTCTCATTTTAACCTCCTATTTATATCTTTTTCGCGCGCTTTTTTTCTTTCATTAGGCAACTTCCAATCGTCGTCACTAATCTTAAAAGGATCATACCACAGTAATAATGTTCCACACTCCTCACACCAATATATATAATCATCGCTCTGTATTAAACACATAATCGATCCACAACACTTACATTTCTCATCAAATATAGACATTTTATATTTCCTCTTCTTTATACTTTACAACATTGACAGTACTCTCTTCTACTATGTACCCTGCTAAATTAGCATCATAAGAAGGCACTTCTAAACAAATTATAAATGCAATACCTGAATTAACAATAGCAATACAGCAGTTCTTACATGGAAGTCCACACCAACAATAGATTTCCCCTCCTTTAGTAGAAATACCTTCTCTAGCAGCCTGGTGAACAACATTAGCCTCGGCGTGACCGGAAACACATAAACCTAAACGTTCTCCTGATTTAGCACCTAATGCATATCTAGGACATGTCTTTTCAGACTTCCAATCGATTTCCTCGTACTCAACCCCGTCTATCTTTAAGGTTTCCTTCCCATCAGCATAAATACAATGATTAACACGCTTGTCACAAGTAGGAACGCCTCTAGGCGGGCCACAATATCCAGTTGAAACTATTGATTTATCTTGTACAAGAACGGCACCTATTTTTCTACTCAAACATTTAGAATTACTAGCAACCTCTTTAGCTATCCTTAAAAAATACAAATCCCACTCCTTGCCGTACTTACTCGTCACTGCTTCCTCTGTCTTCATCCTTATCCTCCTCATAATCTACCCTTTTCTGGAAACTTCCAGCTAAATCTTTTATTATAGTTTGTTTCATATCCGCAAGCATTCCTAATTTTAAACTAACATCGTCAAACTGCCTGCTTGTCAAGCACTCACTTATGACTCTCTCCACTAACTCTTCAGGGTCTACTGCTTTTCTATTCTGAAATAAAGACTTGGAAGAGGCATCTACTATATCACAAATCATAAGAACCATAGCCTCGATGGACTTAGGACGAGTGGTTTTATATTTATAATCAAAACCGTTTTTACCTCCCTTCTTTTTACACTCTTTATGATAAAAGTAACGAACTGTTGTGGAACCGTGGTGCTGGCTGATGACCTCTATTAAATGTCTAGAAATATTAGGATCATTAAGAAGGATATTCACAGAATCTGCTACATGTCTGGTAATAATAAGGTAACTTATCATAGGATCTAAATCATCATGAGGATTTTTATCTTGACTTTGATTTTCGGAAAAATAATCTGGATAAAGCATTTTTCCTATATCGTGTAAAAATCCAGCCGATTTCATTAATCTAACATCTAACCCTAATTCGGCTCCTACCACCTCTGTAGTATTAGCGACCGCCTGCCCATGCTTGTAACTAAACGGGGCAGCCTCTCTGAATTTTTTCATCAAAGGGTAATCAGAGTCCAGAATGTCTATAAGAATATCTTGTTCATCTGTAACACTCATTTACTTATTCATCCTCCTTAATCAACCTCTCGGCGTATTTCTAAAATTTTCTCTATTAAGCGGTCAAAATCTGTCAAACTTTTTACCCTAACAAAATTTATAGGATGACTTTTTCTATTCCATGGTTGATCCCTTATAACTGGAATCAATTTTATACCTTTTTCATGGATAGAAATGAGGGTTTCCAAACGATCCTCTATGTAAAAATCTAAATCAAGATCTTTGATAACTTCGTACTTACTGTCAGCATGCATAAAATAAATATCGGTATATGAAAAACCATTACGCTTTAACGATTCTATAGCTATATCTTCATTATGACGTGCTGTAATAAAGTAAATATTATGCCCTTCATTAAACCTTTTGTTAATAATTCCCACAGCATCTTCATAAGGCTGGGCATCTAGTAAATGGCCTTCATCACCATCTAAAAAATCATGCATAGCATCTTTATTAAAGCCTTCAATTAACCTAATTAAATCACTGTATTCCGTTATTTTAGTTATATCAATAGTGTGGTTATATTTATCCAAAAGATATTTATTAAAAGCTTCTCCAAATTTAAATATGACCCCATCTAAATCATATCCTATATTCACAGTAACCCTACCTTATTTTATTTTAAACGCATCACAAAACCCATATTTACGCCGCTCGTAGAAACATTCTGGTATCTGCAAAAAATCTGCTACCTTCTTAATAGTTTTTTTCCTATTTACCCGATCTACTTTATCCTTGAGTGGTATATTTCTACAAATATTAATAATCCTGTAGTCTAAAAAAGGAAGATAGACTTTTATATCCCCGGAGTTAAAATTAAGAGGGATAAGATGGTCAGGTAACAACCTGCTTAGAAAATAATAATAAGATTCTTTTGGAGTATCTTGATGTTTAAAGTATCCACACATTAACTCGTCTATACCATCACAACAAACTATACTATCTACAGAACCTTTTAAACATTCAAATATCTGCCTCACAGCATTGTCACCATCAAACTTATCAGAATCCTTATGTGTAGGGTTTACAATAAACTCCGTGTGCTCACTTTGATATAGTTTAGATCCTTGTCTTGCGAACTGTATATCAGGATGGTTGCAATCAAAAGAGACTGTATACGTAAATATTTCAGAAAAAATTTTACTCATTAAGCATAACATTATTGTAGAATCTACACCACCACTATATGCTAAATTAGTAATTTTATTATCACCAAGAACATTTCCAAGTATCTCTGAAAACTCTTCTGGATTAAAATCATATACACATTCAGATGCATCATATAAACTATAATCTTTATCCCAATCAACTGGATATACTATCATTTGTCCACATCCGACCATTTGGTTGTCTTTACAGAAACCAGTCCGTTTAATATTGCATATTTGTTTACATCTATATCGACTACTTTTACTTTAAAACCATTATTAAGATGGTCATAGACAACTTTAGGGGCCTCATCTATATTTTTTAAATCTAAAATATGTTGAAATACTTTTCCGTCTTTTATATGTTTCTGTACATACTTTTTACCTTTCATACTTTTCTTGGCAAACAGATCACAGTGGTGTAATGTCTCCATTTCAGATTCCTTATTTGGCTGGTGCATATGATGTATCAAATATATCCAATCCTGCTCAGCCTTAGGTTTTTTCGTAAGCGCTCCGAAAATATACCCCATATCCTCCATTGTCAATCCATATTTGGCTAAAATATCTGTTACAATAATACTCTCAATCATGATAAACCTCTCCTCTTATTATTGTAAGATTTCAGGGGCTCACCATTATAAGTCGCTACTATCTGCTTACAGAATTATTTTTACTCTATTTCTTTTTGTATCCTACATTCATTATCACCCTCTTATTCTATTTTGCCTACAAATCCTATCCAATTACTTCTTCTATTACCATTTTGTTCAAAATAATCAGCCCACTTACAATTGCGAGGATTATAATTACCGAAAGGATTTATCCTATGAATAGTTAGACCTTTAGGCTTTTCACCCATATCTTTAAGAAAGTTTTCAAATTTCATCCATCGTTCACAAATTTTAACGCCCATTCCTCCATAATATTTATATTTATGATGGTTGGGATTTAAACACCGGCTTTTTACAGACTGCCAAGTTGAATATGTTCGTGACATTTTACCGCTCAGTGTGTGCCCATGGATTGTAAGTTTCTTGGAAAGATCTTGATATTGATGACAACCGCAAGATTTTGAATCCCCTGATTTTAAATTATGTCCTGCCACTTCTTTTATTATCCCGCACTGACATTGGCATAACCATACTACATTTTTACATATTCTTTTATTTATTTCTTTCAAAACGACCCATTCGCCAAATCTTTTACCTTCAAGAGCTAATTTTTTCATATTACCTCCTCAATAATCTCTATTGAATTTCGTCTATTAAACCCCACTCTTTAGCCTGTTCTGCACTAAACCATGTGGTTTTCTGTTCCAAATTTCCCCATTCTTCTTTACTCAGATTGGAGTAGTCTGCTAACTTTTGCAGATACCTATCTCTTATCAAAGTCATCAGTTTATTCTGGGATCGGATATCAGAAGCAGTTTCTCGCCCCGGCCACTTCCAAATTGAGGTTTCGTGAACCATAAAAATGGTACCTGGAGCAGAATATCTCTTGGTACATACAGCAAGCACTGGCACGGCAGCACTAGCCACAAGACCAGAAGCATGGGCTATTATTTCAAAACCTAATTTTTTCGCCCGAACAATTTGGTCTGCCAAAGCTAGACCTGAAAAAGCATCTCCGCCTGGAGAATTAATAAAAAGATTCACTTTTCTAATGTCGGTTTTCTTATAAAGATATACCATATCGTTCCAAAGACGTGTAACATCTCCTACCGTCAACGTTGAAAAAATTTTGATAAAAGCCTCATCATCGGCGATAAAAGACATACTTGACAGATAGCCCTCCGGGTTTTCTACACCCATACTCTTAACAATATTTTCTTTATTTTCTTCCACCTTTACTTCTACAGGAGTACCATCTACGCTAGATATTTTTATATCCACTACATGGTTAATTGTAACAGGTTTAGTGGGTTTAGTAGCAAAACACCCTGTAAATAAAAAACTAATTATAACTCCAAAAATTAAAAAATATTTCATGACATGCCTCCTATTTTGGCATTAATATTTTAAGATCTACAACTTTAATCTCTAACATCTCTTTATTTACTTACAAATTTCAGCATTTATAAAAAACACCCCCTCATACCAAACTTTTTATAGTTTTTACGACTCTACTAGCCAATTCATTAGTTTGTTTTTCTGTTATGACCAACGGAGGTGCTAATCTAATAATTTTATTATGAGTATCTTTAACTAACACCCCAGCTTTTGCTAACCTGTGACACACATCGTGTGCTATATTATGATAAAACTCTATAGCTATTAAAAGACCTATACCTCTAATATCTTCAACAAGGTTTAATATTATATTTTCATCAGTCATTAAACCCACTATTAATTTATCTAACAGGTACCTACCCATCTTAGCTGAGTTTTCTGGAAGTTTTTCTTCTACTATAACCTCTAAAGCAGCCTTTCCTATAACTGAAGCCATAGGAGATCCTCCGAAGGTTGAGCCCGTCGTACCTGGCCCAAAAACCTCAGCGACATCTTTATGCATACATGTAGCAGATATAGGATAAAAACCACCACTCAATGCTTTTCCTAAAATTAAAATATCTGGTTTATTCCAAAAAAGAAGAGAATGTTGATAAGCAAACATGGTCCCCGTTCTACCTAACCCGGTTTGTATTTCATCTACAACAAATAAAACGTCCTTTCTTTTAGCGATAGCGTGTAACTCCTGTAAATAACTATTGTAAGGAATAATAACTCCTGCTTCTCCTTGCACGGGTTCTATTAAAATAGCTGCCGTATTTTCGTTTATAACATCATACACGGCCATACTGTCGTTGAAAGGAACTTTCACAAAACCTCCATCAAAAGGGCCAAAACCATGATAAGCAGCACGGTCTGAACTAAAACTTGATATAGTAGTAGTTCGTCCGTGGAAATTATTTTCAGCCACTATTATCTCCGGCGTGGCTATTCCTTTAACAACATGGGCATATTTACGGACAGCTTTAATAGCAGTTTCCACAGCCTCGGCACCCGAATTCATAGGTATGATTTTAGGATACCCTGTAACCCAATGTAAGATTTCTAAAAACTCTCCTAATTTATCATTGTAAAAAGCACGGGAAGTATGGGCAATTTTACCAAGTTGTTTTTTCACAACTTTAACTATTTTAGGATGCATGTGTCCTTGATTAATAGCAGAATATCCTGAAAGACAATCTATGTATTTTTTCCCCGCGACATCCCAAACATAAATACCTTTCCCTTTAGTTAGTATTACTGTCAAAGGTTCATAGTTTTCAGGACTATACTTATCCACTAATTCTTTTTTCCGTATGTTACTCCCAATTTTATCCTCGTTAACCATCATTCTCTCCCTTAGTGTCCTTATGTCTTTTTACAAAATGAGAACATAATGTTTCAAAGTCAATACCTATCTTATTGCATAGACAGGTTAGTAGACAAAATGAAGTAACCACATTACTTCTAACACTTTGCCAATCACACTTATTTTCTCCTGCTGTACTAAACCAAGATATTGAACCTTCTCCTTCAATAATGTTATGCCAAATAAAAATAGTAAGGTCATGTAGGGATGTTTTTTCAAAATCTTTTAAAAAAGGACTGATAGTCACCGCTTCAAAAAAATTCTTCAATCGTATTTCCTTAGGTGACAGTCCTGAAATTTTAGCCATATAAATAAATGATTCGAATAACAAAGATGTCAATGATAAAAAATCATCAAAGCTCGGTTTTTCTGAAAAATTTATTTTATTAATATAACAAGTAAAATGTATAGCAGATCTGCTGTAATTTAGATAATGGGCAGTCTTAGCCCTACTATCAATCAATAAAGAACTTTCTACAAGTCCTAAATCCCAGCAAACAGCAAACTCAGGATCACTGTGCTTTTTGTTAGTAAGTACACTATCAACAAAACTTCTCAAACTCATATCTACCCTCCTGAAAATAACCCATTTAGAACAGTATAGATAAACACGTTAAAGATCCATCCATCTTTTGAAATTCACTCATATCAAGTTCAACCACTTCCGCGACAGATTTAACCTTACTCTTAATATCTGGATATCCTTTTGGGATAACAATTACGTCATTTAATTTAAGAATATTTGCAGCATAAGACTCTTCTTCTTTTACGTTATAAGCAAGGTAATCACTTTTAAACCATTTGTAAAATTCTTTAGTACAAAATATAATATTAAAATTTTTACCGTAAAGTTCTTTAAACTTCACAACACTGGTTCCAGTTTTAAGATGTAGAACATCCTTGACAGGAATAATACTATATGTAAATCCTTTTTTATCTAAAATATTTATAAATTGTATTATACCCTCATAGTTAGTTCTTGACGAAAGTCCTATAAAATAATGATCCTGTATTCTGAGAATATCGCCACCTTCTATAGTTCCCGGAAATTTTATAAACTCAAGATCAAATCTTTTTCCCAAAACTTTTACCACATCTTTGTTTTCTCCTATCCTGCTTGTAACACCGGGTCTTCCAATAACAAAAATATCTCCCACTTTTATAGCAGTATCTTCTACAAACACGCTATCAGGAAAATATTCAAGGCTTGGAAGTCTTATTAACTCTATACCATTATCCTCTAACGCTTTACAATATTTCTTATGTTGCATCCTGGCTTTTTCAAGGTCAGGAGCACCTAAAATAGAGGTGGTAATACCATAAGGAAAACTATCACTCAAATACCTAACTATAGCATGAGTGTGCATTATGAAATAGGTTCCTTTCTTTTATTACTTATTTTTCCCTTCAGTTACATCTGTGTACAAAATCCTGGCTAAAGCAATTCCATACAACATTCCTACATTAAAAGAGCTAAAAGAAGTAGTTTTTTTTTCTTCTTTGTAACCACAATCAGTAGTAAGATCGCACTCTACACAAGCATCTTCAACCTCGTTTGAATGGTTATTAACTAAGTAGTGGCAAAAAGATGATAAATTTGGTTCAAAAGGAATAACATCTTTATCTACCAGCCCACAAAAATCTTTTACCATGGTTTTCCATTCTGCAAATGGAATCTTCGTAGGGTCCTGTTTACAACTTCGTAACGCTGTTCTCATAGACTTAATGTCTTTTACTTTTCCTGCAACAGTCATGTTAAACCTCCAAAAAAGTTATTTCCGATCTTATAGTTATAATATAAAATATATCACCTGATAAGACTTTTAACTTGTCTTAGAGCGTTTAAGAAAGTCTGCCCTTCTTCTGATTTTAATCCTCCTTGTCTAGAAATATAACTTGGATGAAAGTTAGGAAATATCTTAACTCCTTTCCTTTCAAACATCATACCTACGAAAGGGCTCATTTTAGTACATTCAGGGAAAACAGTTTTAGTAGCCTCATATCCTAAAGTAATAACATGGGAAGGAAGGACAATCTTAAATAAATCATTGAGTATCCATTTAAAATCTGCTCTTACTAAATCAGAAAAAGATTTATTACCTTTAGGCTTAAGAGGAACGGTGTTACACATAAAAAAATCTGATACAGGATCAAAACCTACCTCCACAGCTCCTTTTCTAAGAATTTGGCCTGCGCGACCTATAAGAGGCTCTTCTTTTTCTATCTCATCTTTTCCTAAATCTCTGGCCACCACCATGATAGAAGCGTTGGGGTTACCTCCACAAAGAACAACTTTATGTGTTTCTATCTCCGGAGAATCATAAGTGGAAGCGAACCTTTCAACTTTACTTTGCAATCGGTTTAATTTTTCTGTATTCATTTATTATTTCCTCCGCTATAACCACACTTTTCACATTCTGTAATAGGGCCTAACATAACGTACCCACACTCAGGACATTTTATCCAGTCGGTTGCTTCACTCATTTCAATCTCCTTTTTAACACATTAAACTTCTTAGCAGCCCTGAAAGCTTTTATTAAATAACTTATACTTACAGCTATGGCTATAGCTACGACACACAAAAATATTTTTATAGTACTTTGTCCGTGATCTATTTGAAGTATTTCATTTAATTTAGGACACACTAACAATTCCACGCCCTTTGGAAGTGCATTGGGTCCCTTCGTTTAAAATAACCACCCCATCGCCAACCACAAGCGGTAAATATATCAACTACATCAGGATGCATATCTCCAGCGGTTCCCATTCTGTTGGTAGCAGCGTTAAAATCTACAGCCAATCCATAGGCGTGTAAAGAATACTTTGTCTTACTCCCCCGAATTTTTCTGATATTAAAACAACCATCAAAGGTTTTAAATTCTTTTTCCAGCCCTAGTCTCAGAACATCTTCAAATATAAAATCCAAGTCACTCGCTACATCAGTATTACAATATATCCTCTTAAAAGGAAAACCTTGGGGGGCATTGAAGAGGGTCATAAAGTCGTGCTCAAAACCTATCCCATCAATCCATGGCGAAGGCTGATATTTATTAACCAACTCCTCCCAAGATTTGGTAACAGTAGGAAAAAAATCTGTATCATCTGGTTCGGGAACCTTATATCTTTTGGCCTCTTTAACCTCTTTCTCTTCTTCCCGGCGCAAAAAAGCCATCATTATTTTATCGATATATTTGTTGTAATTCATAACTAATCTCCTCACTTATTAATAAATTTATCAAGTTTATCTAAACGGCTGCCATCTCTGACTCTACCTTTAACAGACACTCCAAGGGACTGTCTCAGCCATTTCAATTGCTTGTTAGACGCATCTAGCTTTTTTTCTACTCTTATTACCCGTTTTAGAGTGCTCTTATGATATATGTCGATCATTAGTAAAGTTCCTACAGTAAAAACGAAATAAACGATTAATGCTATAATAGCAGTCGTGATAACAAAAGACCTGTTTACAGGAATAGGTTTTTTCTTTTCCTGTTTCTGTTCTTTTTTCCACTGCTGGATTGTATTAGGACTACCTCCAACACCTACTTTAATCCCCATTTAATTTTCTCCTCAAGGAATATGTTTCCATAATTTATAAGTTACTATGTGACTCACAGTCTCCCGTGTTATATTTTTTATTTTAGCAATATCTCGTTGTTTCATACCGTTTTTAGCCATTCTACGAATATCTATTACATCTGCTTCTGTTAGTTTTGCACGAGGATTATTTTCTCCTCGTAGTGCTTTTCTCCTTTTCTTCAAGGTTTCTTCTGAGGGAGATTTGCCGTAGTTAGGATTATTTTCCCCTAACATCCTCTCAGATTGCTCGGGACGTTTTTTGCCGTACATGGGATTATTTTCCCCTGACATCCTCTTTGACATCTCAGGATATTTTTTACCATACCTAGGATGGTTTTCCCCTTGTAGAGATTTAGAAATTTTCCTTTTGGATTCTTCGTGACAGGATTTATTTAATCCACCACTCTGTAAATTATATCCACCAGGAGCTATAGTATTTAATTCTTTAATCCAATATTCCTCTTTTTCATTTAATTCTTCTATAGTATTACACTCCTCGAATACTTCCCAAACAAAATTTTCTGGACCATATTTTCTAATTGCATTATGGAAATAGCTATCATTCTTGCTAATTTTAACGTCACGTAAATGCTCAGATTTCCGCTCTTCAAAAGACCTAACAGTCTGACCTATATAAACTTTTCCATTAATTTTATTTACAACCTTATAAATTAACATATATTAACATTAACAACTCCTCAATTTTTCCATAAACCGTCTTTTTATATATGGGTACCAATTTTTACCAAAAGGTAAATAAACTTTTTTCGTAAAGGGGTAATTCATAAATTTCTTATGAAAGCCATACAGCAATTGAAGAGGCAGCTCATGTTCCAATGCCAACATAGCTAAGTCAAAATCACCCACGGTAGCTAACTCAAGTAAGTTTCCAGTAGACTCTTTATGTAATAATATAATCCTTTCAGCCTTACTAAGTAAAACACCTTTGGTATATTTATCGGACGGGTAAGCTCCTTTGCACAAGCGCACTAATATATTATTTATAAAACATTCTTTAGCATGTATTTCACAATCATCACTTTTTAATTGTAAACATAATCCCACAGTGTTAGGTTGTAATATTCTACTTTTAACATCAGGATTTAGATAAGAAGATAAAGTTAATGCTAACTCAAGCTGTTTATTAGCCTGATCATATTCTTCCGCATCTACCCACAAAACACTATTTCTTATACAAACACTTGTTATTAAATGTTTTAACAACACCTCATTACCACCAAATTGACTAATTTTTACACTTATATCTTTATTCCCACCTTTTACCATAGAGTTAAATACAGAATAATAATTTGCGACAGCTTTGTAAACATCTTCTTGGTTTTTAACATTTTCACCTATATAATTAAATATTATAGAATCAGCCCACGTTAAATCAGGAACTACACTCAGAGCATGCTCCAGATCACCGGCGGCTTTACCACATAACTGTAGAAATATTGTAAGTATTTTATTAAACATAAACTCTCCTATATTTAATATATGATATTAGTAACTTATATACAAGTAATACTTTTACCAACTCCCATAATCTGTAACATTTATTTTATCCCCACAAGAACATTCCACTTCTACACACGAGCCAATTCCCGTCGGGGTAAACATAAAAGTTTCTGTTCTTAAAATACCTTCCGCATACAATATACACTCCTGTTTATGTTTTCCCCTCCAAAAATTAAAAGCCTCTTCTTCTTTGGCTGATAAATCGAATTGTATAGGCATTATTCCTCCTTATCATACATTCCTTTATCCTTATAAGAATAATTATTGTCTATCCTCTTAAAATTTATTTTATTCTTTTTTACATATAAATCATACATTTCTTCAGCATCCATTCCTACCCACAAGGCTATAGAAATAAAGAAATGTAATAGATCTATAACTTCCTTTTTAGCCTCTTTCAAATCATGTATCTTATATCTGTTTCCTTCCAGCGCTTCTTTTTGCCAATGCTTCCAGTAAGTACAATTCCTTAATTCCTCCAGTTCACTGCTTACAGCCTTGATTAAATCATCTAATCTCCAACCAGCTATTAGGAGAGCGTGATGATCTTCCTCCTTAATTTTATCTTTCCAACGTAAAGAAGGTCTTCCAATTTTTGTATTCAATGCTTCTTGCATTTCAAACATAGTATTTAACATATCTTTTTGCATTTTTCTCTCCTTTTCTCTCTATTATAAGAAACAAAATATAACCATAAATTATCTCAATTTAGTCACTAGAAAAGGGTTAATTAGTAACACAGTTCCTATAGCTATTTCCCTACAACCTAACTCACTCAAACGTTGTAAATCTTTAAAAGAAACAAAAGAAGCCCCTACTACAGGCAAGTCTTTGAATTTTATTATAAAATCCCAGTTAAGTTTTCTAGCCAGTCTGCCTGACATGCCTCCACCTATATAAGGAATAGAGTTTAAACAAATTCTTTTTATCTTAGTTAAATCATAATCATATGGATTTTGTTTATAGTTTAGCTTTAAGTTAAGTTCATATTTAGTATCAGGTATTGACTTGTTTTCAAAACCTTTTACATTAGGGCAAGAGAAATTTAATTCTAATCCTTTCAACGGCTTCTCACCTAACAATTCTATCATCCGCAAAATTTCCTCATCAGTGCCAGCCACAGATAATATTAAATTAGGATCATAAAAATTATTTAACCATTGCTGTATTCCTATATTATGCAAAGCAATCTTATTCCAAATAGAATTGCCTAAATGTAAAATAGCAAAGGGATTTCCTCTTTTAGGATTCAAGGTTATTGTCTTAGTAACTATAGGAAATTTAGGGAATTTAAAAAATTTATGCCATAAATAACCCTTACCAAAACCCATAGATCCGGCAGTATAAAAAAATTTCATTATTTTCCCTTGCACACAGGACAATCTTTTTCTTCAAAATCTTCTAAATCCATACCATAAAGCCAATACATCCAACTTGCAGTCCCTGAATAAGTATAAAGACACCCTTCTTTTAACTTATCCTTAAAATCTTTATTACTCCTATCTATTATAACAAATATGGTAGAAACCTCTCCTCCAAATTCCTCGACTGCCTTTATCGTTTCATCTATAGATTTTCCTGTAGTATAGATATCATCTATTATTAAAAATCTCGTACCCTCTCTAATCTCACCCCCTCTCTTTATTACCCTTCCCTCTACGGTTTTTTCAGCGATAAAATATTTTCTACCGGTTTGGCGAGCTAATTCATATGCAAGGATAGATCCTCCTTGAGTAGGACCTACTATAACATCATAATCTATTGAAGATTTATTAATACGCTTCTTTATCATTTTAGCTATTTCAACCACAAATTTTGGGCGGGAAAGAAACATAAACTTATCCACATACTGTAAAGAATGTCTTCCTGAAGTAAGCACGAAGTGCCCTTCTTTATAAGCACCACTATCCTCAAGTATCTTCGCTACTTTGTTAATCTTAGCCATAATATTTACCCCCACCCCTAATCTCATAATCCTTTCTTAATTTTGGTGCTAAGTAACCACAATTTGTACAGAACATTCTTTTTTCTAAATTCACATCATAAATATTAGTTGAACAACCATATTCAAAATATGCCTGCTTACTACATTTTGGACAACTCATTCCTGCTCCTCCTATATTATTTTACCACCAACCATCAAATTCAGGTAAATTCTCGTAATCCTTTTTGTCCATCTCCTCAAAAGATATTTTTATTTCTTCTTCAGTATCTTGCGACCATTCTACTTCTCCCATTACAATCTTTAACTCACGAACAGTATCTTCGATTGAATCTAAAATTATAAAGTTATTAAAAGACGATATTCTCCAAACCTTCATTTTTCTATAACCTCCTTTATCTTGGTTTTCTCTAAAGGTCTTCTTACAGACGCTATAGTTACTCCTGCTTTTTTGGCACTTATTATCCCTACAACTTCTAAATAATTTTTAGCGATTATGAAACTATCAGGCATTTTATCATTAAGAACTGTTTTATTTTCTTCCACAACTATTATTGGTATACCTGCTTTCATACAAGCCTTATGAGGTCTACCAAACACACCTATAGGACTAATTAGAAAATTAATATCAGTATTCCAATAAACATTATCCTTTAGAGATATTTTAGGGGCTACATGGCCTCCTTTCAAACAACAATGTAAATAGCAAATAGATACTATTTCTGCGGCTTTCCTGGGATCAACTATTTCATTAAATGTTTTAAATAACTCACTATTTTCTACAGGCGCATGTATAACAGGTTTATTTAATTTCTCAGACATAATCCTTGATAGTTTAGCTTCTACTCCTCCCCAAATATTTACTCCCCCGTCCTTAGTTAAATAATCTTTAACATCCTCATCATCAGTTTCTATAGGTGTGTTTACAATCAAAACATCGAAATCATATTGACTAACTTGTTGTACTGCTTCATCAACATTATATATATCACCAGATGCCTTTCCATCAATCATAGAAGCAACCATTCTAAGAGGAGTTTTAAGTTCCATTATTTCAATATCTGCTCCTATGGTTACCCTTGCGGCAGAGACGGCATTGATTATTTCAGGCTTTACTGGACTATTTACTATAAGAAGCATTCTATTACTATAAACTTCTTCAAGACCGATTTGGCCTTCAAGAAATTTATCAAGCGTTGAGCCTTCCACATAAAGCATGCTTTCCGTCATTTCATTAATGTCAGCCGCATTCATAACATTAGGGTGTATAAATAACTTATCACAAACTGAAGCTATTAATTTGGCCGAACTGGAGGCGTCACCTGAATGTCCTCCCAAGGTACAACCAATACCGGTCGGAACAATCATTACACAGTTCATTTCCAATTCTCCTTTATATAATCAATATGCCACCAATATTTCTCATCAACGTAATTACCTAACATTTTACGTAATGAATCTATATGTTTCTCCCACAAAAAGTAATCAGCATCATTCTTGAATCCCCAAGGGATATCTGGACTTAGTCCATAACACCATTCGGGGAAAATAAGATTCTTTTTAGGATAAAGATCTATTCCATAAAAATCACTGTTGTTGTAGAAAGATGAATTATAAAGAACAGATAAGGATTCAAGTTCAACCCTATCAATGTACGGAAGAATTTCTTCCAAATTACGCAATTGGTTTTCTAATTGCCTTTCTGAAATACGAAAAACAAGAGGGAGGAATAGAATTAACCCTAATTGGACATTTATTTCAGCACTGTTAAGGTTCTTTGCCGTTTCTTTTATAATTGCTGTAGTAGTCCCTTTATTAATCATCGTCAGCCCTAAGTCATTTAAAATTTCCCCTCCAATAAAAACATCAGAACACCCAGACTTTTTTAAATTCCCCGAAAAAATATTATCTATTCTTTTATCTACCCTCATCATAAGATTAAACTTTTGTTTATTTCCTGCATTAGATAATTTCAGAGATAGATCGTTAATCCTATCAATTGGTATTGAATCTGAAGATAACATTATTTCAGCATCAGATAACCTTGATATACATAGAAATTCCTCCACTATCTTATCTAAATTATTCAAAGAATACTTTTCCCTTCCACTATTACAAAATAGGCACTTTCCCCAGTCACACCCTGTACCTGTAGCAACTGTAACAAACTCCTTTAATCTATATAAATCTAAATCATACTCAGGGTTAACAAGTAAAGGTCCTGTACGTATATCATCAAAGACTGCCGATATTACCCTTAATTGATTAGTATTAAGATTTTTGACCGCAGGTCCTCCGATCTTCGCTTTTGTTCTTGGATGGATCTCTTTATATTTTTTTACAAACCTACCTTGTAAAACTATATCCATTGAAAATAAAGCCGAAACCCAAATATAATCATATCTCTTTTCGCACACAGAAAAGTATTTATCTATCCAACTTTCTTCGAAAACAAGTTCGGATTGCCATAAACCTAATTGATTTTCAAGTAACTCTTTGGGAGGGTCATAATAGTCAATCGTACCTGTAAGATCTAGTATATCAACCTCTGCACCACTTCTAGATAGAAAAGCATAAAGATAGAAAATACTGGCTTGAGATATATTTTTAGATGTGGTTGGGGATGTGAGAATTAAATATTTCATACTATATCCTTTTTACTGTTTGTGTATTTACGACTTTCCCGTTAAACCATACAGCTGAAAAATCGACTACAACATCAGGGTCAAAACTTTTACAACTGAATATATTTAGATGCGCTGTTTTCATTAAATCAAGAGCATGGATAACGAGTGAGCTAGTTTTTATAAATTGAACTGCAGACGTTCCTACCAAATGAGGCTCTATTTCCTTTTCTGCTTCCGGTGTATACAAATCATCCCACCAACACAGTTTACCTCTTTCCATATCTATTAAAATACACAACTCCTTAAAATATTTCCTAATACTTTTTCTAGTGAAAGTAGCAGGGTCACAATCGTGTAAATCTAATATTAATTCTATTCCGTAATTTTTCATTTTATTCTCCTATTCTTCACCCCAAATAAGAAGCTCGCCTCCAACACTATCGATAAACTTAGAAGGTATAACCATATTATCTTGTTCTAAAATAACGGGACCATATTCCACCCATTCATATGTATCATTATTTTTAAACCAGGCTCCGATTCGAAAATGTCCTGTTACGACCTTATTTCCTAGCACGATAGTCTCTTGATCTTTTTTCATCGTTTCTATATCCTACCATCGATTTTAAAGCCCTATACACTAAATCCCAGTGGCTTAATTTTGCGCGGGGAAAAGCTTCAACCCTCCCTTCCTTCCAAGATTTATCAACCTGTTCCCATTTAAGTATCCTAGCATCATAATTACCTTTACCATAACTACCACTTTTATCATTAACTATTTGCATAATACCTACAGTTTCAGCTTCTTCTTCTACACCCCCGGGCCATAGTTCTACTTTAACGACTAACATATTCCTATTCCTCCCTTTGGCCTCCTATTCATTTCTATCATCATAGTAAACATGGGCGAAAATTTTTCTAGAACCCGTATCAAACAAAGGATTTTCATTAATAAAATCAAAAGGTATCTTGCTATCTATCAGAAACTTTCTTGCCTGGTTTTCATAATCCCCAGATCTACAAGTCCGGATAATAACAACTTTACTTGCTTCAAAATCCTCTCTTTTTTTAAAATACCATCTAATCTGATTTCCCGCTTTTTCTTCCACTAACATGGATTCTGAAGCTTTCAACCCTGTTTCCTTAAGAAAAGCCGCGGCAAGCATTTCTATGTACGCTGCCCTTGTCCTAAGCACTTTTTCCACAAGATCTTCAATCATCTATTCCCTCATTTTCTAAAAGTTTATATTCCTCACCAATACGAAATTTTAAAGCCATTATCTTTTTTTCTCCAGACATTTATGATTCGTAAAACTTTCCGGTGTACCTGATAGTATCTCGTCACATATAAGACACGAATACATGGCAACTGGTAGCTTCTTTTTAATAAGGTTATCTCTGAAATGATTACACCAATCATTTGCTGACTTCAGTCCATGTATTTTAGCATATTCATCTATAAACAATTCGTTACACCCCCTCCTCATCTATCATTTCCGGACCTTCTGGCCATTCAGGATAGAAGGGATTCTCTACGACCTCTCCACATCCTCCGGCCCTAACATCATGGTAAGCTGTGAAAGTGAATGAATCATGAATAACTTCATCATATTCCAAATACTTAAAACATTTCCCACAATACCATTTTTTCAGGGAGTCTATGCTTTCTATTTCAAAAGACTTTACAAGTACTTCTCTATAATCAGGCAGTCTGACCCAATAGTGTCTGTCCCCTCCCGTTCCGATAACCATTACCCATTCTCCTGTTAAAACTGTTTTAACTAGTTCTCCTAATTTAAACATCTCCGGCCTCCTCTCTCATATTATTTCTCCACATCTATTTAAGGAAGATATTTTAACTTTATGTAATGAGATACTACCTCTTAACTTAATTATCAATCTGTTTTTAGAATGTACACTAAAGACCTCTACAACTTCCCCTGCTTAAAAAACAAACGGACAGCATAAAGAGGTTAGTGATTCAGTGAGTTTAAAAAGCTTGCCTACATAACCTTCCGCACATTCCATAGTATTACCTTTACCTTTTATATTTAATATGAAATATTCTTATAATATTCATGATACCCTTTAATAAATTTAATAGCCTGTTTTATCCATTCCTTCTTAAATTCTGAACTTACTTCAGGACGAAACAGTACTACTATATTTTCCTCCCCAAAATCAGGATCAAAATAGACAGTAGTTATAGCAGAAGTATACATAGGGACCCGACCTGTAGGAACACTGCCTAAAAAATAAAACTTCCACCTACTACCGTACCCTTCTCCTACCTTAACCAGCGCAGACTTATCCCACACACCTTCGTCATTTAAACCGTACCTAAGAAGCTTATCCCCTACATGAGTAGCAAGGGCTGCTTTGTTTATTGCTACCTGTACTATATCTCCATTTAGTCTGACATAAATTCCGTTATCTAATACCAAATCATTGATCAGATTATCCCCAGGTGTAGAAGTAATAGGATATAAAAATATTAAAGTGATTAGCAATTTAGCTAGCATAATAATTCTCCTTTGGTTTTAATCGTATAAATACTATTTATCATCCCCGCTTCCTTAACAGCCCACTTAAATAAATTAAACTTACCGCTTTTACATTTACAGCAGATGTATGTTTTCATGGTTTAACTCCTAACTCCGCCTTAACCTCCCCGCTTTTATATAATTGCCCCTCTAACCTACCCCGTGTTTCTGGGTGTAGTTGTATGTTAGTTTTATTTTCCTGGTACCATTTTTTAGTATCAGGAGTACCTAGGGCTTTTCCAGCCCCTACCCAATCACAAAGCATCTCTACTCTATATTGCTCATACATTGGAAGAACTTTCGTACCACCATTATCCTCCGGAAGTAAAAACCATTGCCAATAGTGCTTATTCCTCTTTTGGTGCAGTAGCCAGGCAAAATCAAAAGCATCTTCATCTGAATTCTTTCCGTAAAAATACTCCGCATAAGGAAAAAACTCGCTCGGCCTTAACTTACTCCAGTCGTGAATAATACCCAGCCAAACAATATCCATCTTGCAACACTCTATAAGCACAAACCATTTATGCCTAATAATATAGGATAAATATTTAAAATACTTTAACATATGTACCCTCACCCCCCCCTCACCATTCAACCCCGTAAGACACTTCAATTCTATGACTGTTTATCCCCACATCCTGATCACTGAGCAATGCGGAATCATGCCTAAATCCATAACCAACCTTAATAAAATCTCGTCCAGCCAAAAGGATTTTTACCCCAGTACCGTATTGTAAAATAGCAGGTAAAGCAGTTCTATCTACCAACTCATCATAAGGAAACGCAGTCCAATAACCTAAACCTACTCCTGCATCTAAATAAAGGGACCCCCAAGCTAACTTCAGGTAATCATAGTTTAAACCTAAGACTATACTAACATTAGAAACATCTTTACCCTCGAAAGAAAACTTCCCTATAGTAAACTCCGCTGTAGCATCTAACGTTTTAGTTACAGGCAAACCCTTTATTAAAGAAATCATACTAAAATACCAGTCCGTAGTATCAGTATAAGGCCATTGAGGGAAATAGTTTTTGGGTATTTGTGCCCCCAAAGAATACTTAAGTTCTATAGTATCTGCATAAATAGGTGTAGTTATTAACAAAATTAATATAATACTAAATAATGCCTTCATTTTTCACCTTCCCTTAAGGCCAAAGCCATCTATACAGGTACTGCTTGGATTTCTAATAACCCGTCATCATTTTCATAAGGATCACTCAAAGCCCTACATACAATAGGAGATGATCCTGGTACTGTAGGAGGCTCATCTATTATCTTAAATAGGCCGTAATTTTTTAATTCCACGAAAGGAATTTCTACCCACTTCCCTCCTTCATCTCTAAATATTCTTCTACTCATTTATTATATTTCTCCTTAATCTTTTATTTTGGTAGAGGGATTACTGTATAATTACCTCCAAAATAGTGCTCTACAAAATATTCTCTTCCCTGTGTATCTGTTAGAACTTTAGGTTTTTTAAAAAATTCTCGCATTTCTAACCGAGGGTCACACCCAATTAGAAAGAAAAAGATTAAAATAAATAATATTTTTTTCATTTCTTATATTTCTCCTTTAATCTTGCAAGTAGTCGCCTTTCACTACGTTCTTCATCTTCTTGTTTGTGATTTTTTTCTGCTTCGTTTGCTTTTTTAGTAAGAGCAATAAAATCCTTTTTAATAGCTACGACGATTTCTTCGTTCACTTCCTCTGTAAAGCGTATATCTTTTATCAACAAATCTCCCCCGTACCCCTTCCATTTCTCCAACATGTCTGCCGCCACGTTTTCCAGGTCATAATACTCCTCAGTTTGGGTACTTGTTTTACGGTGACAATGACACCATTCCCCATTACCTGTTATGTAAGTTACTAAGTATTTCACTTATTTTCTCCCTTTATTAATTTTCTAACTAATCTTTTAAAAAAAGTGTTTTGCGCACGTAAGCCTTGCTGCTTTTCAAAAAATTCCATCCGCTTCAACCAGTTTAGATATTCGTCGCTGTTTTTACCACACCCCAGCCGTGGGGGAGTGGGAATAAAGTCTTCTACCATAGGTAAAACTCTGTGTATAAGCATTTCATTTAAATTCCTCCTAACTTACTCAAGATTATCTCTATTGCTTTTTTCTTTCTTTTTTACCTACAATCTTTCCTATATGGTAAGCCCTTCCTATAGCTAAATCAGCCATGCCCTCAGCTTCCCAGTATTGAAAATCTATGTTTGAATTTTCAAGATTTTCACATAAACCGGCTGTCTTAACGGGGTACAAAGATTGGTTAAAGAACGGGTGTATAACACGGTCTGCTGCTGATATATAGGACTTTAAATCTCCGTTCTTAAACAACTCTAAAGCCAAAACAGAAGTCTGGTGGAAGATGTGTTTGAAGATATGTTGATACTTCTGGGTTACATATAAACCTTCTTTCCACACTATGGGTTTTTTAAAGGTTATGTTATTTTCCCGGAGATATTTTGCCAAGGCCTTTTCGTATTTTTTGGAACATCTAATGAGGCTGTAATCTCCTTCATAGAAATAATGCCATAAAGGGTCTTTACATAGAATCTTTTCATAGATTGTTGATATATGTGAAAAAGCTGCTTCCATACCCTTATCATTAAACCAATTCATCCAGAATTCTACTATCTCATTTTGGGCTGCTCCTCTAGCTGCTTTAATGCAATAGAGTTTGTGTATACACAAATATATAATCCCCACTACTGCTATTGCTACCACAGCCATTAACAGTGTTACTCCAAGTTCAGTTATAAACATTTCCATGTTTCACCTCTCATTAATATCTTTTAGTACCTTTATCCATTTCGCTAACCACCATGTCCCTCCTTGTGTTTTTGGCCTACACAACGCCTTATAATCTTTGATCTCCACCTTCATCCATTTCCGACCTTTCATACTAAGATGGGGGAGCCTTAGGTTCCTCCATAACATGCCACCCTGGCCGTACAGCATAACCCGGCGTTGGGTGGTTTTCTGCCCGCAGCCAAACATTTAATGGGATTATTTGGCGCCGATTGATAAACAAAGGACCTAATGTGCCAGACTTTCGTAACTTTAATAATTTATATGCTGTTTTCATCTCATTCAAATTTTTCCTTTAGTCTCTTATATAATTCTTTTTCTCTTACCTCTTCTAATATTCTTTTCTTTTCAAGATCTTCTTCGGCTTTTACTTTTTCCTCTTTAATTATGTTACTTTTAGCTTTATCAAATTGTTCCCTAATAGGTTTATTAATTTCACTTTCAAAATCAAAATTTTCCTCTTCATCCTCTATTCTGTATATAGATTCTATGTACAAATCTCTATGGAATGTTTTCCATTTATATATCACACTCTCTATAAGTCTTTCAACACTATAATATTCTACTGTATGAGTTTCTACACGGCTATCACGATCTCCATTACCAGTTACGTATACTACTAAGTATTTCATTTATTCCCCTCGTCCCTTAAACAAACAAACCGCTGCTTTATAGATACCATAACCTATCCCCGCCAAAATAATAAGAGGTGATAAAAGCACAATAATTACTAATACGAAAAGACCTATAAAGACAAGTATAAGGAGCCCAAGGAAATAGCCAGTTAATATGATACCTGCGCTAAGTATTCCTCCAGCAGTGTCCCCTATAGACCCGCTTACAGTTATTGTATCTGGTGCTGTTTTTTCTATTTTCATTTATTCCTCCTTAACACATATTCCTCTCCCCCATACAGAGGAGTGTACGCCCACCAAATATGTGGCTCTCCTTTCCGCATGCCAACACATCTCCAGATACTAGTTGGAGGTTCAGCTTCGCCAGCCACAGTCTGAATAGGAATAGGAGCTTTCTCCACTGGATTGCCACAACCCCCTACATCATGATAAACAGAACACCCGTCGGAAACAACATTCTCCTCTTCTAAGAATTTATAGCAGAATTTACAATACCATTTACCATCTTTCCTTAATTTCATCTCACTCTTCCTTCCCTTTTCTTTCCACATCAATGCTTTAACTTTCTTACTAAAATCAACTCCACACTTTTTACAAAGTTCTAATTCTCGACATTCATAAATAAGCACGGATTCAATTTTGACAGTATAAACAAGCATAGTTTCTTTTTCACACCGATCACAAAAATGTTTTATCATTCGATCCTCCCTACAAACTACTCAAATTTCCAAGAAGTCCTGGAATTTTCCAATCTGTGTTTTCAATTTTATCAGAATCATACCATACAAGAATAGTTCCACACTTAGGACACCAATAGATAAATTCAATGCCCATCATGTTGCTACCGTCCTCATGTAGTATATCCATTTCCTCCCCACGGTTAATACATTTTTCATCAAAAATCATGTGCAAGCTCCTCCTATGTTAGATCAATCCAAAATAAATTAACTATTAATTCCCCATCCGCCCAATATAAAGTAAATAAACTGCGAGGGGTTTCTTTTTTAGAATTTTTAAATGCCACAATCCAAAATCCAAATAACCTTTCCCGCCAATAAAAATCTATTCCGAAGATGTCGAATGTCATAATATTACCTTCCTTATATATTCTTTCACTTATCTTACCTTCATAACCTCATTAATCAGATCAAATGGAAATTCCTCATAGACACCCTCTTTTTTGTAATAGATACCAGCCCCACAACAGCCACATCCTACAGAGATATCTATATCATTTTCAATACAAAAATCCCTTAGTTTAGTTAAAATCGCTTTTTCCTTCATTTAATTCCTCCCTTTTAGCATTTAAGTATGTAAGAATTTCAGCTTCATTAGGAACCTTTTCTATTTCTCGTAGGGGTAAAACTGTTGCGTAAGAAGGATCTTTTCCTATAGTAAATGAATCAAAATGATCTTCTTCAAACAAAAAGTTATCCCTGTACTTGTGTCTAGAAATCAAGAAAGTTCTCTTAGAGGCAGACCAAATACCTAAAGAAGCATTTCGCCCGTCTATCTCATACAACCAGCCATCTTTAAGATCTTCTATTTTAATGTATTTCATTATAATTACCGTCATTGTCTACCATTATATATGTAATATCTTTTGTTAAATCATATGAAGCTGGATCATCTATAATCTTGAAAATGTCCCCCTTTACCAGATCTGTAAAAGGAACTTTCTGGTAGATATTTTTATTCTTAGTTTGTCTAAAATAAAAGTTTTTCATAACACTCCTTTCTACCCCTTGAGTAATTTAGAAAGATAGTCAATACCTTTCTGCTCTAAGGAAACCACCCACTCTCCTAAATATGATACAGGAGGACGGAAATCTATTTCTATATAACCTGCTTCGCGGAGATCCATTAAGTCGTATTTAGTAAATCCGGATTTTAATAAAGACTCCTTAGCTGTTCTTCCCCAGAAGTCTATAAACTTTAGGATCTTTTCTTGTTTTTCGGATAATCTAATCATTTCTCCTCCTCCTACATTAAGATAGGGACCGGCTTTCCTTTAAGCTCAGGAAAGCGTTTATGGACCTCATCCCTTACTTCATCTAGTTTATCTAGTTCAAATCTTAAAATATCTTTTACGTTATCTTTTTCCACGCCACCGCGATAATATTCGATTAACCCCAAGAACCAAAGAGCGTCTGCTGTATTATTAGGGATATCTTTTTTCGACGTAGGGTTCCCACCAATTATTATATTACCGTGTCTTTCCATCAGTCTTTTCTCCTCCTCGGATAAATCTAAATCTCGGAATCATTTTCCCATTAACTTCTACATCTTCAATAAACATCTTTTTCGGGCGGACCCATATCCTACGGGTGTCATATAAAGCCTGATAAACAACCAGGTTTTCATTTGTTTCTGTGTGAGTAGCACAATAAATAACCTTATAATCCTTATTCTTGTAATGTCGGTAAATTCCAGGTTTAATATTCTTCATTTTCCTCCTAGCACGCAATTCGCCAAACTGTAATAATAGTCCCAATTGCCATTCCTACCACTGTGCAAGCAGACATGATAATAATAAAAGACCACCATGAACATTGTATTGTTGTCATTTCTCTCTCCGTTTTAATTTTTTTTCATTAGGCCTTGATATTTGAAACAAATATACATATGTATCTTTACTTCTCTGGACGAAAATAGATAGTAATATCGTTATAGGCTTTATTTTCTTATATGATTTTCCTATTCCATGTAATAATAAATATAGAATATATCCTTTTTTTATTTCTCCGATTTCTTAAACTTTTTATCACCTCTTCCAGAATTTAGGTATTAATATCTCCAACATATTAGTCCCTGTTGTGACCAATAATACTAAAGTATAATAAGTTACTGTAAGAGGCCAAGCGACACCTAAAACTATATTTTCAAAAAGAGGTTCATGTGGTCGGCAGTAATTTATTACTATAGCCGTAATAAGCATTATTATTAGATAAAATATCATTGTACCCTTCCTTCCAAAAAGAATCCTAAATAGCCAAAAATTGCTGTTTTCATGTTAAGGCCTCCTTAATTTTGATTATCCTCATGCTATACAAATAGCCCCTCCTCTATTATAATCTAAAGTAAAACCACTATCACAATTAATACAGTAAGTATAATATGTAGGACCGTCCATTTCAGGCCCGTCACAAACTCCTTTAAGCTTCCACTTATTGCCGCATTTTGTACACCCCTTCAACATCAAACTTTCTACGTATTTATGTATTTTAACTCTCATTTGGATTTTGTGCGCGGAATAAAGTGTATTTGACCAGTGTCTGTGTCCTGGAACACTATTAGGACAATTACGGTATTCCCGCTCTCTCTTGAGCCTGTATGTTTCCATCCTTACCGCTTGGAGATACATATAGATTACTTTGAATTGTACTTTTCTTAATATTTGTTTTCGAGATAATAACGCCCTACGTTCATTCAAACAATCAGGGCACAAGCGGTCTTGCCATTGATTTTCCAGTCTATGTTTATAAATCTCCTTTCTGCAGTCTTTACAAATAAAAGTAGGGTAATAAAGACTATTGTTACAGGTCATCTTTTCCTCCGCTTTTTAGCGTTTTCTAAAATTACGATATTTTCAAAATGACATTCCTTACATATTCGTTTCACAGGCCGGGCCGTCCGGTTACGATCTGGAAGCTCAGCAAGGTTTACATGGCAAACAATGCACATTTTTTTCATTTAAAAATATCCAATATTAGGGTTAATCAGCTCATCAGGAATTTCCTTGATCAACCTACTAGCTCGATATTTTAACTTCTTACACCAGGAACACTTACATAAAATTTTAACACCGCAGATTATGTCCTAATCAGGCCCTACTTCACCTATAGGGTCCCAGATATGATCGCACCAAAATTTCCCGTTCTTCTTTTTATGTATCATCCTATTCTTCATATTTTAACTTCCTTATGAATCCTCCTCTTTTAACAATTTTTCGCGGGGGAAAGAAAAATCATGAAAATTGTTTCTGGAGAGTGGGGATATAAGAATTTTATATCTTTTCATTAACAAACTTCCCCTTTAATACAATAACCTATAATAGTGAAGGGCAAAACCTCATTACAACCTACACAAATAACTTCATATACATCCGGGGGGAAATCACCCTGCGCCCTAAGGATAGGTGCTATTTTTTTACCAAAACTAAATTCATCACCTGCACATACACTACAAGTATAGTTTCTACCCATATCTCCTTCTAAAGTTTCATTCATACACATAAGTATTATAATAGCGTTACACGTCAAACAATTGGCTTCACATATACCTAAAGCAACACTTTCGGCCCTTACCCGCATCTTAAACTTAAAATGAGCACAATCAGTCATAAAGTATATCTCCTTTTAGTAGTAATATAAAATATATTAAAATAAAGCTTGATATTTGAAACAAATATACATATATTCTTTATGCTCTGGACGAAAATAGATAGTAATATCGTTATAGGCTTTTCCCCCGCTCCTTTTATTGTTCCTTTAGTTTATATACAGAATATCCTGCTAATGTTTCTATTCTTTTCATTATGCAAGCACCACAAAGCAATCCAGCCCCCGGCGGTTTTCCCTCAGGTTTAATTTTTTCCCATAAATTATCGGGAACTATTAAATCTAATTTAAATTGATTTCCACATCCCCGGCATTTACAGCCTCTACTGAATGTTTTCTTAGTGTCACTGTAAACCCATCTTTGGCCATTATATTCTATAGGGCGTGTATCTCTGTAGGCTCTAGCTGTCATTTCCTTTAACTACTCCTTTGATTCAATACAAGCATTAAGAAGGGCAGTTTGTTCAGTAGCGTCTTCAATTCCTGCAGATATAAATAATATAAGTAGTAAAATAATAAATATGTAAGCTAGGTCTCTCATTTTCCCCTCCTTTCTTATATATGAAATATAATTATCTTTGCTTATAAGCTCTGACTACAGCGGCTTTACTTTTGTACCCCACTAAACCCCTGGACCTAAGTATATCTATACGTCTATTTATAGCTTTAGGGGTGCGTAAAGGTAGTAATTTTCTTAACTCTTTCATGGTAGATGCTTTAAAATTATCTATTAGTATACGTTCCTCTTCCTCAGACCATGAGTTCCTACTTTTTCTATACCACTTCCCTACTTGAAGAGGTGATAGATTTAAGGATACAGCACGCTTACACTCCCTCCTACACAAAAGTTTAAGGTAAGCTGCTGATATACCCTCCTCAAAAGATATACGCGTTAGAGAACGTTCTCCGGACGCTACGCGGTTATATGCTCTTAAAATGGTTTCATTAGGAATTTTATATTTCCAATTTACAGGATCTATTTTTCTGGGAAGGTAAATCCTCTTACCATTCTTACTAAACTTATATCTATTACTATAAGGAGGGGTTAGAGGTTCCAACCCTAGTTCCTTACATTTGTGATATTTACACGTAGCTATACTGTAAATAGTCCTGCGCCCGATATTTTTTTCTATTCCTATTTTTCCAGCGCTTTCTCCTGATTTTACTCTGTTGTAAATTTCTATAATTTCTTCACTTGATAAAATATACTTATATGTTCTTTCTGTAAAAGTATATGTATCCTCCCACGAACCTTGTACAGGTCTGAAATTAATATTAATTAAACCTTCTTTAACAGCACTTCTTTTAAAACTTTCTGCAGCCATAAGTAATTTAAATCTTTGGATAGGAGGTAAATTATTCAATATTTTATTTTTCTTTTTACTATTACATTTCTGACATAATATTAAAGCATTACCAGGTTGTAGAGGAAATCCTGTAGAACCATCTTCAGGAAGTAATGGAATAAGGTGGTCTACAGTTAGATTTTCCTTACTGTAACATAAAACGCAGCAGGAAAAGAATTCATTTATGTGTTTTTCTAAAGTAGGATTCCATAATTCTATGTCTCCTATGAATTTATGTTTTTTTATACGACGTTTTTCTCTATATCTTATCCTCTCCTTATACTTTCTTTCTTCTGCAGTTAAGTTCAGTTTATTGGTACAGCCACAGTCTATTCTACCTTCCTTTAACAAAAATAAAGTATTACGTATAAACTCCTTTTCACATACATTACAAAAACATTTATAGGTTACATATTTCTTATCAACTTTTAAGGTATTTAATAACTCAATTTTACCTATTATAAAACCTTTAGGTAAGAAGTGATTGGGAGAGGGGGTAAGTTTTGGTTTAATTATCTTGTTTTTACACCCACAATGTCCTTTAGCTTTTTCACCTGTTACAGCTTTTTCTCCTACCCATTTTTTATTACCACATATACACTCACAGTAAAAGAAAACTCTACCATCGTCTTTTGTCTTGTAGTCTATAATTTTAAAATCTTTATAAGTATTACCTATTTCTAACGTTAGTGTATCTTCTTTACGTTGATGTCTAATAGGTCCTCCCCTTGATATGAGGTTACATTTACCACAGGATTTAGTTAAACCTTTTCTAATGTTGATAGATTTAATCCATTTTTTATTACCACATTCACAAATACATAGCCAGTAAGTATCTCTGTAAGGTTTACTTTTGGGACTTGTTTTACCAGATTTTACTAACTTATGTTGATTGGTTACTTTGAGAAAGGAGTAAGTCTGTCCTTCAATATCTATTAGAGTACCACCTTTATTCACTTTATAAACCTCCTTACTATATATATTAATTTTATAAGAAAATATCAAGGTGGGAGGGGGTATAATCATTCTCCTATAGTAAAGAAACAGTAAGTTATAAATTATCATAACTGCTTATTTGGTTACACCTATAATAACATAGAGTTTGAGCCCCAAGAGGTTTCTCCTGATCTACGAGGGTCTAATAGCATTATAGGGCCCATAGTTAGTTAGTAAGGAAGGAGGTCGTTATGTATTTGTCAGTAATCGATAAAGGAATGAGCATCTCCCTCACGAATTGGGTTGAGGGAAGAAAGGAAGTTGTAACTCTAAAGACGTACTCCGATAAAGGGAGAGCGTCAAATGTCCTCTCCATGTCCCGGAAAGCAGGGATGTCGGTAGAGAATGTGATCGAGAGATTACTTCCTCCAAAGGAGGACGTCCCTCTAGAGTTGACTGAGGAAGTCCTTCCCATCCCTGAGGAATCTCCTCCATCCGTCAAAGTCTGCAAGAAGTGTGGATCAGCAGACTTGATAATCCTGAAGAAAGCAAACAGGAATAAGCTGGTATGCAATGAGTGTCTTACATATCAGAAGTTCTTATCAAAAGCAGACGCGGAGACTTTCCTCGCTCTTCAAGGAAAGTAGTCTGCAATGGGGAGTTCACGCTCCCCCATCTATGAGTGATCTCATCCCTGAAGGAGGAGGTTACTCATAGGTGTAATGTTTTTCCTGTCTCAAAAAAATTCGAGGGAAAAAGGAGGTAATAGTTATGAAATTATTAGATACACTGATCTGGATTGCCCTCATAGGAATAGTCTTCTTGGGAATCCTTGTCTTTGGCGACTTTGGTAATAACATAGATGGAGTTGACAAAGAAGTTGTTAAATTTATAAGAGACTGGCAAAGGAGGTAAGAACAATGAAACTAGTAAATGTAATAGTGTGGGTAGTAATCCTGGAGATCAGCATTATCGTGGGATGCGTTTTCGGATTCTAAACTCTTATTAGTGGGCTCAGGGAGCTTCGGCTCCCTCTCCTTTTTTCTTTTCTCATGGAAGGGGTCGGTGGGTTTAATTATACTATATCAGCATCTCTTCATCATTTGTGTTAATGTTTTTCCCGTCTTACAAATCTATTCTATAAGGAGGTCATTATGAAAGTAACAATAGAGTTAGATATTTCGAAGGTAGATGAAGAAGTAATCACACAAGGACACAGGTCCATCCACTTCATTATTATGGATGCGCTATCAGAATTCTGTGCGCATAGGCAGGAGCCATATTACCTGAAGTATAGGAAAATATACAAAGGTGATAAATTAAAAGAAAAGAAGGAGCAAATCAAACGGAGGGTTGCAATAGCAGAAGCTTTACATTGTTCCCCTAAAATCTGGATAAAACACTAAAGGAGGTCACATTAGAATGATTCAACCTTGGTTGAGAGATGTCCATGATGTACTGCATGGACTAGACTTCCAGCGAATAGCTATCAATGGAAAGATGAGGGAGATACATAAGTCAAGTGGACTCAGATGTATACAGATAGGAGAGTTCACCTTTCAGACACAGCACCTAAGCAATGCAACTGAGTGGGCTGTATTGGCTCGGGAAGGTAGGAAGGTAACCCAAATTTTTCGCGGGGAAAAGGAGTATGGAGTCATTGTCGATACCCTGGTGTTTAAGTATAGAATCAAGAATGGCCCTGTCGAACAGGTGGGGTCACTAATAGAATGTGAAGGAGGTTCATCATGATAGATAGTTTCACAGGTAGGTATTACTTCCTATCCAACTTCTACCCCAACAATCGAGACTCTCTCGAACACAAGTTCCAGGCTGCTAAAACGCATGATTTGATAGAAAAAGCAAAGATACTTGCGGCCGATAAACCAGGTAAAGCCAAACGTCTAGGCAACCTAGTCAAGCTAAGAGATGACTGGAAAGACCTAAGGACTGTATTCATGTGGATTCTGATGGAAAGAAAGTTTAAGAATCCAAACTTAGGAGCTTCCCTACTAGCTACCGATAATGAGCTACTGGTGGAAGGAAATTACTGGCATGACAACTTCTGGGGAGACTGCCACTGCGACAGACTAAAATGTATAACTACCGAAGGCCGAAATGTCTCGGGTAAACTCCTGATGGTCTTACGTAGAAAACTAAGGAGGTAAAGAAGAAACGGGTTGGGGTCTTAGAGACTCCACCCGTTGTACTGATGTTTTCCCCGCTTTCGTGAATTATTTCTTTTGGGAGATTACACCGTGGCAGGGGGAATTAAGATCCCTTAATGGTGCCTCTTTCATTTGATAAGCTAACCTGTCTCCCACAGGAAGGTTTATACCAACCTTACAAGGATCTAGCGTATGGGAGTAGCTAAGGGTGTGTGAAGGAGGGTTGGTAGAGCCGGAGTTCGATTCTCCGGGACGGTAACACAATCTTAACGGGGGTCCTACTGATAATGCTTGCAGAAATTAGAGCCAAGGGCGCATGGTGATAACTTGGCCGCCCCCATCAAATAAGGAGGTGATTAAAATGATTAAGCCTTGGGTCAAACAGATCCACAATGCATTACATGGTGACGGAAAGAAAAAGAAAAATCACTACGTAATCATAAAAGGTAAGAGACATTATATAAGGTGCACCTCACAAAAAGAGATACCCTACATCGAAGTAGGGAAATTCACATTCATAAGACAGAACCCTAAAACATACAGCATATGGGCACAAAAAGCCCGAGGTGGAAAGAACGTAACCCAGGTATTAATAAAAGAAAAGTATTACGGGGTTATCGTAGGAAAAGAGATATTCAAATACGGAAATAGAAAGGAGGAGATAGCCCTAGTTGGTTACATTTAATGTTTTTCCCGTTTTTTTGAAGGAGAAGTACTATGGAATTACAGAGACGCAATAATTTCAATGTTTGGAAAAAAAACAAAAAAGGAGGTAGTATCATGGGGTTACAGAAACACATTGATAGGGGGATGCCTAGAGGTAGGCGAGACATGTTACGGATCAGTGGAACTGGGTGTATTTGCTCAGACCTGTCATACAGGGAAGCCCAAGTCAATGGCAGACCGATGAGCTTTCTAAATATCCGGGTAGTGTCAAATTCCGTCCGAGTGAATGAGGATGGAGGCGCTGACCAGTATTCAGAATTTACAGATCTACTAATCGCTGGAAATAGAGCAAAGGCCCTGGCCAACATCCTTGAGAAAGGACAAATCGTCGAATTTGCCGGCAGACTCAGAAGTAAGGCCTTCGATTCTGATCGGTATTTCAAGAAAGCCGACGATGGAACCGCAGACACAACAAGCCCTGCGGTATTCCAGCGAATAGAGTGCTCCATCGGACAGGATGGCTGGATCAACATTATGAAGGGAGCCAACGAAGAAACCAGGAAGAAGAACGAAGAGGCTAAGGCGGCCATAACAGGAATGACCGGAAGTGGAACAACGGCCATACCAACAGATATGGCAGGATTACGTGAAATGTTCAGCACCCTGCTGAAAGAATGTATGCCAGCGGCTGCAACTCCGGCCACAGCCCAAACCCAGACCCAGAGCGAGTCTCCTCTAGACCTTGGAGCAGAAGCAGAGGTCCTTACGGACGACGACATTCCATTCTAAGTCGGGACTCATAAAGACGGGTAGGTACCGGAATACTGGTACCTGCCTGTTTTTTTTTGGCCGGCAAAGGAAGGAATACCTGGCTATTTTTGCCGGGGGTGGGATTTTTAACTTTAGGAAAGAAGAGTAGAGAGAATACTGAAATATATTTCAGAAAAGAGGAGGTATAACGTGGGAGAAGCTACTACAGTTAAGAAATGCACATGTATACACGCTTACCAAGATAAACGTTATGGAAAGTTCCTACGTGTCCATAACAAAGGAACTAAAGGATGGGTATGTACCGTTTGTAGAAATGTGGTACTATCCAAATAATACGGTAAGTTAAGGAGTGAAAGAGTATAATTCCTGAGATACTTACCGTTAGGCTGGTGGCATAAACGCGTAGCGGCCTAAGTTAACAGCAGGGCCCTTCCTTATTAATAGGAGCTGTTGTGCTGGTCCCTAAGACGTGTATATGATAGATCCCGGATAATGCGCCGGCCTGGAAAGGAAGTAAATGCCTATGATTGTGTAACTGGTTCTAGACATCTACTAGAGAATCTAAAAATCGGAGAAGCATCTAAAATTATAATTGTAAAGTTGTAAAAAACGGTGGGGTAATATGAGAGTAACATATTTGCGCCTCAAAGACCTCAGGCGCGACAATCCCGAGTAAGTTAATCCTGAAAGGGGCAGAATATAACAAAAAGACTGGGGTTTAAGTCATGGCAGTATCGTCTGCTGAGGCCACTACATACGATTAGTGATACTTCAACTTGAGTGGAGGACACACTTCCTGAGAAGCTCGGTTGATTAAACTCTGACGGTGAGAATCCGGACCCCACCTGTTTTTTTTCGCGCGGAACAAAAGGTGTAAAAACGCTTAAAATCGATCCTCGACAACCTGGTTAGACATTTAGCAATTTCACGAAAATACCCGTGCCTAAAATTTTCGCGGGGAAAAAGAGGTAAAAATGATATTTTTAGGTGTATTTTCCACACCTAAACCTATACAAACCCAGCTGAACGCTTTACTAATCACCTGAATGTATAAGCATAGGAAGTACTAAATAAAGGAAAGAGAGATTAAGTTACTGCGTAAGTTAGCGTAATTATAACTAAAAGGAGGTTTTATTATGTGGGAACTCTTTCTTTCAGTAGTTACTGGGACACTCTTTCTTGTAATACATATTGCTGGGACAAGCATGATGATACTGCTCAGCCTGTTAACCAGATATCTTCTTACTTGTTACTTAGAATCAAAAAGGAAGAGAAGTAAGAAGATAAGAAAGCATACAAACTCACCACATACAGAAAAATGGGGAGGGAAAGGAGGTAAATAATGGAGCATTATCGACCAAAACCTTACTAAGAGACAAACCCCTACCACATTTTTAATCGGTAATAATCTCTTCGAACAAATGGAGTCTGTTTTACTTCACGCCTTGAATAAAGGGGAAGGGGGAAAGGAGGAAACCTATGACCAGGCACAGAGAAGGTAGATCCATCGGCAGGTACAACTACAGATACAACATTAGAATTCAATAATATGCCGGCGTTACCATTAGTATGAGAAGGTTGGGATCAGCAACGGTCCCAGCCTTTTTTTAATTATCTTTTTCCTTTTGTGAGTTAAGATAATAGAATATATATTCCTGCAGTAGAATATATATAATAATATATATT
>SDBU01000410.1_pt1 | contig 60665 bp, 97 predicted proteins | sample 2277071 | NCBI WGS metagenome assembly SDBU01 (sample SAMN10397929, study PRJNA504765) | marine sediment metagenome | isolation source: marine sediment core GS08_GC12, 126 cmbsf | place: Arctic Ocean: Gakkel Ridge, Loki's castle | collected 2008 | reverse complement strand
CTCGCTTCTTTTCTTAACTTTTCAATTATTTTATTGCGCTCATCTTGGCGGATCCAAAGTTCTTTGCCGTCCATTATTTCACCCCTTCAATCCCGCCCTGTTTGCACCATGCCCTAACAGCTTTCGGGCTGCCGTGACAGGGAGCCGGAGCTTCGTTATAAAAGTATCCACAATAGGCCGGAAGGTTATTAATGTTCTCATCGTCAGCCTGCCCGACCGCTTCTTTCAGGTTATTTTCTAATACTGCTGTTAAAAACGGTCCTGGCATAATTCCTTTGTTGATATATCGCTCGATTCCACCGGCCATTCTTTGCGGGATATAAAACTCTCTGAATTTGTAAAACATTATTTTCCTTTCACGTTAAAGATTTGGCGGGGACTATTGGAAATTCTATTTACCCTGGAGCATGTTGACTGTGTGCTTGACTAAGGCGCCGTAATTGCCAAGCAGTGACCAACGTTTCAACGTTGCGAGTAGCACCTGTTTCACGTGTTCACAGGTCGCTTCCACATTCCGCACCCCACCAAAATTGTTAACCAGAAATATCAGTAGAGATGGCATCTATCAGCATATCGATTTCATCTTTCAACCCTTCAAGATTGTCCCTGCATTCTTCCTGGGTATAAGACGTGTCGTTGAACATTTCCATAATAGCCGTTTTTGCATCTTCATACGAATTGCCCATTTCATTCCATCCTTTCAAATTAGCCCAAACCCCCAAAAAGCACGCTCACCCCATGTGACTTTAAGGGCAGGGCTGGTTTTACTTCATCTTGAACATTCTCTGCCTAAAATCCTTGCGGCTTCTTTCGGGTTGTCTTGGTTTAAATATTCCCCTTCGCCAAGTCCGAGCTTTTCCCTGACTTTATCAATTCGCATTTGAGTTGTTGGCAATCCTCCGACAAATTTTAATTTACAAATTGAACAAACCGACTCTCTGGTCACAACGGAAAACAGGTCGTCTTCAAGTGCTATTCCACATATTTTGCATTTTTCCACAATCACCCCCCCTTTCAAAAAACAGTTAATTGCACTCATCGTATCATCCTCTCAACATACTGCGCCAATATCTCAGTCGTTTTGGTCGGTGGGCGCACAAGGAAGTAGGTATTAATAATATGGTGCGCCATTTCGTGAGCCAAAACTCCCCGGCGTAAATCATCAATATGAATATGGACTTTTCCATATTTATAAAATGCTTTAGGTGGTTTTTGATCTGGCACCTTTCGGCCATGATTCCATATTTTAAGAAGTGTCTCTCTGTCAAGCGTAGTATCGATTGGTAATCCGGGGAAAGCTCTGCCGCCCATGCCAAAGGATCTCAACAACCTTATTAAAGATTTCGTCAACTCTCTCCGGTGCTGATTTATCAGACAAGAAGGTGAAAATCCCTAATCCGGAAATAGCCTTGTTGAAATCAATCAGGTCGGAGGGTGAGCCGTATAGGATGGTGCAGCACTTGGCTTGGGATTCCTCGGCATTAACCCATCCATAGGACAACGGAACTAAAAGCAGCCAGGTAGTCAGTATTGCTATCCATTGTTTGCGGGTGTAGTTCATATTATCCCCAAAACCTTCTTGCGCCTTTCTAACCTTCTGTGCAATGCCCATTTGGTCATATTGCAAGCATTTGCAATATTTTCAATATTGAAACCTTCGTCGAGCAACGCGCCAAGACATTCATGCGATATTTTTTTAGGTGTTCCACCAGAATGTCCATCAATATATAATTTATACCTATTTCCTGACCAGTGGATTTCTGTCGGCCTGCCACACCCGCACTTACAAGGCGGTCTTTTTTTGGGTAGTGTTCTTTTCATCTCATATCCTCATCGACTAAACGCCCTTGCTTCGCGCAGGGCATGTTTAGAATCATCGTAAACGATTTCTTCATTAATGCATTTCTCAACGGTCATAATATCAATCGGTACCATCGTGTTTCTGTGCTGACACCGATGGCAAGTCCAGTTCCACCAACTCAATCGGGAAGCTACATTCAGGCACACGCCATAATTAGGACAGGCATGGTTTTTTGAGTGCCGTGTCTTGGTGTTGTAATTAATTTGGGTTGGGGTGAATGGCATGGTTAAATACGCCTTTCTTTCCACAGCGTTTTGTACAGTCTGCCCGCGGCGCCTTTTTCTACATGACTCGTGATTTTATATGGCACACCAATTGAATCAAAATGTTTCTTCCACGCTTCAAGGATTGATTTTTCGTGTGCATAGATTCTCGGCAGGAAGTCGTATTTTAGATTGTTGTCGTTCATCTTCTATGCCCTTTCAAGTCGTTTTTTAAATTCTTTTGATATAACTTTTTCACGGTTTAAAATATCATCGATAATATCATTGTCGATATAGTCAGAAATCGCATTGCCGATAATTTCAGAAGCGCCTATATCGTCTAATGCTTCCCATTGATACTCGTTGGGCTTGTCAGGATTTTCCGGAATTTCATATTCAATAGCCTGATCCAAGGTTAGTCCGCAGGTGGTGAATTCAAAATCAACCTCGCACCATGCCTCAACATCATTCATTGCAGATTCGCCGATTTGTTGGCCTTTGGGATCATAATCACCGAAATACAAGACCCGAACAGGCTTGCCGTGTAGCTTTGATTCGCTTTCAATCTGCTTGGCAACTCTCCATTTTAGGTGTATAGAAGGATCGCCGCCAAATGGTACAAGATCGATCCGGCGGGTGTAATAACGAAATTGATCTGCCATTGTTCGGGCTTCAAAGCAAATAATTATTACTTCGGATTGTTCTGTAAAATGATCTAAATAGACAGGTGATCTTTTGGTAAGGTCTGTGAAATAGTATTCTCTCAATGATGCTTCGTTCCAATATGCCCACGAAATCCCTTCGATTCCCCTGGTGTCATCTACCAAAGTGTTCGGATTCCAATCTTCATAAAACCGCTTTCTTGCTATGCTCGCCAAAGACTTCCAGTTTAGATAATGCTCCTTCTTGGAATAATAACCTTCCTGCAATAAGCGGTAAAAAACCCACCGCAATGAAACGCGATAAGGCACGACCTTAATATGCTCCATGGCTCGATTTAATATTTCACGATTCTTTTTATTAGGTTTATATTCTTTCATGGTATCTTTATATTACGGACAGAATTCACGAATTGCAAGCTCGAAATGTGCATAGTAAATTTGTTTGTATGAGCTGTGTTAATAGTGGTCTTTGTGTCACTCTGCATTGGTTAAAATAGTTTTAGTTGCTATGATTAAATATTTTCCATACCTTCAAATGCTTCTTGTACTCTGTCATTCCATTCTTCTTTCGGAAATGCCTTTGCATATAAGAAAGCAATTAGTTCACCTTTTGAAAAACCACCCCTACAACCACCTTCTATAAGAGCTTTTTGTGGCGCATAGACATGAGAATAAACCTCATAAGCACTAAGCGTTACCTCTGTTCTAATTCTTGCAGCATCGCGTCGGTTTAAGTTTCTTTGAACTGGATGGGTTTTCATAATCCCCCCTCACCAAACAAAAATCCCCTCATGCGGATGTCAAGAGGCGCACGAAGGGATCTTTTGATTCTTGAGCCGAAACCCTGGCAGGAAAAAGCCCAAGAAATTTAAACTTTATGTTACATTGCCAAGGTTTCATAATACAATTAGAATATCATGTCAGAAGATAAAGTCAACCCTTTTTATTATTATGGCATTTACCATGTAAGTACCTGATTGCTGGTACAGCCCATAGCCTTAGTCAATGGGAGATCGTCCAGCACAGGCTAATCTGAGGGTTTTGATGTCTCGTTTTTAACCTTCCCGCTTCTCAGGTTACCCAACCCGCTTCTCAGTCCACCTAAAAGGTTACTCAACATCGTTACGACTTTGTCGTCAACCGTTGATTTTGTCATCATGGCAATGCCTTTTAGTAATGTTAAAAGAATTGTCATCGCCATCCAGTTGCCACTAATGAACTCGACTATGTATAGATTCGTGTTTATCATCGTTGCTCCTTCTTAATCTTACGCACAAGAGCTGCATCCTCAAACATCCTTTTGATTGTATCCTCTATGGACTCCCCTTCTGTTTGATGGGGTTGCACAATCTTTATGATTTTGTCTAAGGTGTAGGCTTTTTCGCGTAGATCGTCTATATCTTTCAGTTTCATTTCTCCTTTTTTGGTTTAGGAATTATCAAGCTATCCATTGACAAATCAAGAATAGATAATGAGCTTTTTAATGTTTGAAGCTTCTTCCCGTTTACCTCGCAATTATCTGCACAAATTTCTCCAATATTTGCTGCACAATGCGGACAATCTACTTCTAAGTCCATTGACATTTTTAGTTGCCTCTCTTTTTTGGTTTAAGTGTCCCGCCGATATAAATTCTGAGCTATGATTTCCTCGGTTCATTGCATTATCTCTACTATCAATTTTTCTTTGTGTACGAGCAAAACTTCCTGTTCCTGTATGTATTCGACCTCTCATTTTTATTTCTCCTTTCTCCACCCGCCGGGCACGCGCTCGTAATGATTTCCGTCGTCGTATCTACCGCCCCAACGATTTTCAGGGCTTAACGATTCCCAAAAGTCTCCTAAAAAACGATGATCTTCTGTGTCTTTAAGATACTTACCATCCTTAGATAAATTTAAATCACCTGCACATTTATCATAATGCAAGCTATTTTTCTTATGTCCGTCTTTTGCCCAAACGTCTCCAATCCTTATAGTGTAGCATTTATGGTATGCGTGTAATATAAGACGTGCAAAATCAAAGGCAAATCTTTCTTGTTCTGTTCCTAAACTCATTTCAGACTTTTCCTGATAATCCAATTATGATAACGCCATCTGATAATCGGTATCAATAGCTCGTTGCCATCGTCAAGGTCAATTCGTATCAGCCTTTTTGTAATCGTGGAGATTGTCCCCAAATTGCCGCTTACTTCAACCTTGACATTTTCACCAAGGCCGGGAACTGACTTGAACAGATAGTAATGAGCCACATTTTCAAGCAGGCCCTTGGCTATGATCGCAAACAGGAAAACAACAGTCGCTACAGCGGCAAGCCAAAACAGCTGCGGTTTGATTGAATTTATTATATCGAAAATCTGGTTTTCCATTATTTCAAAGCTATCCGAATAAAGCCGTACACGACAAATAAAAGTATGGGCCAGACGATTCTTTGGCTCCATGATAATACAGCGAGTTGGGAAAGTATACCATTTTTAGTTAAGGCGTCCTTTATTTCAGCAACATCGCTGCCGATGGTGTCAAGCTTTGTATCAATCGCGCCATGTTCTCTGTCGTGTTCGGTCATTATTTACCCTCTTTGTTGCTGATAATAACATCGGTGTCAGCGGCCTTATAGTAAAGCAGGTCTAATATAGGATTTCGAGCTTTCCCGCTGTATGTCACCTTGTCGCCATCAATGGTAACATCGCTGTCTTTTGGTGTGTTAATCTTCCACACCTCGATTACATCGCCCTGATAGTTCCCTTTGGAATCCCAGAAACCATCAGGCCCAGAATGGACAATAGTAATATCTTTATTGCCCCATGTGGTACATCCGGACAGAAAAATCAACGCTATTAATATTATAATCGCTTTTCGTATCATTCCGGTTCCTCCACGTATCGCACAAACTTAACCACAGTTTTATGATTGGCTATAATTTCGTTCATCACGCTTTCATATGCCTGTATTTCAGCCTTGATATGACCGTTGGTCGTCACATGCTCATCTGCTGAAATACCGTATATTTCCATGTCTTCGGGAAGTTCTGGCAGGTCGGGCGTGCCGTCTTTCCATTTCACCTTAAACACGGCTTTTTGTAATGGCTCTGCTTGCACCGTGACCGCAAGGCACAGGATGATTGCCATTGATATGACTATGGTTCGCTTCATGGATTCACCTCGAAATTATCAAGAGAATTAGAAGAATCAACATTCATTATTCCATATCTTGTATTACCAACTATTCCAGCATCGGAAATGGTTTGCTGCGTTCCGATAGTATTTCCGTTGTAAGTCACGTCAACCAAAAGATTAGAACCACTTATTGTCAATTCTGCCCTTAGCTGCGCTCCTGCGGAGTAGGTTGCTGTGGTGTTGATTAGGGATGTTCGGGAACTGGCAACAAACTTAGCCGCTTCCACTTTGCCCGTGTCACGATTGTAAAAAACCTCTATGTAGTTCGCAGGGGATGCTACGGAATCAAGGGCAAGTACTAACCCGGCCCGTCCATCATTGACAGTAGGAATAGTTACGTCAACATCGAATATGCCTTGTGTGATTCCAAGATCATCTGAAGCAAAGATTTCATTTAAGGTTACTTCCTCCAACGAAACCGAAGTAATCGTTAAATCCCCACCTGTATTCCCAGAACTCAAACTAAAATAGATTCCATCGTTTGTCCCGGTGTCTCGATCTACTATTAAATAAAAAGTGTGTATACCTACAGACGTATCAATGTCAAGTTGTGTAAATGCCTCATTCCCTGAAATACCACCAACAAATGCTCGATCATTCCCTACTAATGTATTTACAGTAATTTCATAAACTAATTTAATTAAAGCATCATCTTTTGAATTGTTTGCCCATAAGTTGTCTTGGCCAACATAATTAGTGGCAGCGCTGTTACCTGTTAATGTCACAGCATTTGCAGCATAAGCCGCAGTACCACCTAAATCCCAACCATCAGCATTTCCCGTAAAGCCAGGATTAGTAACTTCCTCGCCCCCCAACCCCGGATTATTATTCGCCGTATTCGACTGAATCGTCCAGGTGGTTGAACCGGATTGCCAAATGATGTTTTTGGTGTCATTGATATGATTCTGCAGGGTAACGTCGTTTGAATCGGTGAAAGTATCAAGGGCGTTGAAAGGACCGCCATAGGGCAATATTTTCTTTGTACCCCAAATCCAACCGAGCCTGTCTTGGGGCACAAAGGTAAAACCCGCTATGACCGGAAGCAATAAGCATAATAGAATATAGGGATATAACCTTTTCATTGTGTCCTCTATTGCTTTGTTCTAATATGGAAAATGTCTAACTTAATTACTGCCGAATTAACCGAGTTGTTATTGATGTAAACAGTCACCTTGCCGTTTACCGGGACGGCGGTGTAATTACCATTTTGCAAAGGAATTGCTCTTTCGCTCGTTACCCTATCCCTATTGGCTAAACTACCATCATAGGTCGGAGTATAGCCTGCGGTCTCGGTTGCTGTGCTAAAGGCCCCGGTATCTCCAAACACATACGAATTCTCAACATCCAAAACATTAATGTCGTAGTTGTCGGTAGGAGAGTGCGAGCCCGGATTAGTAATAGCCATTAGAAACAAGCCGTCCATGTCCCAGTCGGATTCAAACGGACTGTAAGCCCCTGAGTTGTCGGATGCCGTCATGGTAATAGTCCACATCCAGAGACCGGCCCCACGGGTACCCACCGGCACCATTGTTTGTGTCTCAGAACTATTACCCCCGAATACGATGGCGGGTAAAAGTAACAAAAGCATGATGATAGGAATTAATCTTTTCACGGTGACCTCCCTGTTATGGTCTGGTTAAGTTTTGGGTTTTTTGGTTCTTGTTTATCTGCATTATATAGTTTCATTTTCTCTAAAGCAATGCCATATGCTTTAATTCCAATATCTCTGTCTCTGGCCTCTTTTTTAAACCGAATCATTCTTCTTAGGATTCTTGCTGCGTCCTCTCTGTCCCTGGTCGTTTTAAGCGCGGCCTCAAGGTCTTTTATTGTTTTTCTGCTTTTATTCAATTCCCTTGTGGTTTCTGCCTTTAAAGAAGTGAGTGCCGCATTGAATAGTGTAAAGGCAGGAAGATTGTTTTTTAGCGTATCCTGGTAAGTTTCTTTTAATATTCTTTCATCTTTTTTTAGTATTGCGTGTTTAAAAAATTCTATCGATCTATACCGTGTCATTCCTTTTGAGCTTGGAAATGCGACATCTGTTATGTGGAATTTTTTGTCTTTCGATAATAAGTTCCTTGAAGCAAATGGTATCGGAGATTTTATAATCGTTTTGAATATCCCAAAGGTTCTGTCCCACCCTTTTTTGCCATAAACATCGTCATTCCTGAAGCCGGAAGGAGACACGCCGGGGCCTATCCGGGATGCTAATTGAATCGCCGGGGCCAACTTTCCCCCTGCTTTTTTAAGAGTGGCGCTAATAGGAGAAAATCCGGTATCGTCCCAGAATAGTTCGGGCAGTTCCCTGAATTGTTTGCCCCACCTAATATATCTTTCTGTGCCGTCCTCATACCGGCCTACAAAAAGATTAGTTTTTTTGCCGATGACATTCCCGAACATAGTCCTATCCATAAAGGTCATCTTCTGGCCCTTATAATACTGTGGGTTCTTTTTCTCGTCCCACTTCCTGAAGGTATAGTTGAGCATGTTTATTCCCACACCAAAATAGAGACCTGCTTTTACCCAGAAATAACGGCCTAATTTTTTTCTCAGCCCTTTTGTTTCTTTATGAATTGCGCCTATGCCAGTGGGAGATAGTGCCTGTCTTATGGTGCTCGTAGTCCAGTCGGCAGAAAGCAAGCCCCACGTCATATATTGAACTTGTTTAGGGTTCAACATAAGCATGTCCCAATTTTGCCCGCCAAACGTATCGTTGACGAATTGAGCTATTTCTTCCATTTGTTTGTCAATGTCTTTGAAGGCGTCTATGTGTGTACCAAGATGTTCAGCGGCATACAGCTTTAATGTATCGTGCAAATAGTCCCATAATGCTTTGTCCCATACTTGATTAAACGTAGCGATAAATTGAGTTGCCTTGTTAGCTATTGGAATGCTTTTTGTTTTTCGGGCCAGGGCGTTTAGTTTGTCCTGTATCATGTGTACCGGGATATCTTTTGTTGCACCAACCTGAAGTCCGGCCCCTATCCACTTCCTTGCAATGGCCTCTTTTTTGTAAATATCAAGTTCACCTTTTGCTATCGCCCGGTAAATTTTTACAGGATTAAAATAAATCTTGGCGGTTCTCGCTATTCCCATCGTTGCAATTCCTGTTTCGCCCAATGCAGCGTGATGGAAAAGCGATAAACTAAGAATTGATTTTTTTAGGATGCCGTTTACCATCTCATATGCTCTGATAACATCGGAGTCGTGACGGCTTCCAAATATTACGTCCATCGGTTTTTTAATGTCTGGGTGTACCTTGACCGGGAGCTTGACGAGCAAATTAAGCTGTTCTTCGATAAGGTTTTTTGCGCTCTTTTCAAAATCAAAATCCACCAATTTAGATAACGTGCCGTCCTGCTTTAATCTTTCAAGCACATCAATTGTCGCATTTGGGGCTATGCGGTACGCCTTGCCTGCATCTGTGAAAAGTGTTGCGAAAAATTCAGCTATTTGTTCCGCAGTTGAAGATGTATATTTAATCCCATATTTGCCGGGGTCTTTTTTTGATAATTCAATTCTGTCCCGGTTGATAGCGTATAGCTCGGACTTGTAATTGTTTAAAAATTCATCTCCCAATTCAAGAGTCACGTCTAAATGGTGGCCGATTTCATGTGCGATTGTCTTATTTGACATGAACCGCTGGAATCTTACTTCTGGCGGTTCGCCTGCTTTGTATTCCCCGATCTTTCGGGTAGGCTTGCCAAAAGCTACGGGCGATATTCTTCGACCTATGGCTACGCCCATGTCGTCTAAAATAGCTTTGAGTTGGGGTGATATTTTTTCTCCCATCTTGGGGTCGCCGGGTATTACCAAAGCTTTTCTTAGCGCAGGATGGTCATACAAAATCCACTCGTGAGGCGCTTTGTCCGCCCTTTCAATCAATGGAATGCCATCGTGTCTTAACTGCATTAGATCATCAACAAACTTCTTGTTCTCGATAGCCCTGTTCATTACACCATCATGGATTCTAATTATTTCTCCAATGTCTAAGGTGCGTGGTTTTAATCCAAACTTATCAATCCCCTCTTTTAAGGTTGCAACGTATCGTTTCTTTAGAAATCTGTTTTGTGTTATAAACCAGTTCGTTACTTCTCGTTTCTGCGTTTTGTTTAAATCCCAAATATGGGTGACGTAATCTTCTACCTGTTTGGCCGACATATCAGGAATATGTTTTTTCATCTTCTGCCAGCCCTTGTTGAAATGCTTTTTAACTTGTTTGGCAATGGGTTTTAATTCATCCTTATGCTTTTCATAGGCTTTCTCAAGAGCAGGGTTTTTCAGTTCTTTAGGTATGTCCGTACCTTCTATGATAAACGGTATGACTTCGCGTTGAGTCTTGGTGGTTACTTTCTCAATATCATTGACAAATAGATTTGTTTCGTAAGCCGAAAGATTAAGTGCCTTTCTGCGTCTAATAATAAAGAGTCGGATTTGCTCCTTGGCCTCTTTTGCGTCCTCAATGTTTATTTGTTTTTCTTTGACCTCTTTAGCTTTCAACCTTCGGGTCTTCTGCCCTTCGGTTAAAATTGGTTTCCCTTTGGGCGCTTCTGGTATTTTGGCTTCAGGAATCTGGGTAATGTCCACACTTGCAAAGGTCTCAGCCTTGCCGGGTGGGGTGGGTGTGGGTTCTTTGGCAGATATTTCATCTGTTAATGATTGAATCTCTTGCTCTAATTCAGACCTTATTGAATCTATTTCAGTCGTTTTTAATTCTTCCTTTGCATCTTTCAGTTGGTCTTTTTTTACTTCAAGCTCAAAATCCTTTTCTAAAAATGACCTTCTGATTTTTTTAAGTGTTTCAGGCTTTAGGTCTTGTTCTAAAAGATAGTTGATAAAGCCTTCATAATCACCAAGTTCTGTTGCGCTTTTCAATAAAGCATCAACATCGGTTGGCTTTAAGTCTCCTGGTTTTTTCCTGCTCAAAATCTCATTATAAAGGTTTAGCTCTGATACCCTTCTTTTCCGCGCCTTGGGTTTCCCGAACTTTTTCAACTTAAACGGCTTTGGTGTTGTGGCAGGAAATATGCTTTTGACACGCTTCTTGAATTGAAAAAGCTGACTTCCGACAACCTCAAACGTGCCGTCGCCGGGAACTTCAAACTTATAAAAACCAGTGGATTCTCCAAGAACATTAAACCCTATACCTTCTGCTTCTTCGATGGTTCCAGAAAAACCGCTTGCCTCGACCTCCTTAGTAATTACGGTATCAATCTCGGCCATCAAATAAGCCTTCTGCTCCTTCGGGGTGAGTGCGTCTGCCTCTGTCTTGGGAATGTCAACAGAGACTTCCTTTTCCTTTGTGCCGGTAATCTCAATTTCAGACTTTTTGAGCTTTAGCTTGGGCTTGGTTACGACTTCTTTTATTGCAACTCCGGCCGGGCCAGTTGCGGTACGCACATATTCCTTTTCCCCGCTGTTTAATTGGTCGGCAAGCTTTTGCAGAGTCTTTTTGTTTTTCTCGATAATCGCCGGTTTCCTACCACCTATAATCTTAACAAATTCATCTGTCGCAACATTTCGGACACCCCAACTCCCCGGCACTAACCCTTCTGATGTAACAATAAATTCAACTTCCTCGCCCTTGATGGTGACTTCGATTTCGGGTTTGGTAGGTTTTGCGAGTTTTGGTTTTTTAGGTTCAAACAATTTTGGCGTTACGCTGTTGTAAATATTAATAAATTCTTTTGCGTCCATCTCTGGCTTTAATGCTCTATCTCTAACAAACTGACTGTAAGCAGCATTGGTTTCTATTCCCCTTGCCTTATAATCAGCAGCTAAATCGGCGGCGTTTGCGTTAAGCCGTGATTCGTGTATTGTAACATCAGGCTTTTCCCCTGCCCTTGCAGCTTCTTTTGTCATTAAGCCACGGTCAACCTTGTCACGGATACCGAAAAATGATCGCCTTTCAATTCTTACACCTTCTTTAACCATTTCTGCAAATTCAGACGGCTCTATCTTTCCCTTCGCCGCTTTCTCGATTTCAGACTTCTTTCGTGCTAACTTGGGCTTGGGTTTTAATTCTTTTAAAATAGGCTTCGGAACTTGTGGTTGTTCTTCGCCAAACAAATATTGATTAACAGAAGATTTGTCGGCAGGAGATAGTTTTTTAGCATCCATGCCCTCAAACTGCAAAAGATTGAACTCATCTCCCCTTGACTTGGCTTCGGCGATTGCATTGTCAGTCAACCATTTATCGACACGCTTAACGGTATTTATGGCTTTCCGGTTTGTAGTGGTATCAATTTTGGGATATGGGGTTGTCTTTCTTCCGGTTGCAGTTGTTGCAATTTCACCCGTACCCATCATTTTGCCGATCTCAGCATCAAAGACAGGTTCTTTCGCCTTGGGTTCAGGTTTCGCTTTAACAGGCTCCACGGGTTCCACAGGGGCTATTTCCGGGGCTTTCTCGACTACCGAAGGCTCTGGTATGGGTGCGGCCTCTGGAACGATTTTAGGTGCTTTAATCGGCTCTATGGGCTTAGTTTCAATCACAGGTGCAGGCTCAACAGGCGGTTCAGGAATCGGCCTTTCAGGTGCCCTACCTGTCGGGTCAACGCTCTGTCTGCGAATTATTTCCTCTGTTCTGAACTTGTCAAACTCTGCGGTTCTGCCCTGTTTGTTGAGCGATCTCAATATTTGAGCCTCGCTCATTCCTGCTTCTTGCATACCTTCAACTGTCTGAATCACCAACCGTCTTTCAGGTATGGACATCCTGCGCCACCAATTAGAGGCAAATAAAGCCTCACTCGCACCACCAAGTATTTTGATAACACCACCGGCATACAGATACCCAACACCTAATTCGACTGCAACCTGTGCAACCTGTCCAGCAAATTCAGGGTTTAAATCTAATGCCTCACCTGCATCTTCTGCGGTGTACCCTCCTGGAAAGGCTTTTTCAGCTAATCCTCTGGCACCCAAATCAACCAACTGCAAAATAGAAGATTCTTTCTTTTCAAGCATTTCAGGTGCATCTGCTAATTCAGCTTCGGTTACAGGAGATGAGCGCAATATTTCCGTGACAGGCAAAAAAGATAACTCAAGAGCCTTTGCCGCTACTGCCGGTTCGCCTACAGGCAAAGCATCAAATTCGGGGGGGGCTATGTCTTTAGTCCTCAATTCGGCAACGGCCTCCTTGATAGGTTGTTCCTGAAACTGCAAGCCAACTTCGGGTACGTCAACTGCACCCCTTGCAATAGCTTCCGCGCCGGACTTTAGCATACCAAGCTTAGGCCCCCTGGACGGCAAATCGGCAGGAGCAAGGTCAATATCGTCTAAACCCCGTTGCCGTGTTATTGTTGTCGGAATTTCTGTTTCTGGCGAAAATCCTATCTTCTGTGAAAAGTCAGAGAAATCCATGTCAGAATAATACTTTTGGTGTAATCCAGAAGCTATCTGCATGTCTGTTAAATCATCGTATTGAGGATGCTTTTGTCTGATTTCCGCTAAGTTCATCTTATTCCAAGTGGATCTTTCGTGTCTGCTGGTGCTGTTTTAGTTCCGCCCATCTGTGATCGTAAGTTCGCAACTTCTTCATCCCAAGCCCTGTAAAGCTCTTTCTTTTCCTGTTCGCCGATCTGTTGCCCCTCTTTGCCCTTAAACTGTGGCAGGGTTGATAAATATCTGTCTATGAAACTCGTTTTGTTTAGGGTTGCCTTTGCTTTCTGTATTTGAGATATTCTTTTGAGCGCCTTGTCTGTATCGAATACCTTCCCCTTCTTTATTCCCGCTATCTCTTTCGCCCTTGTGTGCTTTAATGTTGCGGCCTGGGTAGCCTCGTACTTGTCTATTTTGCCCTGCTGATGTTTTATCTGAGCTGATAAGTGCTTGTCGGTAATATCAGACCAGCCCAACGCCCCGGTTAGCCCCCCAACAGATTGCATCCGCAATTTAACCACCTCGGACGGTGTATTTAATATTGTATTAATTCGGTCTATTTCACCTTTAATAGCACCGGCTTGGTTAGCGAATTTTGGGTTTTCCAGTCTGTCGGTTAATACATCCCTTTCGCTTTCTTTTTGTTTTATAGGGTCGGAACGCGAAGCGACAATTAAGCCAATATCCTTCGCCCTGCCACGCATTTCCCACTCTGGCACTATGCTATCGTCACCGCGTATAACCTGACCTTGCTCGTTGATTTTGGCGTTTTCCCCAAATAAACCCGCTATGTTTTGCAGGGGAGTTTTCTTTCCGAAATTCTTGCCGCCTGGATCGGTTAGAAATTTAACCATGTGCGGTGCTGCTTCCGAACTCTTTAAGTAAGGAAGGAGACTGAATACATTGCCCGGTCTATTTTCCTGTTCCCTTTCACGCTCAAGCAATTCCCCTTTTCTTCGCAGTATGGGGGCCTCTAATTCCTGCCTGCCTCTCCGCAATCCGTAGTCTGCTCTTGAAATACGCGACCTGCCTATATTGCCAAACCCTCTTTCCAAAGAACCGGATAAACGACTCAATGCTGTTGCTACGTCATTAGCCATGATTAAGTTCCTTTATTTCTTCAGTTACAGGTTCGTCTTTGCGATATATCATCGTCCATCCCTCTACCAAATGAGGGGTGTAGTCGTGGATAAGTTGATTGTAAAAATCAGCATAGTGCTTATAGGCTTTCTCTGGTTCGTTTGATTCCATAAATTCAACTACAGGTTGCACCAATGTTCCGTTCATTTCCTTGAAGGGTTCGGAATCATTGTCGTGCGACTCATAAATATATCTGATAACCTCCGGGCTTTTTCTGAGGTAATATTTAACAACATCCCTGTGGTTTTTCACAGAGTATTTAAAGAAGCTTCTGAGAATGGCACGATTTTCATCGGCAAATCCAACAGTCTTATCAACTTCTGTGCAAATCCATGTGCCACCACTGAAAAAACCAATAACATCATTAAACACATCTTGCACTTCATTGGGAACTATCTTGTCTAAAATCTCACCCCCGGCTCTTAAAAACTCACCCGGTTCTTTAATTCCGGCAATGTCAGTAGGGATTGCGCCTAATTCTGCAAAAAATTCACCTTCGCCTTCGACGCCACTTTCTTCAGCTCCTGCACGAGCACCAAACGCAGCGCCAATAAGCGTCCCGATCCCCGGCGCTATCAAAGTTCCGGATACAGCGCCACCGCCCGCGCCGGCAACTATGCCTTCCTGCCGTCGATTAAGTCTTTGCCCCGCAGGTGTTTGAGCAACCGATCTTGCTTTTGGACTTCGTGCCGCTGCACCACCTACGGTTAGTCCGCCAAGCGCCGCGAGTCCAGCCGTAGAAGGGGCAACCCCCCCTCCTGTAGTTCCAGGGTCAACTCTATGCATTTGAGGGTCTCCACCCGGCTCTAATGTAGGCGATCCGCCTCTTGCCAACACCGTTTCGCCACCTGCAAGTTCGGCGGTAGTAGCTTTTGTACCAGCCCCTTCCGCACCGACTCTGATAACATCGTCGCCACCTATTTGAGAGGCAAGTGCTCCTGTAGCGCCGACTTGAGCAAGGCTTATTATGTTAGCTTTTCTTTGCTGTTTTTTCTGAAGTTCCTGTTGCTCACGGGACAGGGTCAGCCTTTGCCCCCCTAATGCCAATTCCTCACGACCTAATTCCTCGCGCTGCTCCAACCCCTTCCCCTCTAATGCTAAAACAGCTTCTCGGTATTTTTCGTCGGCCTTGGCTCCATATATCTGTGGCAAATAACGAAGTTGAGCCTGAATATCACCCGCAAACCTTGGCCTGCGCCTTCTTCCGCCGGTTACTGATTCAAATTGCGTTGCCATGATCTCTCCTGTTTTATAACGAAGGGTACAATCTCCTTCGGTCTCTAATCATTTGTTGGGAAAGCTGTGTGTCAAGCTTTAATCGTTGATGACCCATAAACCCGGATGCAGCTACCCCGGCAAGTCCTATACCCGTTGAAATCGGTAATTGACCTCTTTCAAACTCGAAGCCTTCACGCCTCAGGGCAAGACTTTCCCCTCTTAAACCCAACCCGGCCTTGCTTCGTTCAAACCTTTCAGCACCACCACGTTCTGCCAAGTCCAGCCGTGCCGTCCTGAATTTATCCCTCTGGCTTAATGCAGACATGGCTATTTCCTTTCTCATTTCTTCGCCTGCAAAGGATTCGTCTAAAGCAAGGGTGTTTAAAATCGCTAATTGGTCGGGCCTCATCCTGCGAATTTTCTGTATCGCTCGTTGATACCTTGGAGTTCTTCTAAAGTTTGCCATTTTACCAATCCTTTTTTCTTACTGCCCGCCTTTGTTTCGGTGATATTTTTCTTGCCCTAACAGTCCGGGGTTCGTTTTGTTCAACTGCAAGAGGAACGCTTTTTCCTGTTTTAAGATATTCCAACCACAGATTGTCTTTATTAAAGCTATCAACTTCGTCCTTGATTTTTAATAACAACTCGTACTTTTCGGCTTCTGTTAGAACAACCCCTTCTTCAACCGGAGGATCAATTTTCAATTCGGGCTTAAATCTTGCTTTAAGATATTTCAACCACGCGCTGTCTTTGTTGATTTTGTCAATATCGTTCTTGAGTCTTAACAACAATTCGTATTGTTCGATTTCTGTAAGAACTGGCTCCGGCACGACTTCCGGCTCAGTGGGTTCAACAACCGGCTCTGAAACAGTGGAGGTGTACGGTTCTGAACCAGACCCCGAAGTAGTAGGGGTGTATGGATCAGCAAGCGCAATGCCGGACAACATCAAGAACACAATAATTATACGCATTGCAATACGCATCACGGCAAGTCCTCCCTCTCGACATAGAACTGATACCCCCAACCAAGGGGTTTCAGCGCCTTTTCGACCGCACCGGCACCATCCCCCATGCTGACGGAAAACTTAAACCTGTGAGTCCAGCCCGTTTCGTTCATGGCCTGTGTGCTCCTATTGATTCTATATGCGCCCGAATCCAGCGCATGGACAGACAGGGATTCTCCACTACTGGCAGTATCCGTATAATGCACAATCGCAACATCGGCATCCTCTGCGATCACTTCAGTTAGCAGCTTTAAATACCTCATGGTGGTTAGATCCCACATGCTGCCTGTTGGGAAGAAATCGCCGGTCTCCCAGACGTAATCAATCGCAGTGCCGTTCCAGGCAGTGCTTTCTTCCAGGCGCACTACAAAGCCGTTGTCCAGTCCAGCATAAATGTACCTGAAACCGTCGGTGTCCATAACCTGCCATGCCGCTTGAGGGTATGTCGCGGGTACTTTCTCGTACCATCTGAGCCTTTTAAGGTCGTAGACGAACCATTTATCATTATCCGTTGACGATCCTGTTGGAATTACTAAATTATACTCGTCATAGGTGGTGTCAAACCAACCTCTTGCGCGCTCAACGCTTGATCTGTTAATATAATCCGAATCTGTCGGGTCGAAATACTTGTCAATACCTCTAAGCGGCACCATGACAGCGCCGTCAAACAACATCGGCCCTGAGTATGACAGCCAGATAGCAATGTTTCTAATAATATCTTCGGACAGCTTATACCCCATCTCTGCGGTTGCAAGAGTCAATGGTGCCGGGCAACCGATATTATAAGAAATGGGGAAGATTCTGTAGCTCTCCGGGCCGTCCCCGATTAAAAGGTACGTCTCACCTTTCTTAAAGGCAATCCATGTAGCAAATATGTTAGACCCAAAGCGATTATAAAGCTGAGTGCCGGCTGTTAAATCTTCCTCGTTGCCAAAGTAAAGCGACTGAATGCCGTCCATGCTGGATTCTTCCCCGTTCCAAACATCGGCGGCATTTGACAGGGAATAGTCAACACGATTGCCCTGTTTTCCTTTGGTATACCCGGCAAGGAGCGCCCTGTTTTTAAACTGGGATGGAAACTTGAACGGCGGCACGTCCAGCGGTGTCGGAACACCCCAGACAGTATCAACCTCGACCTCATTGTCAAATGTAGCTTCCCACTCGAATTTATAAACATGCCCGAAAACGCCGTATAGCGCCCTGGGAAATTCTTCTTCGTCACCAGGGGCGTTCCACGACATGACCCCTGATTGACCCAAAGACCTATCACCGGCTGCGGTGCCGTCTGAAACTGTACCGACCGTAGCATAGGTAGCGCCGTCCCAGTAAGAAATTGTAACGGTGCTTGAGTTTGAGTTTGTTTTGGCAGAAAAAACACGCCAATCAACAGCGGTAATTCTGTCGTCAAACATCATAAACAGGTCATCACTGCTCGCAAAGGAATCAAGCACGGCCACAAAAGAACCAACGGAAGAACTCTGTTCATTAACCTCAAGGGTGTAGTCCCCGCCGGTAGATAATTGAAACTGAATGGGACGTCTGAAAACCCCGTCCCAAATGTCAACAACAGGTTGAAAATCAGCATCTACGGTTACAAAAGATATAGTGGCTTCGCCGCCGCTTATCTCAAACTGATACCAGTATAGAAGCAGTTCTTCTAAGTATTTAACCCGCGAAGTATTCACCGTGGACGAGAAAGCCACGGTTCCGGTTTGAGCTAATGCAATACCACCATTTGTTATACCGTCTGTATGGCTAAGGGTCGTCCATGAAGCACCGTTCCACTCCTTAGCTGTATATGTAGAAGATTGAGTGTTGGCATCTCCTATGTAAAATTTAACCCCTTTTAATGGTCGCGTTGCTCCTACAAGCCAATTTTGAGCATTAGAGGTATATGCTCTTGTGGGTGGTTCAAAATTAGCCATCCATCTTGCCACACCCTTTGAAACTCTAACTTCATCAAACCAACCATCAAAATAATGATCTCCGATGTCAACCTCAGCACCAACATATAACAAGCTTGCCACATTACCAACATCGTTAGTTGAAAAGGCGGTAGTTTCTGTTAGAGTTTGACTTACGCCGTCTATGAATATATAAGCTGTTGTGCCGTTTCTAACAAAAGCAAGATGATACCAAGTGTCGGTAACGATTGGCCAAGCACTTGTCATGTCGTACTTAGCCTTCAATACGTTTCCAATTTCAAAGTATATTTGTAGTTTGTGACCCTCTGCAGCAGTAGCCTTATGCATTCTCCATTGATTATCACCATCAGCTCGTTGTCCAATGAAAGTCACCGCCTCAGAGATAGTGTTAAACCTAAACCAGCCATCTATTGTAAAATTACCTGTTCCAAAACTCCAATCAGCGTGGTCGGCAGCATCTACCCAATCTGAATTACCATCCATCAAGCCAGAGGCAATTCCAAATTTTTTCTGATCTGTGTCTATTTGTCCTGTACCCCTGCGGGTCATACTATGACCCGTGGCGCTACTATCTATAAAGGTCGTGCTGGCATCAGCACCCTCACAATGAAGCATCAATTTAGTGTCAGAGTCGTTCCCGCCGCCTATGGTTGCTACTTCCGCTGCCGTTGACAGGGTGTTCGTTACTTCATCGGTATAATCCTTTGCGTCGGTCACGGAATCCGTAATCGCAGCAGTGGATGTGATAAAAGCAGAAACCGATTTTTCATCACCGGCCCAGATCATGCTTTCTTCACTGTTGGCGTATAGGACGTTATTCCCTGGGCCAGCCGAGAAACGACCTGTTACGGTATAGGCAGTATCCGTATGCAGGGCGGTGGTATTAAAATCGTTCTGGTTGGGGATGGTGCCGGTATTATAGTAAATCTTTGACTTATTCGCAGCCGGGTCTACATGCTCGACATGAGCAAGCACGTAAGATTTAATTGTATGGTTGGATTTAAGCTGAAACCCGTTGCGTATTTTGGTATAATTTGTTGGTAGTGACGTGGAATTAAATTTTGTATAGCCCTGAACGCCCTCGATTCCACCGGGAACATACCTCATGTTCTGGAGAGTTTTGAAGTTCTCCGCACCTATCTTGGCAGAATCAACATCCGGGAGCCATTGCCCGTCAAGCTTATATTCCGCCCTTTGGAAAGGTACGTCCTGAATAGACGGCAATTCGGGTGTTTGGGCATTAATGAACGTCGATAATAGTATTACCGACAGTGCTATTAGGAAAAATCGTTTCACTCTGTTTTACCTGTTCCTGCACGGTCATAAAAGTCTAATCGGAATCGTTCAATTTCTTCCATGTACTCCGCCATAAATCGCCCTGCCTGTCCAAACTTCTTGTCTTTATACAGAGCTTGTGCCGTAATATATAAGGTTAATGCGCGGTCAAATATGGCAGGGGTGGTTACGTTTTCATCAGCCGTGAGCGTAGACGGCAGGGATATAGCATAAAGCACTATAGTTTCGCTGGTAACACTCGACAGCGGAGGATAAACACCTACCTTATCGTTCCACTCATACCAGTGGGTAGGCTCTCCCACAGAATCCGTTCCCACATAATTACCTACTTCTTTTGGACTGCCGGGGAGCAATCCCTTGGTGTAAGAAGTGATGCTATATTGTACCGCCGTAATTGCTAAAAAAGTTGAAGTGGGAGCGTACTCTATCTGCCCGGCAATCAGCGATATAACTTCGGTATCTTCAAGGCATCTTGCACGGGTAGCGATATCAACCATACCGTCATTAAGATATACCAAAAGCTCGGCATCAGACCAAAAGCTTGCCGAAGCCTCATTAACGTAAGACCTGGCATTGGTTATGATTGTTGACGCAGTCGTTGAAGATGTTGACTGTGACCCCACAGCCGAACCGACAAGAGAGAGTATTAAAAAAGCAACTATTACGAATCTTCTAATAATAATCATATACGCCCCCTTGCACTTCGTTCCAATCATCTTGAATAAAGGAAGGTTCTGCCGACGCTTTAAGAGACTTCCTGATAGAAGTGAAAATTCTTGAAAGGCGGTTTCTGTGAAAAGCCAAAGAACCTACCAGGTCCTCAAAGGTCGGATGTTCCGGGCGTGGAATAACAATCAATTCCTCTACACAGGCAGATACCAGCCCTTCGTGAAACTCGGTCGGAATGTCCGTGATCGCATCCGGGGATGCCTCGTAGTCTACGACGATATCGTTAGTGAACGCTACGTCATCTATCACGATGTTTTTTTCACGCGGATACCACCTGTCAGAATGTGACAGGGTTGCTTCGGCAAGATTGATTTCCCAAAATTTAATCATGTCGCCGGGGTCTGAAAAAACCGTTCCCCCCGAAGTATACGCCGCGTTTCCGACCGAACCGTCCAGTGTGAAATTGTCGTCATCCACCTTAGTAATTAAAAACGTACCGTTAGCCGCCGTATTCCCCGCAACGTCATGGATGGTAACAATGGCGTCATCGCTAAAGCCATGATCTACGCTCTCAATGTTGATAGGACTTGCGTTGGTCGCATCGGTAATGGTTCCGGCGGTAGTACCTAAGTCCCACACATTGAGAACAGTGAGACAGTCGGAGGGCCAGGAAAAAATATGGGTATAGGACGCAATCGAGACCCGCTTGTTGAAAAAAGACGGAGCGCGTCCTTTAATCACCATTCCCAAGCCAAGCACGGCCCTAAGTGTCGCGCTTGTAATATCGGCATCCGAGACCGTTCTTGGTCTGGGTTCCCTGATACCCCTCCTGACTGCCGCTGTAATCTCTGTTTGGTTCATTTTAGTAGCCTATCACCTGTACTTTAACCGATGTTAAACCGGACAAGTCCTTGGCGTTTTTAACCTCAAGTGGTACGGTGTTGGGGATTTCCCATATCCAGCCTTTGAGATAAGCTGCCTGTGTAATCGGTTTAACCGTTCCGCCAAACCGGGCGTCAGTGGTGATAATCGTACCCCCGGTGGCTTGTGCGCCCCCGATAGTGGCAGCCCCGCCAAATTTCCAGTTGATTTTAGCCGGAGTGTATGACCCGGAAGCAGGAAGTGCCTGGTCTGACAGTGCTATCGGAAATGATGGCCCGCCATCCGCCATAGCAAATCCGGTGAGGTTCCAAAGAAGTATAGGGTAGTCTAAGGTGTACGAAGAATAATTGCCCGTTGCTGCTGCTTCCGTGGGATCTTCATCGTCGATAAACCTGTCAAAAAGCCACCCGGAGCTCGGCATTTTCAGGTAGGTAACTAAGGTTGTGTAACCATCCTGTGCCGCATTAGCGTCAAGCACGCTGTATGCAGTTCCAAAATCAACACCAATCTCGCCGCTGGCCGTAGTGTCTGCGATGTCCACGGGTGTTAAGTCCACCAGTGTAGATTGCGCGTACACATAACCCAGTGCCATAAGCGAATACGTTAAGTTGTTCGTGCCGGAAGCTACCGTAAGGGCTTCCTCTTGAACAAGCAGATCGTAAATCTCCGCCCAGGCTTGCGTAACATAAGTTACATAAATAACATCCGATGCACCGGCTGTCGTTAAGGTTGTTCGGGTTCCGTCGGCGATGGCCGAGGTCAAGCATACTTCGTCTGCCCCCAGACTCGCAGCCGCCGTACCCGTTTTGACCAGTTTTTGATTTGAGGTTGTATCGGCAATGTTGATAATCCATGCCGCCGGATAATCCAGCGTTACGGCATTGGTGGATGCGGTATGCTTTTCCTCATACACAATCGCCGGAGCATCAGCGAAAACCTTGATCTGGCTATTAGTGTAATCATACTCAAAAGAATATCCGTCCTTGGTGGACATCCTGATTTGGTAGATTTTGCTAAGGCCAAGGTTGAGCGCCGTTAAGCTTTCACCGCCTGCCAGATACGAGCTGTCAAACGCTAAATCAACATAGACAGCCCTGAATCTGCCGTGCGTGGTAGTGAGCTGATTGGATACAGTCACCCCCGCGATAGCAACAGCCGTTGAAAGCAGTAATATCAATAGTGTAAATACAAATTTTCGCATGAGAATAAATCTCCTTTTTTAAGGCTGGCAAGCCCGTGGAAACAAACACAGGCTCGCCAGTCCCAGTTTTAGCCCGTTGAATGATACGGATCAAGTACCATAATCAAGCTGACCGCGCCGACGGTGCTCGTTCCCGCCGCTTCAATTTTCAAGGGAGTTGAAATGTTAAGCTCTACCGTTAAGTCTGAAAGGCTCAACCTGTCAACATCCCCTTCGGCAGCACCGCTAAACGCGATGGTGATCGTGCCGATGGTTGTAGAGGCGTCGCTAAAGGTCAGCACTTCGTCTACAACGGTAACAGTAGTTACGCTGATAGTAGTATACGCATCGACCAACTGGCATGTGATAGGAACCGGCACATACCAAACTTCGTTGGTTGATACTGTAATAATCATTGGACCTAAGATCATCATTTTGCACCTCCAAGTGCTTATTTTTATTTGTTAGCCTACATTGGTCAGACGGCCTTGCGCTCTGCGCTGAGACGTACAAAACGAACCTGACCAAATAATCTGACTGGTTTTAATGTACATATTGGTCGGAGACTTCCAAACCGGTCCGGCAAAATGAAAATCCCTGTGAGCCTTCAGGTACAAGTACTCCATATTGAACCCGTTTACATTGCTTGTCGGGCATCTGTCATCGGCAACCACCGGGACGTGCCCGAACTCGATGTTGTCAAAACCGGCCTCAACCAAGTCTGCGTTATGGTGCCTCTGTGCAGCCTGGAGGCTGTTTTCAAAGGCGTCCTTTAGTGTTTCCGTGGTGATGTACAGGCTGGGTTTGCCCGCAACGCTGTTGTTCACCGCACAACCTCGCCGTAAGGTCTGCATGGTAGCGAAGTTCATCGTAAGGGCATTGCCATTTACATAAGGAAGCCAAATATTCGTGCCCTGGTCGCTCGTACCAAGATCAGCCCTGTTAATCCTGCCAAATGCAGGGGACGTGTCAGTCGCAGAGTTCATCATGTCATCAACGCCAAAGAACGGTTCTGTCTCGGACCCGAAGGTTGCCTGCTGTGTAGCGTAATCCTCCCACATCGAATCGCCCATGTAGGTGCGGATCGATTTTTGCACATTATCTAATTTGGTAAGCACCACGTCCACATCGGCATCACCCCCGCTAATCTGGGTCTCATCCTTGATGTCGATGGTGGTTCCTGACCAAAAGTACGCCCACGGAAAGCGAGCCGCATTGATAATGGACTTCTTTGCCGTGTCAAACTGCGTGGTAGCGCCCATAGGACCACCGCGAGCCTTGGCGTGCTCAAGTACCGCCCTGACATACTCGCCGGAACCGATCTTTTCCAGCTTGTCCATCAGGAGTTTGTGCATAAGAACATTGCCCTTGCTCCAGTTGTCGTAGCTGCCAGGCAGCCATACTTCGTCTGTAATCAGTTATGTTACCGTAGAATCGTTTAAATCCTACTTCTTACGGTCTCCCGCAAGCTCGGACCATCTCATCCCTTTCGGGTCGGACGCTCGTGTCAGACTTATCGGTTGTGAATCCTCATCTGTTGGCCTCTGAACCTTTCGGCTTACTAAGCTAATCACATTCAGCCGACTTGGCTGCGGATTGCCCTCGGCGTTACCGTTAGGGGTTTCCCGCAATTCATCCAATTTTTCCCGATGGCAATTTTTGTGGCAATCGTGACAAAGAGTAACCCCATCTTCCAGTTCATGCTCAGCAACTATAAGAGCTGCTAACTTTTTACGCTCTTTAAAGTTATCTATTGAAAAGTTTGGGTTTTCCTTCATCACTAAATCCCTGATTTCGACAAACAAACGCAAATGATGGACTTCAAGCTGATCGTGCCTTTCGCAATCTTGGCAGGTAAAATTGTCCCTACAAAGAATCGGGTATTTCCATGCGGGGTAAAGCATGTGTGCAACTATCTGATATAACACACTGACACCGCCATTCCACCACATATGATTCTCGCCGCGCCGCGACTTTAAATTGCAAATCCGGCACCGAGAAGCCCTGCGAACAATCTTTTTCCCACAATCAAGACAGGTATTGTCCTTAAAATGCTTCCGGTTAGCACTCCCAATTTTTCCCTTTGTTGTTTCAGACATTTTTCTTCCCGTGTTTTGTGCAGTGGTCATCCTTCCTCTTGCTTCTTTGGTCATTCGCAAACCATGCGTATGCGCTACTGTGTGTATCGCCCCTCTTTTTCTGCCCATTTCTTTAGCCAACTTAATCGGCCCCTTTTGGGCATAATTTGACACGATATACGAAATTTCCTCCGAAGAAAAAGACTGTCTGCGCCCACCAACACCAAGTCTTATTGCTTTTTGCTTGACAGAATTTTTGTTTCTGCCTAAATGCTTGGCACATTGTTGAGGGGTTAATTTCCCGTAATTTTTCTTTAGGAAATCAACCTCTTGATTTGTCCATTTGCGTTTTAAAATTGCCATTTTTACCATCCTGGGCCTATCTTTAAGCCTGAATTTCTGTTAATTCGAGAGCCATAATTTAATTCTCCTTTAACCTTCAGGGGGCTGTTCTCATCTTGTTTATTATCTCGACACCTTTCTGTCTTTGCTCCGGGCGACTCAAAGGAATAACCCGTTCGCCCTGCGCATTAAAACTTCCAGACCCGGCATCTTTAAGAACCTTTCCCGAAGGTAGTTTGCCTTGTTCAAGCTGAACGCCTTTTTGGATTCCACCGGCCTCAGCTTCTTTGGTTTCTGTTTTAAGTTTCAATTCCAATTCCGCAATTTTTGCGTCCTTTTGCTTCCCTTCAAAGCGATCAAAAGCACGTTCACAGGACATGCCGCGATTAATATCTTCGTTTAAGTGTCCGGCATTGTATGCTTCGAGATAACCAGGATTGTCGGCTACGAACTTTTCTTCATAAGTCCGCCTATCCGCGCTGTCTTGAAAAGACGTGAACTTCTCATCAAGAGTCTTCTCAAAATTGCTCTGCTGGATAGCATCCCGCTTTGCGAGAAAGTCACCCATGGTTATCTCGTCAGCATTGTACTGCCTCTCAATCTCTGTCAGCGTATCAGACGCCGCAGGGGCCTGGGCTGTTTTCAAGGCTTCAATCTGGCCTTCAAGGTTGGCCGTTGTCTGCCTTAGTGTTCCCAATTCGGTCCCCTGCCTCCCCTTTAAACTTTCAAGCTCTGTAATCTGTCCCTGAAGTCCCTCATGGGTCGCAGTCAATTCTTCATGCGCCGCTATCAGCTCTTCGGAGGTTTCAAAGCCTGCATAAGCAGGGGTTTGTTTTTCGCCGCCTTCTCCTTCTCCGGCAGCTCCTTCGCCTTGTCCTGCGGGGGCACCTTCGCCTTGTCCACTTATGGGGGCTTTTCCTTCTTCACTCATAATGTCCTCCTTGCCGGGGCCTGTCGGCTCGTCCGGCGGTTAGGTGTTATAAATTTCTATTCGGTTATGTTTCTGCAAAGCCTGCATCGCTCTGGTGTGGCGAGTTCTTTTAGCCTCTTTCTCGCAGGCCGGTCTTTTTATATCGCCCACCGTTGACGGTATCGATGGATGGCTTTCTTTTGGCTTAATGTTCGGATGCTTCGCATAAAAATCTTTAAGGTCTTGCACGGTTTCAATGGGCACTTCCAAAGCCTTCCCCACTTCTTTAGGCCATTTAGAATCCGTGCTGAAAAATCCGCCGCGACCGTTCACGATTACCTGCTTTGAGATAGTTTTACACTCAAGGCATAGCGTTTCCTTGACCATTTCTTTTAATGATAAAAGCATATCGAAATCCCCGTGATTAGGGCATTCATAGGTGTATAACGGCATTAGATTTCCCCCTTTTTTGCGGCTTCTTCTTTGGCCCTGATTCTTTCCTGCTCGGCCTTCCAGTCCGCAAACCATTCCTTGAAGTGCCCATCCCTTTTAGCTATCTTTGCTTCAATTAATGTTGCGTTGCGTTTGATGTTATGTATTCCGTGATAATTCAGACTGGTAGCGTAGGTGGTGGCTATTTTAAAGTTTTTAGCAGCCCTGTCCAAATCGTTCTGTTTCAGGTAAACAACGCCAAGGTTGTTATATACCTTTGGATAGTCGGGCTTGATTGAAAGTACTTTTTTATAGGCGGTAATTGCCTTTTCATAATCGCCGATGGCGGCATACCCAACCCCAAGGTTAAGCAACGAGTTCATTCTATAGGGGGTCTGTTTGATTGCCCGTTCAAGATAGGCCACGCCTTTCTGCGGGTTTTTAACCTGAATATAAGCCCTCCCCAAAAAACTCTGTATTTGAGACTTGTACGGATTGTGCCTGTACGCTTCCTCTCCCACATCAATTACTCCACGCCACGCCCCCATTTTTTCAAGACTGCTTAAATACCAAAATAAGTGATCGGCCTTGGCGTTCTGGTAATGAAAGGTTGAGATTGCTATAAGCAGTACGCAGGGCACAGTAATTAAAATAGGCGGGATTCGCACGGAAACATAACCCTTTATGCTCCAGACAGACAGCACGGCTATAAAGATCATCAGAAAGTACGGGGGGATTGAACGCTGAAAGCTAAAGGAGAAAAAGGCGTTAGCAAGCAGTCCTGTAATGGCGACAACTACGACGGAAACAGGAAATTCTCTATGTTTATGGGCGATTCTTAATATTAAAAATCCTGCCCACCCCAGAATAAGCAGGCCGATGACTCCAAGCTCCGACCATGCCTGAAGAAAGTCGTTATGAACATTTTCAAGCTGAGATTCTTCGCTGTATATTTTTTCAATGACAGCCTTGCGGTAAAACAACGGGTAAAATATCTTATGGTTTCCAAGCCCGTAGCCTAAGACGGGCTTTTCTTTAATCATCTCGACCGTGTTTTTCCATATAGCCAGGCGGTGCTGTGCCATGTGCATTTTAGACATCCAAGGCCCGACCAATAACATCAGCAACACACCCGTAACGGCAAGCAGAACGGCAACCCGAATTTTCTTTTTGTAAATCAGGTAGATAAAAACAAAGACTGCAACCTCTGCAACAAGAGCTATCCAGGCGGCCCTTGCTCTGGCAAAGTAAAGATAAACGAGCATCGGTAAAATAATCAGGAATATAAAATACGGCTTTCTTGCGTATTTATTTCCGGGAATCAGGAGGGCCAACGGCAGGGCCGCAACAACTACCTGAGATGTCATGTTTTTGTTTGCGAACATTGCCGCAGGGGGAACAATCTGCGGTATCCAGTCTACTTTGAAAATATGCTGGACTATGCCTACAAGTGCCGTTAAAAATCCTACCACGACCATAGCGTTCAGTAATTGAACGCACTTCTTTTTGTCGAAGTTGTTCACAACCAGAAAGAATACCAAGGCACATGCAAACCATTGGCTCCATCTTGTAAAAACCTCGTACCTGTTGGTTGCCCAAATTATAGAAGCCAAACTCCATAAGATAAAGGCAAGCACAGGTAGGTTTAGCGGGGTTTTGGCAAATCTTAGATCATCAAAATTCCTAATGACCCAAGCTGCGAACAGAAATAGCACACCGATCTGAATAGCTGCCGCCTTGGGAAGATAGGCAAGGTCGTATGTTTCCCGCATAATTAAGAACGGCGCGATCAGCGTAATGGCTATAATGCCCCTGTGTGTGAATTTGTCAGTCATAACAAAAAAACCGGACGCCCTGGGTGAGCTACATTTGTCCCCAAGGTCAATCCGGCTTTATGGTCGGCTGCCTCCTGACAGCCTCATCAAAGTACCGTTATTTTAACTTATTTACTTAAATCAACTTTTGTATTCTTTTCTATCTCTCCAGAAGGGCTACCCTGCGAAAAATGAATCTTAATCCAGCCGGTAAACCCACCGTATATAAGTTCCTTTAAAAACCTCATTAGCATTTGGAGTACGGCTGCCTTTTTCAACTATTCCCCTCTGGGCTGCATTTGAGACCGCAACGCTTCCGTTGATTCTGACCTGCCTGTGCGGTCTGTTTTTCTTCCATCACCCGTATTTTTTGTTGGTCTCGGGTTCCCTTTCCCCTTTCCTCGACCTATACCGCCTTGGTCTTGAAGCAAAACTCGATATAATTGAACAGCTTCTTCCTCCGGCAGTCCGGCCTGAATTAAAATATCAAGCGCACCGGCCAAGCTGTTTTGTTCTGTTACGCGCTCCACGACCGTCCTGTATTTCGGGATTTCAAGCATTTCAAGCAATGATTCGAGATCCATAGCCTCGATTTTAAACAACTCAATGTATTGCTGTCTCCTGCCGGCCTTGGTAATAGGCGCTGACGACCCGGATTCTACCATAAACTTAAAGGCCGCCTGAAGGTTAGTCCCGATAAACTTAATAAACTCGTCATCAACCTTGACGGGCTTTTCTTTAGTCCCGAAGTTCTGCACAAAGCTGATAAACATCCTGCCCCTGTTGCGAATAAGTTCGTCTATGTTGCGAATCATGGGCTGCATAAGGGTAGCGGCCTTGTCCTGAAGTGCGATAATAGCCGATGCCGCTGAAACCCCTTTAGGTCGTCTGCCCTCGGTTACTTCTGGGGAGCCTGATATAACATCCATTTGAAACAATAAAAACTGAACCAGGTCTAAAAACCCCTGCGGCAGTTGAGGAACATTAATATATCCGATAAGTGCCGCTGTTTGCACGGTCGGACGAATAATCAAGCTCGGCTTGTTGGAAATCTCGCTGTTTTCAACACCGCAACCTTCAGGCAAAACCAAAATCGGGAACATCGCTTTTTCGTAATAGGTAACGTATTTTGTCAGAAGTCCTTCAACCTTGCCCTGTAATTCCTCAAGCTGCTCCAAGACCGAAAACCCGAACCATTGAGTAGTGTCGCTCTGGGATGGCACCGCCGAATATGGAAACCGGCCAAAAAGATAAGTCCCGCTCACAACCGCCAACGAGTACGCTTTAGCTCCGTCCTCGTCTACCGGGATTAACACTACCGCTATTGCGGGTTTCTGTGTAGCGGGGTCTATTACAGGAACACCAGAAGCGTCTAAAACCGGCTGTGCCTCGGGTACTCCCTCTGCTATGGCCTGCTCAAACCGTTGGTCAACCAAGTTCCAGTTAATGTTCGGGTTGCGGCCATCATCCAAAACGCCTTTATTCTGTTTAGTCGCCATACCGGGAGCGATAGTAACCTTGCGGATACCATCGGGATAAACGGGTTCTAAGCGAGTATCGACCACCTGTTCTTCATCTCCGACATAGTTCCCAAATTCGTCCCCGACAGGAACCATCCCCATTATCGGGACTTCCTGTAAGGAATTATCTTTAATCCAAATTTCCACCACCAGCGTTTTGTCCTTCATGGCCTGGCCGTGCTTAAAACCCGGCACCTGAGAATAATTAGACGGAAGATTTCGAGTTGACACCCTCCTTGTTTTCCCGCCCCTGGTAGTTTCGCGCTGCGTGCCCAATAGTATTTCCTCAGCATCGGACGGGATATTGACACCCTCCGGCACTTCAAACACTTGCCTTACCTTCCACGTATCCATGAAATTAGCTTCGCAACAATGAGACATGTCCATCGAACAAAGTTTATATCCGGGTGCGGGGAAGAAATTAAAAGGATCTATTAAAGGTATCTTTAAAGTATCGGTGGGAATATCAAAGACACCCTTTTCAATGGTAGTCCCGTACACGTTCATGTTTTGAACGCTGGAGTACAGCATGTTTTGCATTTCTTGCTCAATCCACCACTCGGACTGTTCTTCATCAAATGCCCTGACAAGATCCTGGTTAATATCGTCATTTGTTTGAACCTCGGACTTAGGCGTTTTTTCGGTCAGGATGGCGCAAAAACTATTGACGGTTTTAAATAAGTAATTAGCGCCTACCTTCGGGTAAGTACGCCTGCGCTTTTTCCCCCGAAACTGGGTATGAAGGTCCATCATGCGGGTGTGCAATCCCAAGCGGTCAATTTTATCGTATTTAGCATCTTCCCACAGGCTGTTAAAAAACTTACCAACAGCTTCATGGCCTTCAGGCGGGATGTTGCCCATGTTCCATTTTTTAAAAGCGGTTTCCTGTCCGGTTGATTCATCTGCCATTATTTATAAGCCTTTTTTGGTGCCGGATTTTGATTCTTTTTTTTCCTCATTTTCTTTACCAGCTTTCTTGCTTTCTGCTTTCTTTGGTCTGCCATTGTTTCTCCTTTGGCAACAAAAAAAATGCTGACACAGGGGCATGCCCATGCCAGCATTTTAATTGTCTATCGGCTCAGGTGATCGACCTAAACCAAGTCTGATTTTATATATTTAAAGCTTTTTTAAGCTTCTTCAAATTCTTCTTACTCGGCTTAGTTTTGTCTTTCTCCCAGTTTTTGAGGGTTGATGCTGAAACGCCTATGCTTTTAGCCAGTGCAGACCGGCTAAGTCCAGCAGTCTCCCTGACCTCTTTAATCATCTCGCCAAAGGTGCCGGGAGCTTCAGGCGGAGGAATGCTCTCGACCATCTGTACTATGCCGGGACCAAAAAATTGGGGTTTTTCTGTATTTTTTGTATAATTATCAAAACAGGCATTGCACACATCCATACCAAGGGATTCGATATGGTTTTTCTGTTCCGAATGACAACCTGCCCGACAACCATGGCACACAAAGACACTTGGTGCCCTTTTCCCCCCTGGCTCCGACTCTTTAAAACCATCCTCACGGCTCCATTTATCAGCCCACATTAACTGATTCTTCAACTCCCCCTCCGTGTGAATGACGGAAAAATCCGTGTCAATCGACCCTTGACCTTCCTTGATAAGCCCGTGCTCGGCTAAAATAACACCGGCAATGATAAAACCCTGCTCGCACCGGGGACAGAACAGATCACCATGGACTACCCACTCTTTAAACATAAAGGCGTCCACATGATACCGTGATTGCGATGGGGCCTGAAACATAGCGCCGTTGTACGGGCCCCCGATTACAAACTTATCGGACGTATCAAGAACGTACTCTTTGCAGGTCTGACAATAAATTTTCATAAAACCTCCTTAAGATGGATGGTTTTGCCTGAGCAACAACAATGTCAGTAATTAGGTCTGAATTTTCCACAAATCTCACATCGTCAAAATCTTCCGTAATCCAAACAGCCCCGTTCTTCATCGTTAAACAGGAAAGGTTCTCGGCAAGTAAACTACCGGGTTTTATCAAGGCAATATAGGTTTTTTTTGGGTCAAGCTCTAAGATTTGACCAACTACTTTCATAGAACCTCCTAATTTAAACCAGCCTTAATCTTTTTATTGGCAGCAGCAAACAATTCTTGCGGTGTCTGTTTCATGGATGGTGCCACTGCATTTTGTATAATGGCCGACTTTTTCTTCAGCTTGCCGTCCATCGCCATGTTTACAAATTGCTTGAAAATACTTCTCTGAATCTCAAACCCCCACTTTGTCGCCAAGTCTAAATCCATGGGCACGCCTTGAAGGGTAATTCCGCCATCCTCGAAAAACGTGGCTTGAAGTTGCCCTATTACCTTGGGTGCCTTTTTGCGTTCTTTTTTGGCTTGACTTTCAGACATTTATTTCTCCTTCCCCGTTACATGAGCCATGACGTTCTGAATTGTGGAACCGTCTGTTTTCTGCTCCCTGAGCCTCTCGGCAGCTTCCGACAATTCAGGCTCGTCTAAAATATCAAAATCCTGGTCATCAAACATCTCAGGTGCGTAATGTTCCGGTTGTCCAGTCTTTTTTTCAGCCCTTTGAACAAACGGTATGCCTGTCCCTGCGTGCTTAGCCCTGAATACCATGTACCCGCCCAGGAAAACCGCAGACAGAATCACCGCACCGAAAACCAAAAGAACGAGAGAAAGTTGCCAAAGTGAGATAGTAAGCATTATTTCCCTTCACACGTGCATTTAACCTTTTTAAGTCCGGGGATTGGCTTATGTTTTCCGCACCACCAGTTAGCGCCCGTTTCCGGAAAGCTCCCACTCTTGGGCGAGTCCTCTCGGCACTCGTTTTTGTCAGCTTCGACGGTATGGGTACGATTCCAAAACCGGCAGGTTCCACAAAAATCGCTGCGATTATCGAAATACTGCAGAATTGCTTTTTCGTAACACTCTTTACACATTATCATCCTCCCGAAAATCCATATAGAATTGAGGCTTTCCCCTGTTATGACCGGGTTTGCCCTGAACCTGATCCATTACCTGTTTAGCAGGGTTGATGGATTCTAATCGCTTAATAGCCGGTTGCCCCGCCCACATTCTAAAGTCGTATTTAATTGCATCCGTTGCGTGATTGTTCTTGTCAACCACTTCCTCGCGAAAGTTTTTATCAACAGATGCCGCGGCACCCCACTCCTTGAACCGTAAACCCTTCAGTTCCCACCAGAGCCATGAGCAGTTCTTGGTAATCTTCCACAAAGGCTTGGTCGGGTCTGCCCAGAATCGGCTTGATACCATCTCGTACCAAGCTATATCACCGCCGACTTGTCGCTGTGCCAAGTTAAAATAAAGCCCTTCCTCGGCAAAAAGGTCTTGCATGGACTTTAAACCCGACTTAGTTTGCTGGGTCTTATCGGCAATGGACGAGTCGGCTATTATCCCGCCCCCAGCCAGAACGTGTTTATAAAACGGGCTGGTTTTTATAGCCTTGGCGGTTCTTTTATAGCCCTTGCGCGCCCTGAAAGCTGTCAAAGACTCCTTCTTGTCCTTCGGGGCCTCGTAATATTCCCATAAAGTAGTCGGGTGTAAATACTCATCCCAACCCGTTACGATAAACGCACTTGGACTCCGTGTACCATAATCAAACCCCGCTGTCAATCTCCAATGTGGCGGGATGCTCGTTATGGGGTCAACCAAGATGGTGCTTTCGTTTTCAATTAAGAACGGGAAAAGCAACTGCCCGGAGAACGCATAGAAGTCTATCTCCATCTCCTTGCGCCACCGGGGATCGTTCATGCCTCCAGGGTAGCCTTTAAGGGCCTCCTTTAGCCATGCCTGACCCAGAGGGGTAGCAGGGTCTTTGTCAGGGTCGGCAGAATAGTGAAGCTGCACGACGTTTACGCCGTCTGCAGTCATCCACTGTTCTATGCCTTTATGGTTTTCCATCTAAAAACTCTTTGACCGCCCTGGTTCCATCTTGGCAAAAATGCCAGAATATTTCAAGCGTTAATCTCAATGACCAACCATGAATTTCGTCGGCATAATCTTCAATGAAAGCGTCCCATAATGTCATATTACACCCCTACCTCCGCAAACTCCACGCCCCGCCCCGCAACCTCCCCGAAAAAACCAGGACTTGCCGAACTTAAAGCGATTAACTGCCCGCCATGCTTCACCAAAGGAAGCATAGCCGTGTAAGCATCCGAAAACTCCGGCTGATACGCGGCTTCGTCCGAAACCACCAGAGAAGGCGTCTTTGACCGTATCATGTCCCCGCCTTCAGGGATACCCTCTATGATAGATCCGTTAGGGAAAACCAACCTCGAAGGCTTTGAGCTTGCCTGAACGTCATCCCTCAGCCATTCCGGTAAATGAGACTCAAGAAAGCTAATCCGCGCAGTATCCCAGTTCTGAGTCTTGCCGCCGGAAAACACCAAAACCCCGGCATCTTCCTCTTTTTTCGATTGAACAAACGATAATCGATAGTCATACCGCTTTGATAACCACAAAACGTATATGCAGACAGTCCAGGTCATCATAACCTGGCGACTTTTGGAAATGAACAAAATATCACCTTCCCACATATAGTTCAACAAAATTCCCAGGTGCGGCTTTTCCTTCACGGGAAACCGTTTTACGGGCTGTTCAAAATCGTGCTCGTCCTTGGTAGAGCACCATTTAGCGAAATCCACAGGACTTCTTAGCGCAATCTCGCGTAGACGTCTAAATTTTAGGTCGTCAAGGTTTGACATTAAAATTTACTACCTGTGCCTTTTTCCCGAAAGAATACCTAATAACATCCAATTCGTGACGGGTAATGTCTTGTAACAACACCGGAAGTTCTGCCACCTTGTCCTCAAAATACCCAAAATGTTCCAAAACCATTAAAAAAGACGATCTCCTGGCGCAAATAGACCTTTCTATATCCTCTAACCACTGCTTGTGGGTATCGGGCATATAGTCTGGCATCCAAAGATTTTTTATTCTTTCGTCCATCTTCTTGGTCATCAAAGCCGCCTGTTGGGACTTAAGGTCTTCTGGTTTGCAAAATGGAGCCCAATGAGTTGTAATTCTACCTTCAGCTCCGACAGACCATGTTCCATCTTCATGTTCTTCTACAATAATTTTATCTTCCGGCACTACGGCTCCCCCTGTTAATGATTTCTCCTGACAAAATATTTATAAAGGTTTTCTTCATCTTCTTCGCGGAGAACATTCCATGGGATAGACTGCATCAATGTAATCAAACCGTTTAGATATTCTTCGGCATGTCTTATTTTATCATCAAGAACGCCCCTTGCTGATTGCCTCGGCGGCATATCGCTCCCCATTCCCATTGGCCCTTCTGTATTTTCTGCCTTTTTTTTGTCACGCATAATTCCTCCTTCGTCCTGATTGTCGCACATTATACCGGTCATTTCCCTTTAATAAACCGGTTGTTAAATTTCTTCCAAAGTAGCGGTTTTGAGGTAAGTAAGTTATCATATATACCCTCACCAAACGTATGATGTATATAGCCGCCCTGTTGGCGGCTCTCCAAAAAAGTAACCGCAAGCATAATGGTTAATATTGTCGATAAGTCCCAACCTAAAATAGAGTAGCGGAACACGTTTGCCGGATTGATAAACAGCATAGTGGCATGAGCGGCGATAGCGACCCATGCCAGCACAAAAACTAACTTACGTCCTCGAATCGCGGCATAGACCGTTACCGGCAGGGCAATAAACTTTATAGCCATAGAAATCCCCGCCATCCACGGCAGGGGGTTTGACACAAACGGAACCGCCCAGAACCAGCCTGACAACTGCTCGATCATGGGTTTTGGTGATAGGTTCATGTTGCTCGATGCGGTAATTAATACGAATTTACCACCGTAAATCCAGTTATGAAGGGGCATTAAAAGCGCGAAGGACAGGCCAAACCAGGCATCGCCCATCCTTTTAAAATCACGACCACATGCGTAGCTATAAAAAATCCCTAAAACAATGACAGCGATGGCGTAGTTGGGTCTAACAAAGACTGACCCCGCCAAACAAAGACCCCCGATAAAGGCAGTCCACGGCTTAATCTCGCCGCCCCAGTCCGGCTGTGATCTCATAAACAAACAAAGCCCGACAAAGAAAAGGCCGGTGCCCACCGGCTCCCCGAAGCCTATCATTCCTAAGAAAACGTGCTGGATGAACGAAAAAAGGAAGAAAACAGTCCCGAAAAGCGCCCATTGAGACCCCGCCAAACCGCTGAATATAAGATAGATAACCCATGGCATAATGGCTAAAAACATCGTGTAGCCAAGGTTGGTGTCTCCGAAGAATATCTTTTCACCCGCACGGAAATACCTTGTTCCCGGGGTGAACCAGTAAACATCTTCACCGCCGCGCAAAGCCTCTTTAACCTCTCCCTGTGAGATTAGCCGAGCCATGTCCCTGCCCTTGGATTCGTGGAAAAGGCCGTCATTCCCGCCCATGTGCGCCGGGTAGGATGCGCCTAGCGGGAACATAGTATTCCCGCTTAACTGGATTAGCAACATAGCAACACCCACGATAGACAGGCTTGTGAGATAAGGCTTCCAGTTAATGTTATTCATCCCCAAAAGAACCAAAACACCGGCTATAGTCAGGATGATTTTTATAATATGACTTGCTTTCAATTTATTGTTAAGCTGCAGCTCTACGGAAAAGTTCGGGATTCTGCCGGGTACGAAAATGTAAAGCGGTTTCCCAACATCTTCGTCTAAAATGGTCTTGCGCTGCCCCATGACAGCTAAAACAGACCCAACCGAAGCCTCTGAAAACTCGTACATCACGAAAAACGGGACGGCCGGTCGGCGTAATCGACCCTGCCACCAGTTGTATTTCAACTCATTAATAAACCCGCCGCGAAATTCTGCCAGGTTCTTAAAAGAGATCGTATCAACCACCCTCGAATACTTGGCAGGACGCCATATCGAGTCGGATGAATACGCAAACGTGGTACCCGGAACTTCTGCCGAATTCCACGCATACGGCTCTGGGCCCGGAGGATAAAGCTGGTCAAACGCCCGCTTCCACGAATTAAACGGCTCCGGCGATAAACCCTTTTCCAAAGCCTCGCCCTCTTTGAGAATAAGGAATATATTATGGCCTTCTTCGATCCCGGCGACAGGTAAAAATGGCTTGATAATTAACACGGCCGCAAGTATCACAAAACACCACTTATTGAGACGTATATCACTGTAAATAATGGCTAAAATCCCGGCCAGCAAAACCAACATCTTCCAGGTTTGTAAAATGGGTAGGCCCAGGATTAATGATAGAAGCAAGATTGCGAATAATTTTTTCATGTAAGATTTATCTGTTCCTCGAAATCAATGTCAGAGCGCCTCTCCTGAAGCGTTAATTTTTCCTTCCGAGACGTACCATGCCTTCTTGGATTCCCGCAACACTCACCAGAGCAAGGCACTCTTGTTTTTCTGAAATACCCAAGATGGGCTTCAACACCGCCCACAAATTGCAACCTTTCTGCTACGGTTAAATGTTCCGGATAAGACCTGTGGTACATCCAAAATGTTTTTCGAGCAATCCTGTCAGCAATTTCTAATTTAGGGTAAAGCATAGCTCATTTTACCTCAATGCCCCACCAACCCTGCTCAACAGACCTCTGCCGATCCTCAAGCGTGGGATTTTTATGCCCCCAAATACTGAAAATCGTGTGATCCCAATTTTTGTACATCGTGTCGTGGCTTAGGAAGTCACCCTTTTGCATAGCGGCGCATGAAGAAAATCCTATCACAATAATTGCGTATAAAATAAGTCGTTTAATCATTTTTCCCCTCATTCAATCACAATTTTAGTAACTGCTTCAACTTCTCTAATTTGCAGTTTTTCTCCATAAATAACCGTATAACTATCAAGATCCTCTTTTTCGCCAGCACGATGCCTTGCTAAAATAAATTCTTCAGCACCGGCGGCTCTTTCAAATTCTTCAAAACCAACATCTTCAACAGAATACCCTTCCTGATAATAAACAAAATATTTTTTCATTTCTTCGCCTTATTCGTCAATGGTTGCTTCTATGCGTATTTCCATCACTACCATTTTACAACCCTGCAACCAGTCACGCATCCTTGAACTATTCTCAAAATAATAAGGGGCGTTGTGAATTTTCTCAAATCCGGTCCCCGGTTCGATATAGGTGGCATCAATCGGATTATCAACATAATGTGGTGTCGTTGTCCCGGGTGCACAGTCCAAAAATAAAAATGTTCCGTCCTCTTTCTTTGCCACTAATACCGTTTTTGTTTTTGTGTAGTTAGCCATTATTTTCCTTTCTTGCCCGGCTGCTGATCCTTCAGCCAACCATAATTGCGGAGAATATTTTCGGGAATACCGCACATTTTGTCGATTTCTTCACGCAATTCTAATTGTTTAAGATACCACTCGTTGGTGCTGGCATCAAACGGAATGGGAATGATTTTATCCATCATTTCACCCTCCCCGAACAAGTAAGTAGCTATCGATTTCTAATATTCTCAATTCTATCGTTCCATGCCGGATGCTGAGACCAAAAACTACCACCCTTGCCGGTAAACGATCTTATTTCTTCCATTGCTTCTATCACCTGCGCTGGCGACATGCCGAGACATTCACCCACCCTGGCAGCCTCCTTGTCGGCATCGTACTCCTGAAATTTGCTAAAATTATTCACAACCGCAGGATTAATAGCGTGATTCAACCACCCGGCCCCAGGTATAAAAACATTCACTACCGTCATAACGCCCGTGATAACATAGCTGACCGCGACCTTTTTTTGAATATGCTTTAACTTGCTGTGAGCTATCTCATGCGCCAAAACAAATTTAAGCGTATTGTCGCTAAATTTCCGTACCCCTGATTCAGTAACAAAAATCCTGTCTTTTCGTATCCAAGCACGAACACCAGAAGCGCTTGAAACATAAAACCTTACCGAATCTTCAGGCTTAATACATTCAAGCGTATCCTTTATGGCCCTGTTCAGCTTGCCCATAACCTCCGGCGGCGAATTATAACTGCGGGGAGGCGCTGACGCACACCCGACAAAAAAGATAAGCAAAACAACCAGGCCAGCTCGGGTGATGTTAGCCATTATTTACCCTTCTTCGGCTTGTCCTTGTTCTTCAGTTGCGGTTTGAAAAAATCGTTATTCCGCTTTTCAGATCCAGCATCAGCCAAAACAGTCGCCAAGTCCTTTTTGGCCTTCTGGACAGGGTCGGGTTTGTTTTCGGGAACAACAACTCTTTTCCCGCGCCCCATATTCGCCACATGAAGCTGAACTAAATAATTACTTACAGACCGACCAACCTCTTTCGCCTCCACCTTGATTGATTCCCATTCATCCTTGATATAAAGATTTCGCCTGAATTTCGACTTGTGCATAATATTTTCCCTGTGTGAGCAAGTTTCAGCCTATACACACTATATGCGCACAAGGCAAGGATGTCAAGGAACTTTTCGATATTTTGAAAGGAGTCCCTAATCCAAAGAAGGGGCGGCAAGATCTTTCTTCAGCTTATTAGCCTCATCCTGCGTATCACCCTTTAAAAACTCGTAAAAAGCCTCGGCAATCTCCAACACAGGGCCCTTTAGTGCACGAGGGCCGGAAATAGCAACTGCCTTACTTAACGCAATCTCGCGTAATTGTTTGTCATTCATAATATCCTCCCGTTATTATTTTAAATATGAGTCCCTGAATGTGTCAGGTGCCCCCGTGTTTTATTTGCAAATACCACTGCTACCATCCCACAACGGCTTAACACCGCTCTCAACACCCTCACACCTGTGCCACCTCGTATGATCTCCATGCCCGGCAAATACCATTAAATTATTAGGATCATTGTTCGTGGTATCAAAATCCTTGTGGTGAACAACCTCCCCGTCAATTAAATAATAACCGCAATCTCGAACCGACTTGCGAGCCATACGCATGCCGTAAACTGACCGAATATACTTAGGATTCTTTATGTTCTCTGAAAAGCACTTGTGAGTGCAATAATGCTTCCGGGACTTTAAAAACAACGACCGAATTTTCTTGAACTCCTTCTTGCAATACTCACAAACAACATCCCGCCGAGTGTCCCAAGTCTTGCGACCATGCTTCTCAACAAACCGCAGAATAGACCTGCCAGTAACAACATTCCCTGTCATTACAGCAACTTTATCACAAGAATAGCCCATATCATATAACTCCAAAATCTTGTCACCAATACCAGATGCCTTAATCTTATCAACCATAATTACCCCCTTTTTACAGAAGGTAACACACCAATGTCGCAAAGTCAACGTCTAATATCGTATGAGGATACCTTTTTTATATTATTTCAAAAGAACCTGATTTAAAAACATACCCCCCTGTTTTATAAGCACTTTGTGGAGACAATGGGAATAAGGAATCATACATATGAAGCACCCCCGTACCATTGACACACCTTTCTGTGGGGTCTCTGGTGACTCTCTACAGGGAGAAGATGTGTCTGTGCGTCTGATACTGTGGAACTGATAACTATCATTATGTTAAATTTATATCGCTCCAACGTGCTGTTATCATTACATACCACAATTCGCTGACTGGTTATGCGATCCGACCCCTATGCCCAGTACGTCCACGACCCACTATCCCTCTGTAATCCGCTTGGCCTGCCCGATCTCCTTGAGGGTCTCAACCTGTAATAGAGCGCGTTCTTCACCGGTCAGGACTGCGGTCTTGTCCTTCACAGTTAGGTCTATTTCGTGCCGATCCCCGTAAACCTTGGGTTTTAGCTTGCTGGCTATCCATTTGCGGGCGTCTACGCGCAGTTTTTGACGCTGCGCCTGGTCAGATCCATCAACCTTTTCATCAGCAATTTCAAGTATTTCACTGGCCAGCGTGTCGGCTTGATCTTTTCTCGCGCGCGCGTAGCTCTCAGCAAACTCAGGTTTATCTTTCAACCACTGGTAAATCGTTGCCTGGCTTGGCATGTCAGGGTTTTTTACAATTTTGGTTACGGGTTGCCCTTCTGCTATTCGGGCACATATGATATTGGCTATTTCTGGTGAGTACGTAACGGGTGGGTTGCGGTCAGGTGTTTCTGCGGTTTGGTTGGCCTCGGTCATTTTCTCTCAATGCCTTTCTTGTAAGTCTCTGTACTGTATTGCGCTTGGTTGTTTCAGTGCTTTCGATGCTTTCGGTCATCAATCGACCTCTTGGAAGGCTCTGTATTGAGTCGGCTGTTTTTCCTTGCTTTTGGTGTTTTCACTCATTGTCCGGACTTTCCTTGAATTCCTGCCCTTCAGATGCTTTTAACCTTCTTTCTGTCGTGTTTCTTTCCCAAAGATCCCTAATCTCTTTATATGAGAACTCGCCCTTACTATAATCCCAAAAATCGAACACTAATTGAACTGGCAAAGGTGCTGTTCCTTTTTCTAAATTACATCTTTCACAGGCAGTTATAAGGTTGGCAAAATCTCCTGCGCCCCCACGGACAACAGGAATTATATGGTCAACAACTAATTTGATTTTATTGTCTTTTGGAGTTTTCCCACAGTACATACACCTAAATCCATCTCTTTTAAATATATCAAAATGACTTATCTCTTTCTTCGCCGCCGCTTTTTTCCTGTTAAAGTTCCTCAGGCATTTTTTAGAGCAATATAGTTGCTGATCGTGGGTTTTGGTAAACTCCTCTCCACAATCTTTACAGTTGATTGGATGGTTCATAAGCCTAATACGAACCTTTGCCCGGCGGGAGGCTTTTTGGCAGACATCTTTACAATAAACTTCTTGTCCTTTTGAAATAAACCATTCCGCACACCATGCACATTGTTTTTCTTTCGCCCAATCTTTTAGTTGAATCGTATTCACTTCTTTGCCCTTGTCTTGGGACTTCTTGGGGTGGTTAAGGGTGTGCTATGCCTGTTTTTAATGTCCTGCGCCTTTTCTTGCTTGCATCTCTTTTTAGTCGTTTAGCTTTGCGTGATCTGCAATGATGGGTTATTGTGTCCGTATCATTTGCAAGCCTTGAGGCTTTAACCGTCTTGCTAGTCGAATTCATTAATCTATCTATTTATTTCATGCTTATCTCAAAGTCAAGCAGAAATCGCTGATAATGGCAGCAAATGTCCAAGCTTATATGTCTGAACCGAATTTAGTTAATAGTTGCCTGCAATCGCCCGTGGTTGCCTGTCACTCGGCTATGCTGAGGTTGTGTTATGAATATCAATAGTTTAAACTGAATTCAAGCTAAAGTTTATTTGATTATAACCGATAATAATTAAAAAGGAGATACATTATGAAAAAAGAGATGGTTCAAATTGTTTTAAATGGTCAAAACTTTGCTATCATGGATATGTACGGCTCATTCATTAAAATCTTTTTGGTCTCTATCAATGCTCAAAAAGAGATCGCTACATATTTAAAAGACAACAATTTTAAAATAAGCAAGAAGTCTGCTAAAAACTTTCCATATCTTGAAATGTTTGTTGATTAACATCAAATCAAATCCCTTGGCATAAGTCAAGGGATATAGTGTGATGTTAACCATAACCAAAAGGTGACGATATGGCAGACAAACGATATTTCAAGATGATATGCCCGAACTGTAAACTGCACCATGGCGATATAAGGGTGCATGATAACAATCCGACTTGCACTATGTGCGGGGCAGGGCTTGACTTTAGACCGTACACTCCGCGAAAGTTCCTTAAAAAAGAGGCTGGAGCTTAATACTGGCCTTGACTTTGCTAAAACCAATTAACCCTTAAAAGAAAGGCGGTGGAAGATGACTGATTACAGCGACATGACTACAGATGATTTTGACCAGTATCTTGAAAAGGTGCTTGAAAACGTCACAGCAAGCCCGTTGTTGCAGGTTCCAGGCGTTTACGAACTGGTAACGGAACACTATAACAATGACGTGCTTGACCTTTGGGCAGAAGATCAAGAAGACAAATAATTCCAGCCCGCCCTTGGCCGGTCATTCTGTGGCCGGCGCGGGGAGCTTTGGAGTTAATCTATAACATGGGAGAAATGACAATGAAAGCAAACTGGACAAATAGAAAGAAAATATTGACCAAGGCAGAAATAAAGCATTTGACACATGAAACCGCCTGTCGAACCAAGGCACAATTTCAAGACACTATCAATGCACAGGAAAAAATGCGTAAGGAATTTCCAGATCCACGAGTGGAGCCTTGTTGGGATTGCCGAGCAATTGCAAAGAAATTAAACATAGAAACTAATTAACCAAATTTTCAAAGAGCCAATTATAAGTAACATTTACACCAAACAATGTCAACCAAAAAGGAGGTATTACAATGGAAACTATCACACGGATAAACGGCAACCGTCAAGAATATACAACGGATATGCCAAAAATCGTAATATTAACCAAGCTTATCAATGATGTTGCGCTTGCTCATATCACGGAAAACACCGGCCTTGCGTTTGAAAAAACCCACCGGTTAGGCTATGAAGCGCAACCGGCAACCGGCCTGCAAATTGCCGCGCTTTTCCTTACCTATAATTACAAAACACAATATCACAACAACTTGGATAACAAAAACACCCTATTTTTAAAGTCTGACCATCACACTGGGTTCAAGGTTGATTCAATTTGTTATGATTGCGTCAAAGAAAATCATTTACATTTAGGCGGATTAGTGCCGGGTGATCGTTTGGCCTGCTAACCCTTTAACCGGGCAGGAGGTGTAAAGTGGCTGAAATCACACAAATAGAACATGACATTTTAATCATTCAAGGCTTTTTGCAGTATCCATCATGCACTATCAGGGCAGACAGGGTTTACAAGGTTTATGATCGCCACGGCTTTCTTGACCCTCAACACGACTCGCCGGAGTCTGCTATTGAGGCTCTGGAATTACGGAAATATGAATTAACAGAAAAAGTTGTCACGCATCCAATTACAGGAAGCAAGCACACCAATTAACCACGAATCGGGCGGCTCCGGCTGCCCGGAAAGGATCACCATGCCGGATCAAAAAGTATTATGCTGCGAATGTAATCACCTGGTGCGGCCTGAGCATTTCCCGTGCAAGAAGTTGGCACGAAGGCTGGAGCGTGAGAAGTTTTTAAAATGGCTGAAAACTACGGGCAAAGAGTAGCCCAAAAGAAAGGAGGCAAATAAATTGAAGATCCTAAAAATAGAGCCGCTGGTTTTGAAGTTTTGCAAGGAGCGGGTTCCGTGCTTTGTCTGCCATGATCCAGACAGCAACTCAACCTGGAAAGCGCAACTCGAACACCGCGACATGACCGTAAACCTTTTGATATGTGACGGATGCAAAGGGTTAGAGGCAAGTGAAATGTTGGCGAAGGTAATTTGATAATTAATCAACAAATCGGGCGAGTAGCCTGGAAAGTGAGGAATTATGAGTAGCTTTTCATTATTAGAAACATTGACAAAAGGCTGGCGGTGGACGTATCGAGGAAAAAAAGCGCACTATTTCATAAACCGGCAATCTCTTTGCGGTAAACAGTCAATCAGCGAATATGAAGAAGGTGGTTTGCTTCCCCAGGTAAATTCAGGAGAGCATTGTAGGACATGTTTAAAAAGAAAAGTCAACTAACCAACCAGCCCCCGGTGTCAACCAGTGCCGGGGGTTTCTGTTTCTTTAGCTAAAAACCTACCCATTTGGACAGGAAATATTTTTGCAACAATAATAAATGTGTTTCTGATTCTTGGATTATAAAACCTTCTATGATCTTCGACCAAATCACTATCGCAATTAAGCATCATTTCATATGTTGCTTTACAAAGTTCATTAACATCTTTTTCATCCATACTTTGCCCTTTCTTGCTTAAATATCATAGGATTACCCACTAAATTACCCACTTTTACGGAAATTGACCCTATACCATTGCATTCGGAAATCGTTTTACCCACCTTAAACGCGAGCTTTGGCGGTCTGTTTTTGATTTATGAGCTATTCCACATCTAATTTTCCTTAATTACATTCCATTCCCCACTTTTCCACTGAACCATCTTCCACTTGAACCAAGGATATAAAAGCATGGCCGCCTTGAAACGAACCATTGCCGGTGTCCGAATAAAACCACCCTTGATCTCATGCAGCTCGAATCTATCTTTAAAGACCACCAAAAAGTCAGGTTTATACCACGCCCCCTCGCCCACCTTAAAACGCATAGACTCATAACGATAATCAAGTATCTGACCAGACCGCTTCATCATTTCAAGCTGACCGGCGTAACGCTTTTCCGTCTGATTCATCTTTGATGGTGGGGTGTAGGGTTTCATTCTTTTTCTGATCGTGGCTTTGGGTTCATTTATCAAGAAAATGTCCATGCTCATAGATGTTGCCGATGATTTCAGGCTTATCATCCATGATTTCCCACAAGGCTAACTTATAATTATTAATATTATTAGTCAAATAAAACCCCGCTTTTTCATTGTCCCAACATACAATGCGCACCCAGCCATTCCAGGTTAATTTGTCGGACTCAAATATCTTCTTGCCGTTCTTGTCCTTGAAGCCGGTGTATTCCACGAGGATCACTTTATCGTCATTTATTGGCAAATATAGGCCGCCCAAATCCGTAACGAACTGAGTGCATGCCTTTAAATCAATCATTGTCTTAGTAATTTTATTCCACGCCCTAAATTCAACCTCTTTCATTTCCCTAACCCTCCCAAAAGCTCTTTGATTCATTCAGCCTTGTCCCGCTCCCATTCCTTGCCTGACCATTTTAAATTGTGTGATAGGTTCATTACATAAGCAAGCCACAGTTCTGCCTTTGAATCTAAATCATCTATCTCATTATAAAAATTCCAAACTCCCCATGTAAGAGAATTCATTTTGTTTGAACAGTATGTTCCAAGTGTTTCCCAGGCCATTTCGGTCAATTGCTCGATGGTGGGTTTGTAAATTAAATCACCCGGCCCTGCCCAATATTCCCTCTCGTCAGAAAGTTTTACTTTAAAGGTATCATTTAGTCCGATAGCAACTATAATAGCCTGGTGAAGAGTAAGGTTTTTTGTTTTATAATAGCATCTATCAAACACCTTCTGCTCCCAACCATCCTGAATTAACGGGTGGTTGCACATCTTTGTAAAATTATCCATCATTTCACCCTATCCCGCTCCCATTTCCCACGGTCTATGATTTTATATTTTAGTGCCGATCGCTCCTAATATTTTGCCTAAATTTCGTTGACCAATTCCTGATCTTTGCCAATCATCATAAGTTTTACAACCAGCTTCATCTAAAACCTCTTGGCATGATTCACAATAATCTTTAGAATCATCAACCTTGTTCATGCACGGCCCCGCTTTGCATTCATTTGGCATGTTGATATACTCCTTTATTTTTTTTGGTTTTTTTTCTGTTTCATCTTCCCAGCATTGTTGATTAATCCATGTTGCCGGATATTTCCACTCAGGGCAAAACTGACCTTCAGCCTTTAAAAATGATTTTTCAATTTCTTGGCTTTGAATCGCCGCAAGACAAACGCCAATGTCTGGTCGATGTTTTTCCCATGCTTCAAATGCCTTTGCCTTTGATTTTTTAAGTGGGTAAGCAGAATAGAATTTTAAAAACTGCTCGCTATAAACAATCCCTTTTTTCTTTTTTGAAGAAGAAGAAGAAGATGAAGACTGAAGAGCTTGATTGCGGCTTGAAGGGTCGCTTGAAGGGTCGCTTGAAGGTTTGTTTGATTTGTTAAATGGAAAAATACCCTCTTTTTTCTTCTTTTCAATACCTCGCCTTCCAGCTTCGCTTTGTGATTCCCGATAGTTATCCTGTTCGGCGCGTACGCGTTCCATGCGTACGTTGACTAATCCATTTTTACCATTATCTTGAAACTTATTAGACACAATCCGCCAGCTTTTTTTAAATCTTTTTTGACCTATTCGGGTAATTTTAGCCAATCTATTAATATCATCCGGTATGCTTTTGTTTACCCATTGATACATCAAGAGCCTGAAATAGACACCTACTTCTTCATTGTCCCATGAAGCTGTATCCATATCGAAATCAGATGCGTATAGTTGAAACGCTGGGGCCTTACCCATGAGTCATTTCCAAGAGATGCCAAGCATCTTTATATTTTTCGTAACGATTATTTTTCTCAGGCATATGAATTACTAAACTAATATTTTTGCCAAATTCGTCCCTCGGAATTATATAAAATACTTTTTTTAGGCCATGATAACAAGCAGCGAAGTCGATAGCTTTTTTCTGTTTTCTTGTTAATCTAAATTTTACACAAACGGTCTTTCCGCCTGGCACGAAAAAGGCTGTGTGTGCAGATTTTACATCTATTAAATAGCCATTTATTTTTATATCTATGGAATTATTGTTAAGTATTTCTATGTTAAACCCACGAACAACACACTCATCGAAAAATATTTTTTCTGCTTCAACCCCTTTCCAGACACCATTGCTACCTTTTTTATATTCAGAAAACTTATATCTGGGATCGTTTTTCCATGCCGGATCCTCATGATATTTTTTTGCTTTTTTATTTTTTGGTATAATAGGCTTTAAAATAAGTTTATCGTAAAACTTCCGAGCCTGTTCTCTCGTAAAGTTATATTTTCTTCCAATTTCAGCAAGGTTTGGAGATTTGTTTTTTTCAAAACATTTAAAATCCTTAAGGACATTTTCTCCATATTTTTTTTTAAGGTTTTTTATACAGGTATTTTTTCTTGCGAGTGCATCTTTTGGTGGTTTGGGTGGCAGGTTTCTGTGGCGCTGTAACTTGCGATAACAACTACTGCAAAGCCCCCTCGTTTTGACATAAACAGGTTTTTGGCAAATAGAACAGGACATTGTTATTGATCACATTTTTTGTGGTTATTGTCAACCTATTTTTTACAATTAGGTCAAACTCTTTTTGGCACAAGGCGCTTTAACTTTTGCCATTTTTAGCTTTTTTAATTTTTAGTAGCCGGACATTCTTCTGGAAAATCCACACATATAGTCCCGGCTGGACAAAAGATTTATCTGCCCACCAAAACCGCCATATAATTTTTTTCATTTGTTTGTCTACTGCCATCTCACACCCCTTTCAGCAAATTCCAAACATCCCCCCAACATACCCACTTTCTAAGAACATTTCCTGTTTTGCTCCCACAAATGAGGGAGAAAAAAGAGAAGTTTTCATTTCACCCCCTTAAATTCCTTTCGCAACATGACCCAAAAAAAGAAGAACCACCAGGCGTAGTTCAGAAATATTATGACCACGGCTTTCAATTTAAGTCCTTTTCGATGTCCTTTTTAATCGCACCAAAGATACGCTCGAAATGATACAGGTCTGTTTTGTTTACTTGAAGATCAAAAACCTCAAAGTGCCGCAAAACACCAAACATGCAAAATCGATGAGTATTAAAGTCGCCGTTATGCTGTTTAGGTTTTGGTAGTTTTCCAGCGCAAATCTTACCCTGTACTGACATTAAGTAATGGCATCTATGCGGACACCAATCAGGGCGCTTTTGTTTCCATTCCTCTTTGCTCATTTTACCCCTTTCGGCCCCGCTCCCGGCCCTATAACCGTTTTGCCTGCATCTGGAAATTTAATCTTGATGACCTTTTTTGCCTGCGCCCTTCCACGCCTCGACCGGATTGAAATCGGCAATACCAAAGATTTTCTTCACATCTTCTGTGAACCTATGGCTTGCCTCCATAATCTGGCTTTCGGTTTCAGCGCCTAACTCCTGGTGTCCATCTCCAATAAAATTTGCGGACACATCAATGCCTTTCGTTTCTGGGTCAAAAACATAAATGGCATAGGCAACCAAAAAACTGTTCGGCCTCGCACTCAATCGTTTTCTAATCTCTTTTATAGCTTCATCTGTCCATCTTGCCGGATCTAAATCGTTCATTGTTTTGATCCTTTCATTAATAATAATTTTTCCATACTCTTGTTTCTTATAATCCTCACCGATTTACATCCGCACTTTTCACAACTTATCTCGGAAAGTGCATCATCTTCCGACATAGTATCTTCCCCGCAATCAGCACAAAAGATTAAATATATTCTCAAGTCGGGGGCCTCGACAAGAATCTGCTCATTTTTAATTGGCCCCTTGACAACAAGTTGCCCGTTTTTAAGTGGCGGGGTCATAATAGTCCATTTCTCTTTCTTTAAATTCTCGCGCCAAAACACACCCGCAGTGAGCGCATTGTAGTATTGAGTCGTCAACACCCTGCTTTAGCTTTTTCCCCTTACAGACAGGGCAAGATGATACATATTTCTTTTCGCCGCACTCTATGATTATCAGGTGAGCCAGGGTCATTTTGACTCCTTTTCGATGTGCGCCAATATTTCATCAATGCACATTGTATAATGTTTTAATTTTGTGCCTGGCATTAGCGAATGATACCGCCGCCACTCATTTAGCATCCACACAATCCGCTTGCGCTCCCTGGCAACCAGATCAACATTCCCGTCCGTGAAAGACTTAACCGACATTTCAAGGTTTTCGATGATTTCATCTTGTTGCCCGATAATCGCATTTAGACCATCAATTTCGGCGTCTTTTTGCTTTGCGGATTCTCGCCATGTGTTGCGAGCCAACTCTTCTAATATTTCTCCAAAGTGTAATTTTAAAGATAAGTCGTGAACGGTGAATATCTTATCACAATCTTTCCACCACTTCTCAAATGCGTCCATCATTTCTCCTTTTCGATATGACCTTTAATAGCTAAAAGCAATCGCTCAATATCTTTGCAATCATAAGGCGGTTCGCCGATTATGCTGTTTTCACCTGTTAAAAGCGAGTCGCACCAACTTGTTGGAATAATCCCCAAAACCCTTTTGCGCTCTCCAATAACCGCATCTTCCCTGATAGACAACTCGGTATGTTCAGCCATCAATTCGTATTGAGCGTCGCGTAGCTTGGTGGCTTCTTGCCAAGCTGCTTGCACGGTATAATAATCATAGGCGAAAAGATCATTACCGTTGTCATCACATATTGATTTTTTAGTGTCAATCCACTGCTCAAATTTATCCATCATTTTCCTTTCACAACCCAACCAACAGGGCTTGCATGATTATTGTGCATTTCAATCACTCGTTCTATTTTCAACCAACAAAGCCTATCTTTGGCATAATTAGCTAACAAAATCTTTTTCTTTTTAAGATTAACACCAACAACCAAAACAGAATGATACCCCCGATGACAAAATATTTTTAATTCGACAGGGCAATTATCTTTAATCCAGTCCCATGTCAAAAAACCCTTAACTGCCTCTAATTGCAATTTGTCAATGACGTGATTGCTATGAATGCACCCTCCGTGGATTGCTCTCGCTTTGTCGCAATCTTCTACATATTCTTTCCCATACCTAACCGGAACAGGAATGCCGTAATGCGTTGCCGCATTCCAAAGGGCGATTAAATGACACTCGCAATATCGTTGACCATTCCAGTATTTAGACATTTTTTCCTTTCACGGCTTCAATGTCATCCCAGGAAACCTCTACGACTTTTCTTTGTTCAAGCAACATTTCCCGGCCACCCTGATACCATGCCTCTAATAATTCTGACTTGAATAGTCGCACATACCAAGGGCGGGTTTTTAGCCATTTCTCGAATTTAATCATATCACCGCCTTCACGACAAGCCATATCGCCGCCCTGCCCAACACGACCAAGATCACGAAAGGCGCAATCAGGCAGAATATTAGGGCTGTGATTATGCGGGTCATTCTTTTATCCAATGTGCCCCTAAAATCATCAATCCTGTAAATCCATAAACCGCTATTGCATATAAGAATGTTGAAAAATAGGCTAATGCCATAAAGGGCAATACTGTCACGATTAATAAGCCTATTATATTTTTCACATTCATATCCTCGTCCTCCCTTTCGACCAAAACCAATCCCAAAACCACCGCCACATCGTAACTGCAAAATAGGCGATTATCAGGATGGTTGATTTGATGTGTTTGATTATTTGCACCGTTTGAGCCAAAGAATACCTGTTTTGGAAGAGTCCCCATATTTAAACCCAAAAGGTTCCCACCCTAAAGGTACTTGGGTTGTTAGCTCTGTGTAAATATCATATGCAACACCCTTCACTTCCCATCGGCACTCAGGCTCTTTGGGTATCACAAAACAAGGGTCAACCCCGCCGGTACAGGGTGCGTCGTTCATTGCCTGTTCTCGTTCTTGGTCGGGGTGAACATGGTTAGCCTGGGAATGGTTAAACGCATCATGCCCCCACGCCACTCCCGCAAAAAGCAGGATTAGTGCGATTGTGATTAGCTTTTTCATCATTCCTCCAAATCAAGCATTAGTTTATCCTTGAATTTTTTATCATTCAGCGTGGGATAATCCCCTAAAAGCAACTGTTCACATCGTAGATGATCCCATGCGGCATCGAGGGCCATCCTTTGCGCTTGGTTATATTCTTCCTCAAAAATATAATATCCGTCCCAATAAGCCTCGCTATTCCAAACATTCGCCATGCCGTAGTATGCCGCCGCCCCCGCGTTACAGGATACTATTATGGTGCATATAATCAGTATCGCCCATCGTGTTTTCATTTCAAATACTCCAATAATTTAATTAATCTTCGTTTTGCCGTGCCACTGTCTGTATAATCCACATAATTATGTGTCAGTAGCGTCAGGTTGCCCCCAGAATCAACGATCTTTCTCAGGGTAGAGCATGGCCAACCCTCAACAAGAAAGTCCAAATCAGGCGGCGCGTTGAAGGCGTGGCAAAGTCTTATCGCAGACTCCCTGAATTCTCCCCCCCATATCAGACCGGCCATGAACAAAAGAGAATGATAAACATAGACGAGTCGATTCACCCTGATCGCAGACCTTGCCCAACTGCCCTGCATCCTAAACTGATTAATGACCCGAATCGTGTCAATATTGTGTGAAAAATAACCCGGCCTGAAGTGTATCGGTGCAAATCCCAAAGCATCCTTGAAATCATAATAAGCATTTGCGATTAAGTCATATTGTGTATTGTATGATAAATCTCCAAGGTTAGCATTGATTCCATTGCGGTATGTCTGCGAGTGCAGGTGGAGTCCGATGGTGTGACCATCTCGCTTGAGGTCCTTGAATGATATAACATGAGCTTCAGCCGCTTCCGGCACAGCATAATATATGACCCTGTAATTATAATCAGAAACAATATCAGCAAGGGCGAATATATTATCTATGCTTTCCCCCCACGATTCAGGGCCAGCAGGATACACGCCTTTTTCTTGCACTCTCTCGCAGTCCATTGTGATTTTCATTTCACCCCCGCCACAACAAATTCAAGAACCTTGTCCCACAACCAGCACCGCTTGAAATCAGACCTGCGGATATACTCGGGCTTCAAAAACGCCATTGAAGTATCTTTTATAATCATCCGCAAATCTTCCACCGTGCAAACCCGCTTTTGCAGCGGGTCGTCTGAATCCATTGGTGACATAATTACTAATTTGCCGCTTGGTTTCAAAACCCTCTCTGCTTCCCAAACTGCCCGTTCAACATCGTCCAGATAATTAATCGCATCCAACATCACACATAAATCGAATTGGTTATCGGGAAACGGCAACCTCTCAGCCGTGCCTACTCGCAAATCCGTACAGCACGTAAACATTTTAGCCAACCGGATACCCTCCGCGCTACTATCAATCCCATGCGTATACATGCCCGCCTTGCCCATTTCGTGAACGAGAACGCCGTCACCGCAGCCAATGTCCAACATCTTGCCATCCATGACGTATGATAATGCACGGTCAATTTTGCACCGGTAAAACGGGTCGTTCATCATTTCATAATGATAAGCTCCGTGTTTTTCATACTTATCAAATGTCATCCCTTTTTCTCCATAATGTTTCAAAAAAATCCACTTGATGCCCACAGCTACGATCAAACAGAGCCTCAAAGCCGTCAGGTAGCGGGTAGTCGTTGCGATTTATTTCAACTCCATCTACAGGGTTCTTGTACCGCTTGTGCTGTTGCAAATAGATATAGCGCGCCTTCTCAGCCATCAAACCAAGGTAGCCGTCTTTGGTTTCCGGTAGCATCTCGTCAAGGCTTGATATTGATAGAGATAAATCAAATGTTGAATCTTTTAGCGCCTTCTCTGCTTGGCGTGGTTCCAAAAAAGCTAACTGCTTCGTTGGAAACAAGTTCGCCAAATACTTGAGAGACACGCCAAGGGCAGGGTAAATATCAATTATCGTGTAGTGAAGATCAGGAATCATGCTCAAAAAATACCATGCCGTCCTACCGTATCCCGCACCGATTTCAAGGATGGATTTTATACCTCCAATAGCTTGCGTAATCGTCATGTACTCAATATGCGAATGTAGTAGCTCTTGGCTGAATAATCGCCCTTTCCAGTATAGGCGGGGTGGGTTTCCTTCAATCGGTTCTGTAAGTTCGTTCAATATAATACCTCAGCAAATAAGTATAAAAATTATAAGACATTGATTTTTTAAATCCCATATGCTTATGAACGCCTGCCACAATTGCTCTAACCGCACAAATGCCAATAATCCAGACCGGCAATCGTTTGTAAAGATATACAATCACCGGGTCAAACAATCTTGGTGTCCATGTACCGTAGTTCAGGGCCAATGTTTGCTTAAAATTATTATAGCCGGTGTCGCGTAATTGTGCCTGATTTCTTGCGTTTAATAATTTCCAGCATTTTGAGATCATTTCTTTTTCTCCACATGCACAGGCGGCGAATGACCACCCGTTTCAACCTTTTTGTAATGCTTATGCCTTTCGTGCTGGTTGATAATGGTAAACGAATTCCCCGGTGACCCGTAAGGCTCTATGGTCGATTCTTCTTGCGTATCTTTAATAGTGGGCATCCTGCTTGTGCGTATCAGATACCATGCCCTAATGAGAGCCACCAATAACACCAATAGGGTTAGTTCAATCATTTTGGGATATATTCCTTACATCCACAATCATCACAGATATATGGCATTAATATAATCGGCCAACAAACTACCTGGCCGCACTGTTTGCAAATTACGTTAACCATCCTCGCCCCCTTTGCACAAAAGATAGCCCTTCACAGCTTCTTTTGATACGGCCATGATAATATCATGTCGCTTATGAAATTCAACGCCCTCGACACAAAGGCATGTGATTGAATCAAAAAGCAGTGAACATTTCTCCCGCAATTCGGCGAGCTCGGCCTCGGCTTTTTCGGCACACAAAGCCTCAACATCTCTTACGAAGGCTTTTGTTTTTGCGGATTGTGCATCGCCAAATTCAAACCATCCATGCTTTAGATTTAAGTCATTGATTTGATCATCAGTTAGTGCTTTCATGGTCTTAAAATCCTATAAATTTATCAAGTTTCATTATAAAAATTGTGAATGTCTCCGGCCCGTCTGGCAGGCCGCCTCCGTCCGGGTGTGGATCGTGGGCGATCTCACCATTAAACCATACAACAGAATGATGAAAGTCCTTGTTCCTTGGGCTTATACCATTGGCGACAACATAGCATGAATCGACCAATGATTGATCCTGTAGGGTTGTGTCCAGCAAAACAAAACCCTGGTCCTTGCACCATTCAGCCACGTTTTTGTCAAAGTCTCTTGGCGATGATGTATGAAAGTTGGGTATGCTCTCCCGTGGCAATTCAAGTATTGATGCAACACAAGCACCAAAACAATCCCCCGTTTCAAACGTAATGTCATTCTGTATTACTGGTTTCATTTTTTATCACTTCTCCATTTCAATCCATTCTGAGTGCAATTTAATTATCTCCCGCATGGCGATACCGTCTGCAATGAGCCTGTTGATTGAATTAAACGGTGACTCTCCCACCATTCCACCATGCCGTACCCAAAATGTGATGTACCCCTCATCGTGCCGTTTTTGGTGACACTCATGGCATAGTGGAAGTCCTGCCAAAGACGAACATTTTTTGGACGTGCCGCCACCAACGAGGCCGATTCCAAGGCCTTGCTCATGGTGCATGATAGATGCCTTGAAACAACACAAGCATGGCTTAGAGCGCACAAAGGATTCGTATTTAGGGTTTTTGTATGTCTTGGTTTTTGGATCAGGCCGGATCATTTATATAAACCCCCGCTTGTGCCGCCTTTCTGATAACCCAATCAACAAATTTCTTTTTATCGGGTACAGGCATTTTTGATTTATTGCCGAATACAGACGGCACGTTCCGCCAAATTCCCCGCCTGTCCTGTTCAACTTCGTATTTAGGATCGTTTTCAAAATGTCTAATTTTTAATTGATGATGAACAAGTAGCGTTTCGTCTTTTTCGTAGCCAAGTTTTTTTATAAATTTCGGCATGACTTCGGCAAAATAATACTTCCGCATCGGGTCTGATTTCTTCGCTACCCGCCGGACAACCTCAAGATCAAAAGATGTATGAGGTTTGTATCGGGAAACGTATATCTTGATATGTTCCCAGTTTGGGCGAATCTCTCTTTTATCGTCAGAGACTAATTTGAATTTCAAAGCGGCAAGTCCTTTATATAATCAGGGTCGAGCTTTTCTTTATATTCCTCTTTGCATGATTCGCAAAGCCAGTATGTACCCTCGATATTTTCACATGGTGAAGCACCACAAATACTGCACCCGCCGCCTGTGTCTTGCTTGTTTTTTTCGTCCATCAATCTGTTTTCTCCGTCAGCTTTGCATAAATCTCTTTCAGATCCCGCAAAAATTTTATCATTTCGGTTTCGAGAGCTGCTATAAATTCGTTGTCTCTTTTGACGGTTAAAATTACAGACGGCAGTCCTGGATAGTAGCTCATAAAGTCCCATTCTGAAAAGCCGCAACACCACATTGAACCTTGGATTTGCACTATCTTTTCATATGGTACGTCTCTTTTAATCATGCGCCGAGCATGGTGCCGCCGCTTTGGACACTGGATTTCTAAGCCCCTGCCTGGAATAAGTCCATCAGGTGAACAAGAAATATTCTTTTGTTCATTCTTGTAAACCAGGGCGACCTCTTGAACAGCCACGCCTACCCTGCCCCCATAAACAAACCGGGCTTCCGGCTCTAAGTCAATACCCCTTTGCATATCATACGACACATAGGTTTCTTCGGCATAACCTAAACGCCTATCAGCGGCCAATTCATAAGCATAACCTTCTGCCGATTTAGATGGTTTTCCACCTGGACTTATGATTTCGCTAAATTTTGATGCCGTTGGGATGCCAAGGCGGGCGGCGTACCATTCAGGACTGCGCTGCTCAAAAGAATCTACAATTATCATCCGTCTTCACCAGGCGCCCTTCCGATCTTTTTGGCCTTGGTCTTCATGTCCCTGATCCATCCCTTCGCTTTATTGTACTGTTCCCCGGCATAAATGGTATCAACTGTTTCGGCCCCTAAATGTTTTAAAAACTCCTGGCCGCCGTCTGTGTAAAACTTGTTGATGTCCTTGGTGAGTTTTTTGACCTGTTCCTCGGTGATGAATTCTTCAACCTTGCCGCCGCCTGTTTTTCCATCATCGTCCATGTCAGAAGTTGCAAGGCCGGTTAAAGCAAGAATCGTGTACCTTTGAAGATAGGAAACTGTTGAGCCAATAGCCTGGATTGCGTTTTTAGCGCCGGAAGTATCAGGTGCAGCCGTCAATTCCGTGCTTTCCGAGTGGCCCAATTCGTGGGTGATGGTACAGGCTACCGTGATATTTCCGTTGTCTTGGCTCGTAATCCACGCCGCCGATAAGCCTTGTGCGCTCAGGGCCGTGTTGATCTTTTGGGTAACATTGGCAAGGGAGGCGTGTTTGTATCTGGTCTGCTTGTATTCAACCGTTTTGTCTTTTTCAATCTGCGGAGGCTCTTTTTTAAATGCGGCCATTGCCTTATGAAAAGCCTTTCGCGCCTGAATTGCATCGTATCGCTCTTGAAGTTCGAGAAATTCTTTTGCCTCCGCCAGCTTTTGTCCTGTATCAACCGCTATCTTAAAAATGTCAGCGGGCTCTCTTGCCACCAGTGCTATTTCCGTTGTTTCTTTCGTTTCGTCCATGGTTTCCCCCTATCATTTTTTGAACATACAGAAAGGCAGGGCTTGTAGTATTACATCCCACCCAGTTCAGGCATTGCTCTGCTGCCAGCCTGTGGCATACCGCCTCAGAAAAGTCAGAAAATCTACCAATAGAATTGCCCTTGCTCATAACCATAATGTATGCCGACCACTTTTGGGTTTGTTTGCACCATCCAACACCGTTCACTCCTGATGTGTTGTTTTTTTGGTTTCCGGTATTCCTAAGATTGCACATCCGAGAAACTTCTCTTAAATTTTCAATCCGATTATTAAGGGTGTTTCTGTCTATATGATCTATGTCGTTTTCTGGCATATACCCATGATGATACAGCCATATTAAACGATGGTTTGTATAAAGCCGTCCTTTAATTCGAGTCTTTTTATAGCCTTGGTGGGCACTACCCGCCCTTTTCCCCAGCACTCGTTTGTTGTGCTTGTCTAATACGGCCCATATCAACTCTCCGTCTTCATATCTAAATAGCTCTTGCACGATTGCCCGGGTTAGCATGGCCACCTCCAAAAACAAAAAGCTCCCCCCGGCTGCAATGAGAAAACTGATAAAGTTTTTTCACCGGAAGGAGCTCGTTTAAATTTAAGGATAGTTTTCTCATTGCAAGATAAGTGTATATTTTTGGGGTTTGATTGTCAAGCTATAAAGCATCGGCTCTCACCTTTATTTGGTCTGACAATTCCTTGATTTCAGAAACGGCCCACCGGACAATAGCATTGCCAGGTTCATCTTCAAAGGCAGGCGGTGTTTCTTTTAAAATATCATCGGCGTAATCGTAAAGCCGATCCCTTATGGGAAGCAGTGCTTTTTTGCGTTCTTTTTCCTCTGCCTCTAATCTTTCCTGTTCAGCCGCCCAAAGAACTTCTTCCTCGGCTTGTTTTGCGGCATGGGCTATGGCTTCCTCTTGAGCCTTCTTTTCAAATTCAGCACGGGCCTTGGCCTCTTGGGCTGCCTTCTTTGCATCTTCAACAGCTTTTTTCTCGGCTTCCAGCTTTCGCCGTTGCTCCTGGAGAGCCTTTTCCGTTTCCTGTTGCCTTTGCTGAATCTCTCTCTGTTCGGCTCTCAGTTTTTCCTCTTTCTCTTTCTGCTCCGCATCCCATTTTTCAAGACGTTCTTTTTCATCGGCGAGATGCTTTGCTTCGGCTTCACGCTCTGCTTTTTCGGCAGCTTCCTTTTCAGCTTTATCCAGGGCTTCCTCTTGGACCCTCGCCTGCTCTGCCGCCCATTCTGCCTCGGCTGTTTGGTAGGTGTTTTCAAATTCATCATCCGACAGACTCGCAACGTCAAAATAATCCATTGTCACGCCGACCTTTAGCAATTCATCAACCCGGCGCTGGGCCTTGGCTTTCTCGGCAGCTTCCTCTGCGGCTTTGAGTTCGGCCTGTTCAGCTTCCCACTTGTCCAGGGGCAACCGAACCTTGTCTCGCAACTCGTCAAGGAAATCCCTCGCCTTTTTCCGAAACCCGTTAATCAGGTCTGTCTGCTTTTTCCTTTCGGCATTGGCCTCCTTGCCCATTTCGTCAATGAATGTTTTAGACCGGGCCACCTTGTACGCCATGGCTGCGATAGCATCCCTGCCCTTGCTTGTCGTTAAATCAGCCTTATGAGCAACGGCCTGGGTCTCGATCTCGGCCAAAACACCGTCAAGCTGCTCGCTGAAAAGAATAGCTACATCCGCTTTTTCAACTGGAATTAAATGGTTTTCTGTCATCTGTCCCCTCCCAATTTTTCTTCAATAAATAAATCATCAATATCTTCCATCTCGACACAATGAGCATCTTCAGGATAATGGATTGTGGAAATTCTGCACTCACCATCCCGGTTTTCGTATGGGCAGTTTGAATGGCACATTTTTAACAATTCCCCCTTTCAGAATAGCTTTAGTTGCTTATTTAAATCTATTCCATCCTTTTTGTTTGGTTGCCTTTTCAATCCTCGGTATTCCAATTTCGTCAATATATTCCTTGCTTAGTTCGATCATTATGAATTTCCTGCCGTGCTTGTGCGATACTATGGCCGTGGTCATTGAGCCGCCGAATATGTCTAAAGCGGTGCAAGGGATAGCCTTTAACGGTTGCCATAAATCCAACAGGTTTTTTCTTTCCTGAAGTATCGGAGCGATTCTTGTTTGATAGAATATATCGTCTTCGTCCTTGCCTTGCTTCGGGATGGTCGGCAGCGGTTCGGTTCCATAGCACCCGCAAGAAGGTTTCCAGCCGATTGTTTTGGATTCGCGACAAACTTTTTCATCCTTGTTGTCATTTCTCAGCAACCCGCTTTCGTTTCCTATTTTTGCCCGAACTCCCTTTGTAGAACCGCCCCTTGATATAATTTCTCCCTTTTCCGTGATACGCTTCCAAGGCGCCTCACACTCCACACAGCACCCCTTCTCTGACGTTCCCGCAAGGATACAGGGTTCTATTAGCTTTTCTGGAAACGTGGCAAAATGAGCCTCCGGCATGGGCTGTGTCGGGATTGTCCAGACGGTGCGCTTGTTTCTACCGCTATTCGGCCATCGTTCATGTCCTGCGGATCCGAGATGGTTTTTGTGAGCACCTGGTCCGATAGTCGTGGTGGTTACTTTCCGGCCGTCTGGACTGTGCGCCTCTTTTATAGCCTCATTATCATAAAAATACTTACTGGATTTCGTAAGCAGGAAAAGGTATTCATGCGCCTTGGTCGGCCTATCGGTTACTGATTCGGGCATCGGGTTCGGTTTTTCCCATATAATATCAGACCTTAACCACCAGCCATCGGCACGAAGCGCAAAGGCAAGCATCCAGGGTATTCCGCAGAGGTCTTTGGGTTTCATGCCTTCAATTTTTCCGGTAGGCAGCCCTATTTTTTGCCCTTTATCATAACGACCTTCTTCCAAGCTGCCCTTTCCGCATCCATTCTTGCCACCACGTCCACCACCGGCATAAGAATCCCCCATATTCAACCAAAACGTGCCATCATTTCTAAGCACCCGGCGAAGCTCGCTGAATATTTCGACCATGTGTTTGATGTATAATTCTGGATTCGGCTCAAGTCCTAAACAGCCGCGCCAGGCTCCGCAGAGTTGGCAGAATTGACCTTGATTTAATTCAGCGGCCATAGCATCTTTTTTTGTGTTTCCACATTGAGCATTGTCACCATGTCTACCAAATTTGCGTATAGTTTTTTCCTCCCCCCATGCATGCTCACACCCTTCTTGAGCATCCCAAATCATCGGGGGTAGGTCATAATCACGAAGGCCTCATGTCACCAGTATGGAGGGCTTATTACGCACATTTGTACGCTCTCGCTCTCCATACTTTTCAAAACCTCTGGGGCATGGCCATGATAGATTTTATTATTATCTTGTTCCCAATATAGCACTTGACTTATACCTCATATTTAGGGTATTAGTGAATATTATGAATAAAAAAGAGCTACACGCATACATAGCCGGAATCATTGACGGAGAAGCTTATGTAGGAATTAAGCGCTCCACGTGGGGGATGAGAAACAGGCCAGATGTTCATACCCCAACATATTCTGAACGAGTCCAAATAAGAATGAATTGCCGTGAAATTCTTGAGCTTATTAAAAATGAGTTTGGCGGCTCCCTGGGAACCGAACCAAGGATTTACCAAAGCAAAAGCGGCTTTAAGACGAAAAAAATAATGTCTATTTATCGAGCCACCGACAAGGTTGCCACTACTATAATAAAAGCCACCAAACCGTATCTCATTGAAAAAGCTAAACAGGCGGATTTTATTCTTAAACTCAGAAAAAGTAAAGAATCGAAAAAAGCCAGGCTGAAGGGCGGGATGAAACAAAAACGATTTCTTAGCCAAGAAGTTCTTGATGAACGTGAACAGCTTTGGCTTGATTGCAAGGCGCTGCATCGTTGACCGTAAAACATCAGGGGCATGTCCGTGATAAACCGTGCCTTCTGGAATTTCATAATACGGTTTAAGCATTGGCCAGCCTCAATATTTCATCCTGCAATTTAAATCTAATGATAACTCCAAACGGCTTGCCACATTTACACTTCCATTTGTAGCGTCGTGGGGTTGATTCT
>SDBU01000409.1_pt1 | contig 60747 bp, 44 predicted proteins | sample 2277071 | NCBI WGS metagenome assembly SDBU01 (sample SAMN10397929, study PRJNA504765) | marine sediment metagenome | isolation source: marine sediment core GS08_GC12, 126 cmbsf | place: Arctic Ocean: Gakkel Ridge, Loki's castle | collected 2008 | reverse complement strand
GACGACGTGCTGAGCTTTGCGCTCATCGATCCGCTGGGTCGGGAAGTGGACTCGGGCGACCTGACCGTTCTGTCCGAACCGGGCGTGCTGAGCTTCTGGCGTTTCGCCATGTCTTCGTTGGAGCTGGACCTGACCCCCGGCATATGGACCGGACTCTTCAAGCGCGACGGCCTGCAAGAGGCGACAATCGGCTTTCGGGTCATACCGTGACCGCCCATCTACGGCGCGCATCCTAGATTGTTTTCACCGCAGAGACCGCCGAGAGCGCAGAGTCTTGTGTGGAAGGGGATTGCAGGAACAAGCGGGGCGTTGGGCGCCATGCCCGAGCCCGCCAACAAAGGCAGGAGTATCTGTTTAGCGGGTCAAGGGGCGGCCAGCGCGGGTGCCCCATCCTTCGCCTCCGGCGAAGGGTGGGGGACGGATACCGTATGCGAGAGCCGTCGAGGGGCGGTCCGTCCCCCACCCTTGCTGTGCAAGGATGGGGCACCCTGCAAATCGTTTACCTCCGAGGTTGCTCCGGAAACTATTGCACGTGAACACGTGAAGGGATAGACTGGTTCCCGCACGAGCCCCAAGAAGTGTGGATACGAGAGTCATCGCGAGCCTCCATGCTCATTCGGTCCGCCACCCACCTCCACGCGGATGGCTGTGTCCACTCGTAGACCGAATCGCCTGGATGGCTCGTTGTTGTTCACTCGGAATTGACGAAGGGCCTCAAGAAAGTGCGAAAGTCGAGACGAGATAAGAGTGCGTCCGAAAAGCTCCTCCCTCACGGTCGGGGTCCGAAAGAAACCGGGGTTGGCGTCGGCTTTAGGACGGACTATAGGTCATTCCTTTCTAAGTCATTCCTTCCGCGCACCGGGCCGATCTGAATTGCATTATTGAGAGGGGCGGGGTGAACCACGTCTGGGGGCAGGGGTCGATATTGCGCGGATGATGCCATGAAACCAGCGATATTTCTTCTTCGATCCGTAATCGCCGCTTGCTTGCGGTCGCGGTTCGGTCTGTTGGGTTTGATTCTTGCGTTGGCGGGCTGTGGAGTTCCCCCCGGGGCTGATCCGACGGACCAGGAGAAGTTTGCATTCCCCGACGATGAGGATCCGGCTCTTGCGGCTCTGCCCTTTGTGGAGACGGAGCTTCTGGTGCAACCTTATCCGGGGGCGGGCGAAGACGCTCTGGACGAGTTGTTCTCCCGGGTGGGAGCCCGGGTGGTGGACGAATCGGAGGAGATCCACCTGGTGGTTCTGGAAGTGCCCGCGGGAGAGCTATCGGCCGTAGCTGCGCAACTGGCTTCCAGCGGTCTGATTGACACCCTCCAGAAGAACTACCTGTTCGAGCCGGCGGCGATCCCCAACGACCCGATGTACAGCAACCAGGAACATCTACCGCAGATCGGTGCACCGCAAGCATGGGACTTGACGGTGTCATCCGAGCAGATCGTGATCGCAATCGTCGACACCGGGGTGGACGGCGGACATCCCGACCTGGCGAACAAGATCCTCGAAGGCCGCAACATCGTGAATCGAAACTCCTTCTACGAGGACGTCGAGGGTCATGGTACGCTGGTCGCCGGGGTGGCTGCGGCGATCTCGAATAACGGGATCGGAGTAGCGGGCGTGGCGTGGGAAAGCCCGATTCTGGCGGTTCGGGTCGCCGATTCGGAAGGGTTCGCCACCGCCGGACACATTGCCAAGGGAATCATGTGGTCGGTCAAACACGGGGCCAAGGTGATCAACGTGAGCTTCGCCCCGCTGTGGTCGGTCCGGATCGTTCGATCGGCAGCCCGGTACGCCTACAAGAAGGGCAGCCTGGTGGTGATCGCCGCAGGCAACGACGGTTATTCCCTGACCGTAACAGGATATGACCAGGCCTTATTCGTGGGGGCGATCGACGGCAGCGACGAGATCGCTTACTTTTCGAATAAGGGCCCGTACGTCGATCTGGTGGCCCCGGGTACGGCGATTCGCTCCACCGGGATCGGCGGCAACTACGTGCTGGGCAACGGCACCTCCTTTTCCGCGCCGATCGTTGCCGGGGTGGCTGCCCTGGTGTGGTCGCTGGAGCCGGATCTGCGCCCCTCAGTTGTTTTGGAGGTCTTGCTCGCGACCGCGACCGACCTCGGCAAAGCGGGCAAGGACAACACGTACGGTCACGGGGCGGTGGACGCATTCGCCGCGATCTCGCTGGGGATCCCCACCGAGTATGTCCCGGATACCACCGCCCCGGTAGTGTCGATCGAGCCTCGCTTGGACGGGCGGTTGCTGTCGAATCTGTCGGTCGTGTCGGTGACGGCGACCGATGACCAGGGGGTGGACAACGTTGCACTTCGGATTGACGGGGCTGTTTTCGCGACGGACGGCGATGAGCCGTACGGCTTCATGATCGACATCGGCCGCTTCTTGGAAGGTGACCACGAGCTTTCATTCGTGGCTACGGACGTCGCCGGTAACACTTCCGCCCAGCAGGTGGTGAGCGTGACTTTCGCGTCAACGGACTCGGGCGGCGGGGGAGCGCCGTCCAAGATTGCGTTTACTGCTCCGGCTGCCGGTGCCTCGGTCTCCGGCGACGTTCTGATAAGTGCCACGTTGACTGACGCCGACGGGCTGGTGGGTATCGAGTGGCTGATCGACGGCGAATCGGTGTTCGCCGGTGCGGCGAGCGGGGAGTCATCGGGAGTGAGCTACCTGTGGCGCAGCGGCCGGGTGCCATCCGGAAGTCATACCATTACGCTGATAGTCACCGACGCGACCGGGGACCTGGTGTCCGCCGACCTCGAGCTGGTTACGCCGTAGGCGAGTGGGTGCTGCTGCCGCTGGTGCGAGAATCCGCCGGTGCGAGAATCCTCTTTCGCACCCACTGTCGCGGTTCGGGTTGTACGCTCCCTTACGGTCGCGGCCCGGTCACGCCCCATGGGTGCTTGCATGCCACAGACCTATTAGGGCCTCGAGCGGGCCAGCCACTCGTCGATCGTCTTGATGTAGGCCCGGTATGTTTGGGTGCGTGGGGCCACAAGGTTATAATAGAGGATGTACCACAGGGCGTGCACTCCGTCGAGGACGCCGATTTTCTTGCCTTCCTCATACGTTCTGCCGTAGTAGGAGATCGGCACCTCGTAGGTTCTGGCCCGAGTCTTGGAAACCAGGGCGGAGATCTCCACCTCCATCCCGAATCCCGAGCTGGTGAAGGGCAGCTTCTTGAGGATGGGTGTGCGGAACGCCTTGTAGCAGGTTTCAATGTCGGTCATGTTGCGGTTGGTCAGGGCGTTGGACAGGAAGGTGAGGGCCTTGTTGGCCAGGTAGTGGTAGAAGTAGAGCACGCGGGCGGCACGGCGGACGAGAAAGCGGCTGCCATAAACCACATCGGCCTCGCCGGAGAGGATCGGGGCAATGACGAAGGGTATCTCCGCGGGATCGTACTCCAGGTCGGCGTCCTGGATGATGACGATCTCGCTGGTGACCTCCTGTATCCCGCGGGCGACGGCTGCGGTTTTGCCGCGGTTTTGGTCCTGGCGCACCAGGCGCAGGCGGGGGGAGTCGAATGACTCGACGATCGCTGCCGTCGCGTCCGCGGAGCCGTCATCCACCACGATTATCTCGCGGACACAGGAGAGCTGATCAACGCGCTGAAGGAGTTCCTCGATCGTGGCCTGCTCGTTGTATGCGGCAATGATCACCGCCAGCACGCGCTCGCCTGCGATTTTCGTTTGGGCCATAAGAGCGTCCGTTCCGATTCACGGCCAAGCCCGTTCTGAGCGCAGCGAAGGACGGGGTAACGACCAACACCATCTCTTCCCTCCGTGCGCCCCTCTAGGGCGTTTCCCGGGGATATGGGCGTGTTAGCAAGGCCTCACCCTCTCGGCTCCGGGGCGGGGCATTGAGGCGGCTGAAAACCGAGCCGGTCGCGCAGTCGCAGTCACCCACCGCATGCATCCGCACGGACGTACGGGCCGGGGTTCCATCGACGGGCGCCAACGTCGCTATCCCCCGGACTTACCGGACTCGCTGGACTCGCCGCCCTCAGGCTCGGCTTTCTTCTTGTTGTGTTTCTTGGCCCGGTGCTCTTTGCTGCCGGCCGCCGCGTCTTCCCAGAGCTTGTACGCTTCCTTCTTCTCGCCGCGCTTCCATGCGGCTGCGGCGCTTCGTCTCTTTTGCTGAAACACTTTCGTCGGTCTTGGCATATCGATCCTCACGAGGGTTTACAAAGTCCGGCTCGGCCGCCTGGCCAAGCGAACCTATTATCTTAGCTTCCCGCCGGCGAATTGCGAAGCCCCGCCCGTCGCAGCTTCTTTGGCAATTGGCAACATATTCCCTGCAGTCTCACGTTACCTGCCTGTGGCCAGACGCGGGCGACCGGCTGGTGCGAGAATCCGGCTGGTGCGGGAATCCCTTCTCGCACCCACTTTTCCAGGGAGTCCCTTTTCTCGCACCCACTTTTCGCGGGAATCCCTTCCCATGGACCGCAGGAGCCCATGAACCGCAGGACGGGAATCCTGCTGAGAGTGGGGACCAGACCAGGAATTTCGTCCCAGCATGCCCTCTACCTCAGTTCGCTCCTTCTCTGCGGTCTCTGCGCCCTCTGCGGTGAGACCCGCAGGATGAGTCACAACCTCACCCCGTGTGAAGCCGGAGGGCATGCCCACGCTTTCGGCACGGGCATAGCCAAACTCGCCCGCGCGGAATGCCGATAACTCAGGGCCAAGCGCACGCCAAGTCTGGGGCCGGCATTGGGTGGGAGGGGGGGTGTGTGCGCGCTCAGTCGAGGTGACTCAGGAATGTTGCCGCTTGTAGCTCGTCGTTTGATCTGTCCGGCTCACGAGCGGCTTTTGGGAAGGAAGACCTTCGCGTATCTGCGCGAATTGGAGGAATCGCAGTGGTCCTCGCCCGCCGACCTCCGAGGCTTGCAGCGTGCCAAGCTCGGGGCACTCCTCCGCCATGCCGACGCTAACGTACCATTCTACCGGCAGCGCTTCCGCGAGGCCGGGATCGACACCGACAGGCTGAACCCTTTCGAGGCCCTGGGTCGACTCCCGACGCTGGACAAGAGTGAGGTTCGGGCATCGCTCGATCAGATGCTGTGGCGGGATGGTCCGGGCCGGCTGACTCGAAGCAGCACCGGCGGATCGAGCGGCGAGCCGCTCACCTTTTTCCTCGGCCGAAGGCGGCAGGGCTACGACCAGGCTGCCCGCATCCGTACCCATAGATGGTTCGGGGTCGACGTCGGCGATCGCGAGCTTTATCTGTGGGGCTCCCCGATCGAGCTGAACCGGGTAGACCGCCTGAAGCGCCTGCGGGACTGGTCGTTCAACCACCGCCTGTTCAGCGCGTTTGAGATGTCTCCCGGGGCGATGGACGCCTATCTGAACGCCTGGGATCGATTCCGCCCCGCATGCCTGTTCGGTTACCCCAGCAGCATCGCGCTTTTGTGCACCCACGCCATCGCCCGCGATCGGCGCCTGGACACCCGATCGCTTTCGGCGGTGTTTGTCACCGGTGAACTGTGCTACGCCCACCATCGAGAGGCGATCACCTCCTACTTCGGAGTTCCGGTGGCGGACGGTTATGGCAGCCGCGAAGCTGGTTTCATCGCCCACGAATGTCCGCAAGGGGCGATGCACCTCACCGCGGAGAGCGTGATAGTCGAGATCTTCGCCGAGGGTAAGCCGGTCGAGGTCGGCCGCTCCGGTGAAATCGTCGTGACCCACCTCGACGCCTACGCGATGCCGTTTATCCGCTATCGCACCGGCGATATGGGTCGACTCAGGCCCGGCAGATGCTCCTGCGGGCGGGGGTTGCCTCTGATGGACGTGGTCGAGGGGCGAACTACCGACTTTCTGCGTCTGCCCGACGGAACCGTCAGGCATGCCCTGTCGATCATCTATCCGCTGCGGGCCATGGCGGGAATCAAACAGTTTCGCGTCACCCAGCACGAAGACCATGCCGTAACCATCGACGTGGTGCGTAACGATCGGAGCGACCGCATTACGCGTGAGGCGGTTGAGAGAAGCGTGCGTCCGGTGCTGGGCAACGAGATTCCGGTGACGGTCGAGCTGGTCGACCGGATCGCCGCCGCCGGCTCCGGCAAGCATCACTACGTCATCTCCCACGCCCGACCGCCGGCTGAGGACCATGAGGAGGTTACGAGCGGTGTCTAGCGCCACGGCTGTGATTGAGACGCAACCGGAACCGGCGACGCCTGAGGCGGCCGGCGAACCGGCAGTGCCACCTAAGGTCGCCACGTTGTCCTTTCACCACGACACGGCATGGGGCCGGTATGTCATGACTCATCGTGAGGGAACGCTGTTCCACACCCTGGCCTGGAGAAACGCGGTCAAGGAAGCGTTCAGCCATGAAGACTGTTACCTCGTCGCCCGGCGTGAAGATCGGATCGTCGGGGCGGTGCCGTTGTTCTTCATCCGCAGCCGGCTTACCGGACGCATGTTGGTGAGCGTGCCGTACGGCGTGGGCGGTGGAATAATCGCTGACGACATCGAGACGGCCATCGCCCTGTTTAATTCCGCCAGAGAGCTGGCCGATCGGCTGCGGTGTGACACCATTGATTTGCGGAGCGAGCGGGCCGTCCTGCCCGACCTGCCCACCGTCGACGACTACGTGGGTTTTCGTCGAGAGCTTCCCGGGGCCGTCGACGAGGTTCCGGGTTGGCTTCCGCGCAAGGCGCGTGCGGCCGCCCGCAACGCACGCACAAGGTACAAACTCACCGTATCGTACGGCGATGAACACGTTGCCCAGGTCTGGCGACTCTACTCGAAAACCATGCGGCGTCTCGGGTCGATCAGTTATCCGTTGGCCTTCTTCGAGCGGCTCATCGCCCACACGCCCGACCGCCACTTCACCTCGATCGTCCGGCGGGACGGCCGCACCGTGGGCGGGCTGATAACTTTCCTCTTCAAAGACCGGGTCATGCCCTATTTCTTCGGCTCGACCGACGAGGCCCGCCGCTGCGGCGCCGCCAACCTTGTCTATCTGTCCGCCATGCAGCGGGGAGTGGCCTTGGGCTACCGTGTTTTCGATTTCGGCCGATCACGGCGCGACAACGTCGGCAGCGCCAACTTCAAGCGTTTCAACGGGTTTACGCCCCGTCCGCTCGGCTATCAGCGCTACACCCCACCGGGGAGGCGCGGGCCCGATCTGTCACCCGGCAACCCGAGGTTCCGCTTCGCCCGGCGGCTCTGGCCGTACCTGCCTCTATGTGTCACCCGTGTGGCAGGAGCGAGGCTCGCGAGGCATATTCCAGGTTAGCTCCATGAACATCCTATATCTTGCCCATCGCATTCCCTATCCTCCCGACAAGGGGGACAAGCTCCGGGCCTTTCGGCAGATCGAACATCTGTCCAGGCGCCACCGTGTCTGGTGCGCTTGCTTCGTCGACCGGCAGATGGACATGCAGTTCGTCGAGCCCTTACGGGCGTATTGCGAGGACCTGGTTGCCATCCGCCTGAAGCGCGCTTCAGCGGTGACCCGCGGACTTGCCGGATTGCTTACCGGCCAAACGGTCACCGAATCGATCTATCGCGATCCAGCCATGACCCGTGCGGTTCGTTCCTGGGCTGACTCCGTTCGTTTCGACGTGGCGGTGGCGTTCTCATCCGCAATGGCCCGCTACGCGTTTGAGGTGCCGGCCGCTCGACGCGTGCTTGACCTGTGCGACCTGGACAGCCGGAAATGGTTGGACTACGCGGCTTCCTCGACCGGGCTGCCGGGCGCACTCTACCGCGTGGAGGGAAGGCGACTGGGCGCACAGGAACGAGCCTGGATCAGGACTTTCGATGCCGGCATCTTAATCACCGAAGCCGAAGCTGCGCCCATCCGCGAGTTCGCCCCGGTGGGCAGGCTGCATATTGTCGCCAACGGTGTTGACATTGCGGATTACGGATTGCGAACGGCGGATTGGACTCCGGGACGAAACTCAATCCCCAATTCGCAATCTGCAATCTGCAATCGACAATCCCCAATCGACAATCCCCAATCGACAATCCCCAATCCGCAGTCCGCAATCCGCAATCCAACTGTCGGTTTTGTCGGCACTATGAGCTATCGACCCAACGTTGACGCGGTGCGCTGGTTTGTTGCCGAGTGTTGGCCGGACATCCGCGCCGCCTTCCCCAACGCGGTCTTTAGGATCGTCGGCCGGTCACCGCGCCGGGCGGTGCGCCGCCTGGCCAAGGTGCCCGGAGTCCACGTCGTCGGCGAGGTGGAGGACATGGTAAGCGAAGTGCGCAAGTTCGACATAAGCGTGGCGCCGATGTCCATCGCCCGGGGCCTGCAGAACAAGGTGCTGGAGGCGATGGCCGCCGCAAAGCCCGTCGTGCTGACCGGCCGGGCGGCGACAGGTCTGACCGGTAAGCACGAGCGGGAGTATCTGGTCGCCGAAACCGCCAGGGAATTCGTCACCGCCGTCATCCGGCTTTTGCGCAACCCGGGCGAGCGCGATCGGCTCGGCACAAACGCTCGTCGATTTGTGGCGGCCAATCACTGCTGGGAAGGCGAGCTGCAGAAGTTCGAGCTGATCGTCGCCGGCGTTCTCGGACGCACCGCTCGTCTGCGCGAGTCAGTTGAGCCCGCATCGGCCGTAGCGACTGTAGATCGCGATCTGGTCGGGGCTGTTTGAGGCTGTCCGATCTTAAACGGAGGAAACAGGATGTCCACCATGCGACTCATATCCCACTCGGTTGTTTCGACCTTTTCCTTTATCCTGCTTTGCGGTTGTGGAAGCGGCGGTAGAGGCGGGCAAAGCGATGACGGCACCTGCGACCCGGCAGCGCCCGGGTGTGCGGCGGGCCTGGTCTGTAACGCAGTCATAAACGGCGATGCCCGCTGCGCAGCCCCGGTGGCCATTCGCGGAACGGTCTTGGAGCTGGCCGTGGATACCCCGATCGAGGGTGCACTCGTACAAGCCGTGGACGTCAATGGGGCGGCCGTGGGAACCTCAGGGGCCACCGACAGCGACGGGTCATTCGCTCTCACGGTTCCCGCGATTCGTAACGTCGATGGCGACCCCGTTGAGGGTACGTACACTCTTCGTGCTGCGGCCGCCGGGTACCAGGCGTTCCCCACTGCCATCCGTCCCGCCCTGCCTCTCGATGCTACCACGGCAGAGGCTACTGAGGACGGATGGATCCTCGAGAACAGCCTCACCACGGTCGGCCTCATCGCTCTGCCGGGTGGTACCTCGGGCCTGGGGTCTATCTCCGGCACCGTAGGGTCCGAGGTGAACGCCGGCATTCTCATCGTGGCCAAGGGCGGTGATGCCGCCTACACCGGGTTCAGCGACAGCGAGGGACTCTACACCATCTTCAACGTGCCCGCGGGGTCCTACACCCTGCAGGGCTACGCAGCCGACGTACAACTCAGTGACACCATGGCGACACTACAGGCCGGCGAAACCAAGACCGGCGTTGACCTGGTGGAATCCGACAGGCCTATCAGCAGCGTCTCGGGCAACGTGCAGATCGTGAACGCCCCCGGCGGCTCGCAGACCAGTGTCGTTCTGGCCGTCGAAAGCACCTTTGTCGAAGCTGCGGGCCGCGGAACCGTTCCCCCCGGCCTGCGCATCGGCGAGGTTACCGGAGCGTTCATCATAGAGGGTGTGCCCGACGGGCGGTACGTCGTGCTCGCGGCCTTCGAGAACGACGGACTGGTGCGCGATCCGGACCAGACCATAGGCGGTACGCGGATAGTACGAATCGAGGTTCCCGACCCCCAGATGGGCAACGCCGTGATCCTGCCGGAGGGGTTCAAGGTTACGGGGGCGCTGGGTGTTGAACGGCCGGGCAGCGACGGCCCGGGGGAGGTCTTCACCGTGGAGCCCGCCCTCGAGTGGGAGGACGACTCCAGCGAGGACGGGTACGAGATCCGCGTCTTCGATGCCTTCGGCAACCAAGTGTGGAGTGACGAGATCGGCCCGGTGTCCGGGTCAGCAGTGGTAAGCCACACTTACGCCGGCCCGCCACTTGAACCCGGGATGTTCTACCAGTTCCGATGCACTTCTTTCAGAGATCGAAACGACGAGCGAACCTCCATAAGCACGACCGAGGACCTCATGGGCGTGTTCTTCTACCTCGGCGGGTAGTTCCAAAGCGCCGGGTGCTTTACTGCACAAGGGGCATAGACCGCGCAGCAGGAAGAGCGGAGAGAGTCATAGTCCGACCTGCCTTGGAGACGATGTGGACACCCGGCGCGCTACGTCTGTCCTGTAGCATCCTTCCCGACAGCACTCCAGACCCTCAAGTTCCCCGGCGGTGTGTTACGTGCTAGGAGTTGTTGCGCAGGACTTGCACCAGCCCGACTCCGCCGCGGACCACCAGGCTGGCCATCAGCAGGAAAAGCAGAGCGGCCACGGTCAGGTTCAAGACCGCCCAGCCGTTCTGCACCCGGGGGTCTGCCATGTCGAACAGGGAGCTGACCATGGCTGCCCCGATCCCCAGGATGACGATGGCCGCCAGCGATCCGCGAAGATTTCCGGGGAAAGGGGCGATCCGAACCGTCAAGCAGATCAGCAAGTAAATGAAGAGCAGGGTTCGCCAGTTCGTCAGGTCGGCCACGGTTGTGGCTGCCACAATCGACTCCACCAGGGTGATTTGATCGCGCAGCATCTGCCAGGCGCCGGCCATCGACGTCGGCAGGATCGGCCCGACGCTGCCCGCGGTCAGGTTGACCAGGATGGGCCGGCCCAGGTGGCGGGCGACGAAGAAGATCGCCACCGCACAAGCGAGCAGCGGCAACATGCCGATGATCACCGGGCCGACCAGCGGCACCCTCGGCTTGGGGTCGGTGGTGGTCTCGGGATCGCCCGACTCGTCATCCTTGTACAGCGTTGTGTTGCTGACCGTAGCCCCGGTGATCAGCAAACCGAGCACGTGTCCCAGTTGAGCGATCAGCGTTCCCGGCAGCAGGATGCTGTTGAGCATCTTCGGCTTGATCATCCCGCTCCAGAGGCGGTGCACACCCCAGGCGGCGAGCACGATCACCAGCAGCCAGAACGTAAGGGCAATGTAGGCCACAACTCAGGTTCCAGTCGGTTGGGAGCGGCGCTTCGCCGGACGGCCCGCCACGTCGCCGCGATGATCCGGAGGGAAAAGAGGATCTTTGCGGTACCCGCACGCCCCCTAACGGTCGCGTCCCCGCTGGTGCGGAGGGCAAAGAGCATCTTCGCCCTACCCGTCCGGCGCCTCCCATCGGCTATCGCACTATCGGCCCGACGGGCTACCGGCGAACACTAAATCCACAGCGTCGGCTTTACAGCCGGTCAGAATGTCGGCGTCTTGATCCGGGGACTCGGAGAATCCACCGCAGAGGGCGCGAAGAACGCAGAGAGATAGCAGAGATGGAAAGACATACCGAGTCGCCGCAAGGGGGGGAACGATTCCCACACTTGCAGTGGATATACGTTGGTTCCTGGTACGGCACGGAGGCTCTGCGGTTCAGAAAGCGTCGACACCGAATGAATTACGAATTACGAATTACGAATTTCGTAGTTCGTGCGTACCGCTGGGAACCGGGGAGATATGAACAAATGCGCGGTCCACAGCGGCGATCGCCTCGACCGCGGACCTTACGGCCACGCACACTTTGTGCGACGCGGAAGTTGACAGGGTTCCGTCCACCCGGGCGATCAACTCCACGTGGACGAACGTGCCGACGTAGTGCCCCGTGATGTCGTCCACCTGGTCAACGCCCTCGACCCCCGCAGCAGCCAGGCGGATTCTATCCAACAGTTCCTTCCCAGGTGCCCGTCCCATCAGGTAGTCCAGGTTCTCCATCCCGATCCGGTAGCCGCTGTAGAGAATGTAGCCGCCCACCAGGATTGCGGCAACCGTATCGAGCATCGGAAGACGAAACTCCGCCACGACGACCGCGGCCAATCCCTGCAACGAGACGAGTACGTCGTTTCTGCAGTCGATCGCCGTTGCCCGAAGGGCCGGACTGTTCAGAGCTTTTTCCCGACGACGGAAGAATGCGGCCAGCCACGCTTTGAGCCCGGCGGTTACGCATAGGGCGACGATCGGATAGGGGCCGATGCGTTGCGGAAGTTCGCCCGCCCAGAGATCAACCACCGCCGTCCGGCAGACCTCGAACCCCAGGATTGCGGTGAAGATCGCCACTAACAACCCGGCGATGGGCTCCGCCCGGCGATGGCCGAAGGGGTGGCTCTCGTCCGGCCTCTTCCACGCCCATCGAACGCAGAGCACGATGACGACCGCAGACACGACGTCCGCCAGTGAATTGAGGGTCTCCGAGAAAATGGTCAGGCTGTCGGACAACCCCGTGGCGGTGGCTTTGAGGCCCAGCAGAAACACGTTCGCCCCGATCGCCACGAAGGCGGCACGCATCGCCGCGGACCTGCGCATGAACACGTCTCCATCAAGGGCGCGTGGTGCACTACCGCCCGGTGCCGATCCGCAAGGAAGAGACGTCCATGCGGAACAGAGTGAGCTTTCTCTCACCGGGGGCTGCGTCGCGGCTCGAAGAGAAGACCACGGTCTTGCCGTCGGGAGACACGACCGGGTATCCGTCGAACGCCTTGTCGAAGGTAAGCCGGGTCTGCGCTTTGGTCTCGATGTTCATCAGGAAGATCTCGAAGTTGTGCGGAGGCAACACCTTGACGAAGACAAAGTGCTTCCCATCCGGTGCGGGATAGGGTGCCCAGTTGGTTCCCGCCTCATGGGTGATTTGCGTGTGGGCGGTCCCGTTATCCTTGATCGTGAAGATGGTCATGGGCTTGGGTCGTAGCGGCTCATCCACGACCCTCCACGCCCGGTACAGTATCGTGTCACCGTCGGGCATGTAGAACGCTCCCCCCTCTTGCCAATCGGGAGTGTCGGTGATCCGTACCTGCCCGGTTCCGTCGGGGCGCATCTTCCACAAGTCGAGCTTCCCATCGATCTGGCGGGTGAACAGGACCCATCGACCATCGGGTGAAACGGAAACCTCGGCGTCGTAGCAATCGTTGCGCGTGAGCCTCAGGACGTTGCTCCCGTCCAATCCTGAGGTGTACAGCTCCGCCCCCTGCGGATAGTCCTTTGTGCTGGAGAAATCCCCCTCGGGAAGATCGAGGCGATCCCGCGTGGACGTCCAGATCAACTTCTTACCGTTGGGGAAGTAGTATGAGCAGGCATCTTTGCCACGGTCGTTGATGCGCCGCAAGTCCGTGCCGTCGAGGTTCATCGTATAGACGTGGTAGGCGTCGTCGCCCTTCAGCTTGGCGTTGCAGATCAGGCTCTTCCCGTCCGGCGAGAAGTAAGCTTCAGCCGCTGAACCGGGATGGCGAATCCGCAATACAGGCAGTTCCGCCTGCTCGTTGAGCTGGGCACTCTCTCCGACCTCCTGCTCGGGCGGATCAGCCGACAGCCCAGCCGCAGAAGCGGGGAACATCAGGACGAGCAAGGCAACCGATGTCTTCATGGTTGAAAAACTCCATGGTAGGGGTACGCATGAGGGAACATTTCCCATTTGTCGGCTCTTTGAGAGCATCCTACCAGAGCGGGCTGCTCAACGCGAGCGGAACCCCTGGTCAAGATCGCTAACGCCTCTCCACCACAACCCGGGCCGAGACTTTCGCGCCGTTTCGGATCACGGTCGCCTGCACCTCCGCGCCCGGCTCCAACGTCTTGAGGAACTGGGAGAACGCCCGCAGGTCTCGAATGGGTTGGTCGTCAAGTTGCACCAGGACGTCACCGGGCTGCAAGCCCCCGCGGGCGGCAGGGGAGTCCGGGACGAGCGAGTCGATCCTCACGCCCTCGCCTTGGAAGGCAAAGTCGGGAACCGTGCCAAAGACGACCTTGCGCCCGCCGCGCGGGGCGGCCGCTACTGGTGTTTTAACACCCTCTATGCGCACGGTGAGTGGTTCTTCGCGCTCGAGCAGATACGTCACCGCCTCTTTCACGAACGTCGCCACCTTGACCAGTCCCGCTCCATCGACCTTATCGAGCGTGTCGGTCGGACGGTGGTAGTCCCGGTGAGCGCCGGTGAAAACCTGGACGGCGGGAATCCCCTTTTCTGTGAAACTCTCCTGATCGGATCCCTCGGCCCCGCCCGGTACGTTTCGGCTCTTGATCCCCGTCACAAAGCCGCAGCCGCGGAAGATGTGGGGCCATTCGTCCGCGGTCCCTGTACCATGAATCGCCAGCTCGCGGTCAAACAGTCGCCCGACGGTGTCGAGGTTGATCACGCCGCGAACGGCTTCGAGTGGGAAACGAGGATGCTCGACGTAGTGACGGGAGCCGCTGCGGTTGGTCTCTTCGGCGGAGAACGCGATGATGAGGAGATTCCGCGAAGGAAAAGCCGCTTCCTTGCGGGCGCGGCTCGGATTGGCGGCGAGATTCCGGGCCAACTCAAGCAGAACGGCAACGCCGCTGGCGTTGTCATCAGCACCGGGATGAATCTTTCCTTCGTCCCCCGCATGAACGTCCGGCCAACCCAGGCCCAGATGATCGTAGTGGGCGCTAAGGACAACCGACTGGTCGCTCCACTCGGGGCGTGCTGCGGGCAGCACCCCGATCACGTTCACAGCTTCCACCGGCCCGCCGCCCGGTCCCACGGGTACGGTGAAGCGCTGAAACCACGACCCGTCATCGCCACCGGGCTCCAGACCGGCGGCGGCCATGCGCTCGGCGATATACTTGGCTGTCTCGTCCAGTCCCGCGTTGCCCAGGCCGCGTCCCCCGCGCCGGTCTGATGCCAGCCAGGCGACGTGGTCGAGGAGGGCCCTCTGTGAGAAAACCGGGGGCAGCTCGGCAAGCGGCTCGGGCTGCTCCAGGGTGATAGGCTCCAGTGGTTCGCGCCGGTCCTCGCGCAAATCGATGACCAGGGGTGAGTTGCCGGGGCTTAACTGCCCCTTGAGGACGTTGGTCGGCTCTTCTCCCTCGAAGGCAAGGTATGAATACTTCCCGTAGTGGGGCAGCTTGCGCGACAGGCCGGGCCGTGCAGCAGCGGGCTCGAGCGTGATAAAGCCGATTGCCTTCTCGATGCTCTGAGGATGCCGACAGACGGCGACGATTGAGTGCCCGTCCACTTGCACTTGCTCGCCGCCCAGCACGATCGTCGCTCCCGGCTCGGTGATGGACCCGGACGAGCGATCGCCGAGCACAATCCCGGCGAAGCGATTACCTCTGCCCAGCACCCACACCGCGCGATCATCGGGTAAAGACGCAAGTTTCGTGTCGAGGGCGAACTCGACGTCGTGGTCATCACTTCGCCAGGACTCCATTAGCTCTCGGTATCGATTGATCTCGGCTCCGTCACCGGACGACGCCGGCAGCACCGCGAGAATGTGGGGCTCGCCGAAGATCTGTCCGATCGATGGCGGCGTCTCGCGCGGGTCGAGCCGGCGAAACACATCGAACATCGGGTCGGCCAAAAGAGACACAGGCCGCGATGAGACGTGGAAACCAAACGGCTGACTCCGCCCGCGGGTCTCGAGGACAAACGTCTCATGGCCTTTGCGGGTGCGCACAAGCAGGGGAACTTCCAGCACGAACGGTTCGTCTTCCTGAACCTGTTCGAGCGAGCCGGTAATCTCGAACCCGTCCGGCACTTCCCGCACCGAGACGTCGCTCAGGGCAAGCGCCGGTGCTCCGCTCCGGTCGATCCACTGGCTGAAGAACGGCCCCAGATCCTCGTCAGTGACGCTCTCGAACACAGCCCGCAGATCGCCGAAGGACGCGCGCCGGCCGCGGTGCTTTCGGTATATTCCCGCAAGGGCGGCCCGGAAGGCGTCGTCGCCCACGTGCCGCCGCAGCATGTGGAAAGTCATCAGGGCCTTGCCGTAGCCAACCGCTTCGGTCGCGGCACTATGCCGGGAACGGAACTCGGACAGGGGGAAGTCGCGTCCGTCTTTCACGTAGCTGCGGTACTTCTGCAATGTGTTGCGCCGGTATTCGGTCCCTTTCCCGCGCTGCTCCTTTATCAGGTGGTCCGCGAGGTACGCGGTCAGGCCCTCGCACCAGTTCCCGGTTTCGTAGTCAACGAAGACCGAGTTTCCCCACCAGTTGTGCAGGATCTCGTGCGGGTACGAGGAGTGCAGGATGAACGGGAAACGGATCACCTTCGGGCCGAGCAGGGTGAACGACGGCATCCCGTAGCCCGTTTCCCAGAAGTTCTCGATGAGGGCGAACTTGCCGTACGGATACGGCCCGATCAACCCACGGTACATCTCGATGTAGCTCGCGGCGGCCTCGAGGTATTTCCGTGCCAGAGTTTCGTCGCGCTTGTGGAGATAGACCAACACCTCCACGGCCCCCGCGGTGTCGCGTTCCACGGTAAGCGGCCCACCCACCAGGTAGACCTGTTCCAAGGGGCCGCCCGAGTCCCATCTGGCGCGACCGTCCTCGTCCCGCGACGTGCCGTCTCCCTGGCTGATGACGTGCCAACCATCGGGGGCGAGCACCTCGACCGAAAAGCGGATCATGCGGTCGTCGAACCGGGGCACCCACTCGCTGTCACCATCAAGGTAGACCCCCTCCGCAGAGACCATGCCGCGAGTTTCGCGGAACCCCCGCGTGTACTGCTCTTTCCGATCGGACAGGCCGAAGTCGAAGACGCCGTCGTACGAGAGGTGCACCACGCCGTCCGCCGGCACCATTTCGAGTGCGTAACGCGTCTCGTACTCGTCTTCGCCCGCCGCCAGCCTCGTGACCGGAGGATCGCTGCTGCGAATCGTCAAGGCGGCGCTTAGAGTGAACTCAGCCCGCGTGTTCCGCAGCGACGGCGGCAGCTCTATCTTGTCCTGCACGGCGACGCGATGCCCATCCGGCTCCAGGACGACCGAGAGTTCGTGGTTGGTGTGATCTCCGGTCGAGATGGGGAGAGCCGGCGAGACCGGGCGAACCGGCGAGATCGGGACCTTCCTTCCCCCGAGCCCGGGCAGCCATTGGAGGGTCATCTGGTTTTCAAAGCGTCGTACGCTTCGCTTGAGCGTGCGCATGGTCGCGGCGTCGGCACAGAAGGTGGCAGGGACGATGAGAACATTGTTGCGGCCGGCATCGTGGAGCTTCGAGAGAACGTCGGGCAGACTCCGCTCACCCTCTGCAACCGCGATGCGCAGACGGTGGAACCGGCCTCGTTTCGCAAGCGGGTCATCCTCTTCGAGAGCCAGCCAGGCCTCCAGCGTGGGACCGGCGTCCAGCCGGTCGGCGCCATCGGGAACCACGACCACAGTCGTGCCTCCAAACGGGCCCGGGCAGCGCGGCAGAGCGTCCGCCCCTGCAAAGGTCTCGGGGAGGATGTCGGTGGGGATGCGGCCGTGCCCGGCCTCCTCGGGCGGCGTCTCGAGGACGGCAACGCGGACGCCGTCCTGGGCGGTGGACCGCAGGGCGCGGAGGCGGGCCCAGTGTCGAGCTCGCGGGGAATCGCCGTCAACCAGAATGTACCTGTAGCGCAGGCTTTTAGCCTGCGGGGCCGCGGTGGCCGCGGTGTGGGACCGGTCTTCAACCGGTTGGAAAACCGGTTCCACACCGAGGGCTGACCGCAGGGCGTTCTCCGCTTCGAGATCAACCTCCCAGGGATCGCCGGTAGCCGCGATCTTGCTACTGTCCAAACCGATCTCGGCGTACTCGCTCAGCTCCGCAGTCCACCAGGCATCGTCATCTTCTCCAACAATAACGCGCAGCGATTTGTCGGGCGGCGTGTCGTCACCTCGAAATTCCGGAAGAGGAAGGGGAAAGTCCTTGATTTTGGCGTAACGCCGCGGAGAGAGGGCGACGGCTTCGAGGTCCATGCGTTCGGTGAGCAGGCCTACGGCGGCGACGACCGTGGCTCCGGTACCTTCCCCGGCGAGGCACACGCGAGTGGGGTCGATGGGGTAGTTTCGCAAAAGATATCCCCACACACGCTCGATCGCAGTCAGGAGCAAGCCTACGTCAGACGAGAAGGTGTCCGGCCAGAACCAGCGCCCGCCCGCCCCGAGGTCCTCCTGGACCTCTCGGTAAGGAGCCTCGAGGACGGCGATGGCGGTCGTGTCGCCAAGGCGGTCCTTCCAGAGGTCGAGACCGTCCGAGGCGGTCAACCCGTCGTCGGAGAGCCAGATGAGGAGCGGCACGCGAGCTTCCGTGGACGCCCCTTCCGGCACCTGCAAGACGTACCTGAGCTCGCGATTGGCGTAGACGGACCTGGTGCCGTCAAACAGATCGGTGGCCCGCGCCTCGGCAAAAACGACGTAGTCAAAAGACGGTTTACCTTCCAACTCGGCCACAGCGGGATTCGCGACGGGACGGATTGACGCAGTGATGACGCGGGCGTCGGGCTTGCGGAGGCGGAACTGGTGAACGGTACCGTCCCAGTAGGCGCTGTGAAAGGCCCCGTTCACATGGAGCACGAGGGCACCGGGGTGAACGTCCAGGGCGGTGGCACACGCCTCGCCCATGGCGTTGTCCCAGAGGGATTGGGACGAGTAGAGCCGCTGATCGTCGCTACCGCCGCCGCCCATCATCGCCCGGTGGCTCCTGATTGCGTTGTCGACGCGCCGCCAGTAGGCCTTCGAATTGGGGAAGAGCTCCGCAGGCGCGTGGCCCTTTGCGTCTCCCTCCAGGGTATCGAGTACCTCGGGCCCCTCCATGGCCACGCGCCTCAAGAGGGGGCGGGGAAAATTCGACGCGACCACGGGACGTCCACATGCCCGGGCCCTTTCAATCAGCGGCCGATAGGCCACCCGGTACTGGCCCCAAGGGCGAGCCCGGGAGAGGAACGTCGTTTCGTCGATCTCCCCTGCCAGGTACGCGTCGAGATCCTGCTGCACATCCCGCTGGAACATCTCCATCGCCAAGACGACGTCGCCTCGTCGGCGCTCGAGGAGCCCCTCGTAAACCGCTAGTTCAACACGGTGGGTAGTCTCGTCAATGTGAGTTTCGCCGAGGAAGACAACATCTGCATCCGCCAGGGCATCCAGGAAGGCATCGAAAGAGACGACCTCACCGGTCCGTCCATCCCGGACCGAGACCGCCCGGTCCAGCGGTGGAGCCGACCACGCGGCAACGTCGCCTAAGCCGCAGGTGGGTGTTCGAGAGGTTACGCACCCGATTGGGAGCAGAAGTATGGTCAGAGCGAGAAGCTGTCGGCACATATCGCGAATCTCCTTGAGCAGCGGACTACGGGACCCCTTGCAACCGCCCCAGCCGCCTGTGTGAGCGGCCAATCCGAGACGCGACCGCTCTTAACAACCGAACATACCATCTTGTGATGCTTCTTCAAGGGACTGCCCCTCCGCCGATCCGAACCGCGACCGTAAGGAAGCGGCCAATCCGCCGATCCGAACCGCGACCGTAAGGAAGCGGCCAATCCGAGACGCGACCCCCTTCACCATTCATCTACATCACGCTGATCAACAGGAAATGAGGATCTTCTCACTACCCGCGTGGTCCGCTGCCAGAGCGGTTTCGAGAATCCTGTGCGTTTCCAGCAACGCCCCCTCGGCCTCGGCCTGACGCTTCGGCTATTCGATCTCAGTCGGCGAGGGGGGGCAGTGAGATACTCCAGTGTGTAGGCCGAACAGCCGATAAACCGGCGGATGCCGTGCAACAGGGAAACCTGCCGTCGATGGATGTTTCGCGCGGGAGCGGTGACGATCGCCCTGGCGGCTTGCGAACTCGCTCTGCAGGGCGCCTCCGGGCTCATCCCTGCGGTTGACCGGATCTTGATGTCGCCCCACGCGCGCGCAAGGGCGGGTCGAACCGGGGTGATGATTCCCGATGCCGTCACCGGCTGGCGCGGAAACCCCGCTCACCCCGCTCACGATCGCCTGGGATTCAACAACTCCTTCGTACCCGATCAGGCGGATCTGGTGACCCTTGGCGACTCCCTAACCTATGGTGTCATCGGATCGCCCGATCTGGCCCAGCGCGTCGGGGTTTCTGCGGTTCTGTCCTGGCCTGCCGTCGCCGGTGAACTTTCCGGTTTGGCAACCTACAACATGGGGCTTGGCGGATGGGGGCCCGTTGAATACCTGGACACACTCAATGAAGCTCTGACTCTGAATCCGAAAGCGATCGCGATGGGGTTCTATTTCGGCAACGACCTGGTCGACGCCTTTCGCGCCGTTTACGCTCGCAAGCAGCATACCGATATGGCGGACCCCGCCTTTGCCCAAGCGGTGGCAGAGGCCGAGGACCGGCACTCCCTGCTCGACCCCGTCACCGGGGCATTCAGATGGAGGCCGCTTACCAACCCAAGAGGCAAGAGGCAAGAGGCAAGAGGCAAGGCGGGCGCGGCTCACCAGGGCCGGACTCTGCTGTCGAATCACTGCAAATTGTATGGTCTTGCGCGGGCCGTCAAGGACCTTGGAGTGTCGCTCATCGGACCGAAGTCCGCCTCGGCGGCTTTGGTTGTGGACGATTGGACCAGGGCACTGCAGTGGGCCCGGCAGCGGCGTGACCGCCACCGTCCGTTCGAGGGAGGCTCGTTCCGCACCGTCTTTGCGGCGCCGCATCGGCACTCGGCCGTCAACCACGATGATCCGCGTATCCGCGCGGGGTTGGCCATCTCGCTGGAGGCGATCCACCGCCTTGCAGCTCGCTGCCGCGCAAGAAACGTCGATTTCTTCGTCGTCCTTCTGCCCACCAAGGAGCTGGTATTCGAGGCGTTGGTGGACCAGGCCGGCAGGTATCCGAAATACCAGGAGCTGGTGGATTGTGAGCGCCTTCTCCGCCGGGAGATCATCGCGGACCTCGCGGGTCGCGGAATCGCCTGCGTGGATACGCTTGATGCTCTTCGGGCATGCTTTGGCCGCGGGGAGCAACCCTACGCGGTGAGCGCGGACGGCCATCCCAACGCCATAGGGTACCATGCCATTGCGACGGCCGTCGCCGACCACCTGCGGTCGGACGGCTCGTAGACGGCGTATAAAAAACCATCACCTGGCGATACTGGGTGGCATGGCCGCTCTTCAAAGCGGCCATGTCGGTCGGTAGAGCGCAACATTCCCGCCCCCTAAAGGCCGGCATGCCACCCGACGCCGGCGTGGCGGCCGTAGAAAGCCGCTTGTCGTTCCCTTGAGCTGGGCTACACGAAAGCGAAGAACGGTGCAGAGCATACCCGCTTTTCAGGTCGCATCGACAATGGCGGGCAGAGCGGATTCGGATTTCGTCGCCCGGGGACGGGCTACGATCAGCAATCCCAGCAGAAACACTGCCCCGCCGATAATCAGGATATGCGCGGGGAGGTGTGACCACCCCGTGTCATCGTCGATCCCGAGGCGCTGAGGCCACTGGGGCCAGATGACCCCGATCACTCCGATCGTGTTGTGCAGGCAATGGACGATCATCGCCGGCAAAACCGAGCGCGACTGCCAGCACAAGTAGCCGAGCACAACTCCCAGTGCGGCGGTAACCGCCCAGCGGAACAGCAGGAAGTGGAATACACCGAACACCGCGGCGGAAGCGATTATAGCGGTCCACTTGCGGGCGGACGAACCCAGGCCGCGTAGCAAAAAACCTCGAAAAAGCAGCTCTTCGCAAACCGCGGGAATCAGGGCGATCAAGAGAAAAACCTCGACCGCCGGCAAAGCCCCGAGTGTCTTGGCGAGCATCTCGGTTCCCTGGTCGATTCTGGCCGAAGCCCCCAGCAGGCCGTGCTGAAGCACGCTGATCTCCCGGGCGGGAACCCAGGCGCTCGCGCCGATAAGCACCGCGGCCAGTAGATACTTCCCGGCCGGCATGCGCAGGCCGAACGTCTGGGCGACGTCCACCTTCCAATAGAACAGCAGTCCCGCGGGGAGAAGAACGAACAGTAAAGGCATAAGCCAGGCGGTGGCGCGCAGCAGTGGGGCCACGTCTTGGCCGAGCTCCGGCGAGAGCTTCGACTGTATGAAGAACCACATGGGAAACAACAGGGCTACGACCAGCAGGGTCATGGCCACCGACGGCCTGGGGGTGGGCTTGATCAGCCGACGGGTGAGCGCGGTCTTCAGCGATCCCGCATCGGCGAACACCACGGACTCCTTGCCGAAAACACTGGCGGCGACCGCCACCGCCGCACCGGCGTAGAGCGTGGTTGAGAGAAGAACCATGGCGATCTGCCAAAGCGGCACCGGGGCACCCAGCAGCAGGTCCCTCGATAGCAGCACCATGTTGCCCACCGGCATGACCAGCATGATCCCGTCGAGGCTGGTCGCCGGCAGGGCGGCCAGTCCTCCGGGGATCAACACCGCAAGGATCACCGGCGTGACGTAGTTTTGGGCCTCCTTGAAAGTGCGGGCGTAGCTGCACACCGCGATCATGATGGCGGACATCAGCACCGCGAAGGGGATCAGGCAGCAGAGGATCAACCCCATTTTTCCGTAGGGTACCGCACTATCCGAGTCCGCGATCACCTTATCGAACCCGCCGAAGTAGACCGTGGCGCTGACCGAGGCCAGGTTGAGCGTGGCACCCATGATGGCCACCGTGGTGACCACCAGGAACTTGCCGACGATCAGGTCGATGACCGGTACCGGGCAGACCATCAGGGTCTCGAGCGTGCCTCGCTCGCGCTCCCCGGCGGTTAGATCGATCGCCGGGTAAATCGCTCCCGTGATAGTCATGAGGATAAGGATGAGCGGCAGAATCTGCCCGAGGATCGACGGCGGCGATGAAAGGTCGACGGTGGCCACCTCGAACGGATCGACAAAGACCGCGGGGAGGCCCTCGCGTGTAAGTCGCGCTCGCCCGATGTGTTCGCCGATGCGGTCGAACAACGCATCCAGGCGACGCTCGGCGTTGTGGCTACGAACTTCCTCCAGGTCCGCCAGAATTCTGACTGCGTTTTGATGGGCTACGGAATCGACCACCGGTCCGTTCGGAAACACCACTCCCACGTGGATCAGTCGATCGCGTATGTCTTGCTCGAGGTCGGCTAAGCTTCCGCGCGGGAGAACCTCAGCGGCTGCCTCTTCGCTTAGAGGTCTGGGGAGCACCCCGGCCTCCTCGGAGTCCGGTCCCAACTGATCGCGCTGTTCTCGCAGAGCCAGGGCTTCGCGCTTAAAGAGCTTTACCAGTTCGCGTCCTTGGGCCTCGTCGATGACCCCGACGATGATCTTCTCCTCCAAGAGGGAGTCCGCCTGGTAGCTCACCGCCTGGACGGACCCGAGCATCAGCAGGGGATAGAGCACGATGGGCACGACGATCATGGCGATGAGCGTGCGCCGGTCGCGCAGGATGTCGATCAGCTCTTTAACGTAGATGGTGCGGATGCGGCCGGGGGAACTCATGAAGCCGGGGCCCCATCGCACGCGTGGATCACTTCCAGGAAAATGCTGCTCAGGCGCTCCTTGCCGCTCAGAGATCGCAGGGACGCAAGATCTCCCTCCGCGACGAGCGTTCCGTTGTGCAGCAGGCCGATCTGATCGCACATGTCCTCCGCCTCGTTCAGGTAGTGCGTCGAGAGGATGATAGCCTTGCCTTCGTCGCGCTCGCGTTTGATGAACTCGAGGATCATCCGATTGCTCAATACGTCGAGCCCCAGGGTTGGTTCATCCATTACCAATATCGGCGGATCAGCCACCAAGGCCCGGGCGATGTTGACCCGCTGCTTCTGGCCTGTGGAAAGGGCCCCACAACGCAGGTCGGCGAAGTCGCCCATGTCAAGCCACCGGATAAGATGGCCGGCCCGGTCCCTCGCCCGCTCTCGCTCCATCCCGTGCAACCGGGCGAAGTAGATCAGCAGCTCCCGAGGGGTCAGACGCTGATACAGCCCGGTGTTGGCGGTGAGGAAGCCGAGGACCCGTTTGACCTCGTCCGGCTTGTCAGCCACGTTGTGCCCCGCAAGCCAGGCAGCCCCGCCCGTCGGAACCATCAGCCCGCTTAGCATCCGCAGGGTGGTGGTTTTACCCGCACCATTGGGGCCGAGCAGGCCGTAGATTTGCCCTGCCTTCACCCGAAAGCTCAGCCCGTCAACCGCCCGCTTCTCCCGACCGTCGGGCGTGGGGAAGACCTTCACGAGGTTCTCGGCGACAACCATGTCCATGACGGCGGGCATTGTAGCGGCGCTGAGGGCTTGGAGCGAATAGCGGGAGTGACAGGGACATTCCACTCTTCCAGAAAGTGGAATGTCCCCATTCATGTACCCCGGTTACAGGTCGCCGGTGAAGGCCACCTGGAAGGCCGCAAAGTCCGCCAGGTCGACATCGTCATCAGCGTCGGCATCGAAGGCGATGCATCCGTCGGTCACATCCGGCCCGTCCAGGGCCGCGGCGAATACCGCGTGATCGTCGAGGGCAACATCCCCGTCGCAGTCGAAATCGCCGAACGCGCAGTGCGTAAACGCCACGTAGTGCGTCGCGTCATTCAGGTTGAGCCACCCGATGTTCTCCGCCCAAGCGAACCCCATCAGACGACGGTCGCACCTATCGAAACGCGCACGTTGCTCTTCCAGGACGGACGTATCGAACTTTATCCAGCCGATGTTCTCACCCCAGGCGAAGCCGAATAGCTCGCCCGTTTCAGGATCGACATTGACGCCGAAATCCTCACCGTCGGTATTGGCGTAATGGATGTCGTCCGCCGGGTTCCCGTCCCCGACATTGATCCATCCCACATTCTCGCCCCAGACAAACCCGGACAGAAACGTCGGGCCGAACAGAACTCCCTGGTTGCCCTCCTCGGCGTCGCGCCAATTGGTCCACCCGACGTTCTCGCACCAGGCGAACTTGTGCTCCGGGTCGACATTGGACTGGGCCGGTGCGGAGCGAGTGGTGGTCACGACCGCGATGAGTCCCACAAGAATCATACGTTGCATGGTCGCTTCTCCCTAGAAGACGAAGTTGGCCCAGGGGTTGCAGTTGGTGAATCCGGCACCGGGATTGTCGATGATCTCACCGTAGTCGTTGCCGGATTGAATGGCGTAGTTGACCGAGTTGCTGGCGCTGTTGCGGATGATGAGGTTTCCGCTGGCGTCCACGGCGATGCCGCGGTCGTTGTCCGTAACGTTGTTTCCCTCGATCCGATTGTCACTGCCGGTGACGTGGATCCCGTCCCCGTCACCGCCGTAGCCGTTGTTGCGACAGTTGTTCCCCACGATGAGGGAGTCGGTAGAAACCCGGATCCCATCCCCGGTGTTGCGCACACTCGTGCACCCGGTAATCGTGCTACCCGCGTCCGCGACGATTCCGTGGCTGGCGTTGGACTTGGCCGTGCAGACGGTAACCGTGCACCCGATGTCCACATTGATCCCGTGCCCCTCTCCTGCGGCGCCATTACCCTCGACGCTGCAGTGGCGCACCGTGGTGCCGTCTTGCGCGAAGATGCCGTCATTGGCGTTGGACGTGGCCGTGCAGTCGCTGACGCTGCACCCGATGTCGACATGAATCCCGTCGCCGGTCCCGCCGGTGCCGTTGCCCTCTGCCGTGCAGTTGCTCACGATGCTTGCGTCGTCCGTAAGAATACCGTGCCTACTGTTGTCGTTGGTCGTACATCCGGTGATGGTGCACCCGATGTCCACGTTGATCCCGTCCCCGGTGCCGTCGGTACCGTTGCCCACCGCGGTGCAGTCGGTCACCGTGACTCCGTCGTTGGCGGTGATTCCGTGACCGCCGTTGCCCTCGACGGTGCAGGCTGCGATGGTACCGGTGGACCCGAGGCGCAGGCCATCGCCTGCGTTGTTCCAGATTCGCAGGCCCGTCAACCGGCTGTTGTGCGCATACCAGGCGTCGACCCCGTCACCGGACCAGCCCGAGACGGCTCCATTCTTGATGGTGATGTTTCTGCGCGAAGAGGTGACGCGAATGCCGTCACCCGTTACCCCTTCGCCCGGGGTGAGTGAGAAACCCATCAGATCGAGGGTCACGTTGTCGGCGGAAATGGTGATCTTGCCGGGGGCGTTAGTGGCGTCGTCGGCCAGGTAGTATGAGCCCGGATCCGAGATCGTTACCGATAGATCGGCGGCGTGAATGGGTATACGCGGCTCGACCTCGTCGAGCGTTTTCATGGTCGGCGTGATCGTCCCGATGGGCGGGTCCAAGTCCCCTGCGTGAACCCATGCCGCGGTGGCGATCACCGCGGCAACAGTTGCCGCGCCCCGACACGTAACGATTGTCCTGGTCTTGGTCGTAAACATAACGTAACCCTCCTGAAGCGAATACCTCTCTCCGACCCCACAGACACGCGCCGTGAATGGAGCCGCTCACCCTCCACGGACGTGCCCGAACGCGCGCCTTCGAGGGTTCAGTCGCGGCCCGCCGTCAAAGCAGCCCGTTGGGCTCATATTACTAAAGCGAACGCACCCGTGTCAAGTACCGCGTGCGGCTTGGCGAACCCTTCCGGTCTTGCATCGCTCAACGCCGGTGCGTGCCGAAGCACAGCCCCTTTGCACGATGATTGGACATTGGCTCGCCCAGTGTGAAAGCCAGGTAGGTCGGGCTCCGCCCGACACTGGGTATGACTGTCGGGCGTGGCCCGACCTGCGGAGTTGACCCTGGGGCCCGCGTCACCCACGAGAGGTGACGCTACATGCGTTAATCCGGCGCCGCATGGCCTACTCCGCCCGCCAGTGGGTGCCGTCGGGGCGGTCTTCTAGGGTGATGTTCTGCTCGGTGAGCAGGCTGCGGATCAGGTCGGCGGTTTCGTAGTCCTTCTTTTCCTTGCGCAGGTGCTGGCGGATCCGGATCAGGATCTGCATAACCTTGTCGGTCAGCTCGTCGCCGCCGGTTTTCTTGGCTTCGGGCGGATCGAGGAACAGGCCGATCAATCTGCCGGTGTCGATCAGGCAGGCTGCGGCGGACAGGGCGTCCTGCCTGGCTTGGGCCGTGCCGGTTGATTCGAGCTTGTCCTGCTCGATGAAGCGGTTTACCGCTCCGGCGAAATCGAAAAGGGCGGCGATGGCCCCGGCGGTGTTGAAGTCGTCGTCCATGGCCTGCTCGAAGCGGGCGACATGGTCGGCGCAGACTTTGGCGAGGTCCGTGTTTTGGATGTTCGCGCGGGGATTACGTCGCCCACGGGGGGGCGACGCTACAACTTGCGGGTCGGGTTGCGACGGTGAATTCGCGCGGGCTGAAGCCCGCGGCTCGGAGGAGGCGGGTGCGGGGTCGTGCGCCGAGGCGTCATACGGCGACGCGTTGCTGATGCGCTGGACGCGCTCGAAGAGGCGGTAGAAGGTGTCGAGGCCCTTGCGCTTGGAGTCGATCTCCTCCTCGGAGTATTCGATGGGCCGGCGGTAGTGGGTGCTCAAAACGAAGAAGCGGATCAGCTCGCCGGGGTAGTTGTTCAGCAGGTTGTGCAGGGTCATCTTGGCGAGGGCTGCCTGCATCTCCGGGCTGGCGTCGGACTTCGAGATCTTCTTGGTGTTGACCTTGGTCAGCCCGTGATGCAGCCAGTATTTGGCGAAGGGCTTGCCGGTGGCGCACTCCGACTGGGCGATCTCGTTTTCGTGGTGGGGGAACACCAGGTCCATCCCCCCACCGTGGATGTCGAAGGTCTCCCCCAGGTAGCGCATGGCCATGGCGGAGCACTCGATGTGCCAGCCCGGCCGACCCTTGCCCCAGGGGGAATCGAACTTGACCTCCTCGGGCTCTTCGGGTTTGGCGGCTTTCCAGAGCGCGAAGTCGCCGGGGTTTCGCTTCTCGCCGCTTTGCAGATCGCGCTGCCCGGTCTGCTCCTCCGCCCGGCGGTTGGAGAGCTTGCCGTATTCCGTGTCCTTAGCCACGTCGAAGTAGACATCCCCGCTGGACTCATAGGCGAAGTCGCGTTCCATCAGCCGGCTGATAAAACCGATTATGTCGCCCATGTGCTCTGACGCCTTGGGCATTATGTCGATGCCATCGACGTGCAGAGTGGCCATCGCCTTGAGATAATCCCCAGCAACCCGCTCGGCCAGCTCCATCATGGTAGTGCCTTGAGCGGCGGCCTCGACGATGAGCTTATCATCCACGTCGGTGATATTGACCACCCAGGTCACCTCGAACCCGCGATGGACCAGGTATCGCTTGATGGCGTCGAAGATGATCGGTCCGACCGCATGGCCTATGTGGCTCGGCTTGTAGACCGTGGGGCCGCAGAGATAGATCCCCACCTTCCCGGGAGTAACCGGTTCAAACGGTCCCTTCTCGCGGGTCAACGTGTTGTATACTACCAGGCCCATCACTCAGTATCCTTGTTATGGGGAGCTAAGCCCGCCTTCCTTCTCCATCCATCCGCTTCATATGCACTTGTTGTTTACGCAAGGGAGGTTGCTACAGCAGTCGTCGTCGGTCTCGCACGCGTCATTGAAACCGGCGCAAGTGCAAACCCCGTTCACACAGGGTACATCGTCACAGCAGAGCTGGGCCTCCCCGCACGGCTGACGGGGTTGCTGGCAGACTCCTCCGCAGCTGCCAGCCACACAGAAAACGGGTATTTCCTCGTTGTTGATGATCATGGAACAGCACTCCGCATCGCTCTGGCACGGGAAGGAGGTTTGGACGCACTGTTCACCTTCCGTGCAGGTCCCGTTTACGCAGGGTAACTCATCACAGCAGTCCCCATCGCCTTCGCACGCTGCGCCGGGCTCGGCGCACGCTCCTCCGCAGAAGCCGAACACACAGGGATCGGTGCAGCAATCGTCGTCCGTCTCGCAGGCGCTAAAAACTTCTGCGCATGCTGGTTGAGCTGCCGGTACGACTACCGTGAGTGTGATCGTAGTCGAGCCGTCGTTCCACACAATATCGAGAACCACCTGCTCGCCAGCGGCAAGGCCTTCCGTATACCAGGTAGCCCTCGAGGCTAACACGTCGGCAGCGATCCCATTGACGGTCACGGGGCCGGGGTCGTCGCTGAAGCTCATAACGAACAGATCGCCTTCCGGAAGTGAGCCACCGTCCGCCGGCTCGGTCGACAACAGGTCGACGCACCCATCGCCGGAAGGGGCGCACGTCGACTCGATCACCGTAAGTGTGATCGCGGCAGTGTCGTTCTCCTCGCTCTCCCAGGTGACATTGAGTGTGACCCGCTCGCCCACGTTGAGGCCTGTCGCAGTCCACACAGCCGTTCTGTCCGTTACCGTAGCCGAAAAGCCGTTGACGGTGACTATGCCGGGTTCGCCGTCGAAGTATATGACCAGGCGCCCGTCAACCCTGATTTCGCCGCCGTCCGCTGGGGTGGTCTGTAGGATGAGCACCGGAAGCGGATCCTCATCGGGAAGTTCGAAGTCAACCGGATCGAGCCCGATACAACCGGTGATGGGAGGGAGCAGCAATCCCCCGACCAACGAGACCGCCGAGACCGCCGCGACCCAAACGAGCATACTCATTCGATTCTGCATGTCATACAGCTCCCTAAAAAGCGCCTCAAAGCGGCGCACAATCCGAGTCCCCATCTCAAAAACGTCTGCATGCCTCTCCCCTACGCGCTTTGTGCGAGCACGGCGACTGCGGTGCAGGCTATCCCATCGGCGAACCCGAGTGGACCCATACCTTCGTTGGTCTTGGCCTTGACGCTTACGTGGTCCGGCAAAAGACCGACCAATTCGGCGATCGACTCCGCTATCCGCTTCTTGTAGGGCGACATCTTCGGGGCTTCGGCGTGCACGATCACGTCGACGTTCCCCACGGCAAAACCGGCGGCGCGGACCCGCTCCATCGCGTCCTTGAGCAACTCTCGGCTATCCACGTCCTTGTAAGCCGGGTCGCTGTCGGGGAACAGGTCGCCGATGTCCGGCAGACCGGCTGCCCCGAGCAACGCGTCGGTGACCGCGTGGAGCACCACGTCGGCGTCGCTGTGCCCGATGAGGCCCTTGGCGTGCGGAATCTCGATACCTCCGACCACCAAACGTCGCCCCTCGGCCAGCCGGTGAATGTCGTACCCGATCCCGACGCGATATGGACAAGACATTTACTCGCCCCAAATCATCAACCGCTATCGGCACAAACTGTCCGGTTTGCGCCCCAAAGGGCGTCTACCTTAAGGAAATCGTAGGCCCGTTTCAAGCCTCGCCCGGGAGTGAACCCCGAGCGGCACCAAACCGGTAGGGCAAAGATCCTCTTTGCCCAAGGGGGCGATTCGCCGTTATTGGGTGGCATGGCCGCTCTTCAAAGCGGCCACGCCGATCCCCACTCGATTCCCTGCCTGCCCTAAAGGCGGGTATGCCACCCAAAATGGGATGCCCCGGGCGTCCGCCGGCCAAGCTTGGCTGGACCACAAATCCCCTTGCTTTGGACGGCGGCGCATGCGACAATGGGACCACCGGTCGGGTTCGGTCCTGCAGGCTGGGTCCATCGGATCGCGCCTGCCGGAGATTTCGAGCGGCACCTCATTTGGAGGCAAGACGATGAAGCACCGAACCGGGTTCTTGCCGGGATGCGTCGGATTGGTCGCAGGCAGCTTGCTCCTGGCGGCTACGCTTACCGGCTGCGAAGATGGCGGCTTTCTCTCCCGCGACTCAAACACGGCCGGCACCGTCGGCACTTCCGAGCCCAATGGCGAGGAGCCGGAGGCGACTACTCCCGGCCCACCGGCTGAGACGGTCGTCCTTGAAATCGAAGTTGAAGTCGAGGGCCAAGGAGGGGTCGAACAGAGAGTAATCGACACTTACATTGAGCTCACCGCAACCGCCGAGGAGGGCTGGGAATTCGACAAATGGTCCGGCACTCTCGGATCTTCGGCCAATCCAGTGACGATTGTAGCGACCGAGTCGACTCAAATCACCGCCAACTTCGTGGCGGTCGAGTTCCAGGACCTGGAAACACCACAAGCAGATACCGACGGCGACGGGGTCACCGATGACGCAGACCAGTGTTCGGCCACGCCGACGGAGGAGTCGGTGGGCGCCGACGGGTGCGCCCCCAGCCAGCTCGATGCAGACGGGGACCAGGTGAGCGATGCGGATGACCTGTGTCCCAACACTCCGCCGGAGGAGGCGGAGGAGGTTGACCAGAGCGGGTGTGCTCCCAGCCAGCTCGACACCGACTCGGACGGGGTAATGGATGACGTGGACCAGTGTGCGGATACACCAAACGGCGCCGTCCTTCCCAGCGGATGCGCCTTGAACCAGCTCGACAGCGACTTCGACGGCGTGTTCGACGACGTCGACAGGTGTCCCTCCTCCGAGCCGGGTGAAGCGGTGGACTCGACCGGCTGCCGGGCGTGCGGCAACTTCGCAATCAATGAAGGTGAGCTGTGCGACCCGCCTAACGGAATCGACTGCGACGCCGACTGCCGGATCATTGTCCTGAACGATACATGTGGCAACGCGACCGCGGTGAGCGACGGCTCGACCATTTACAGCAACGTCGGGGCGCTCAATGACGGTCCTGGGGAAGTCGGACTCTGCGAGGAGTTCGGCGCGGATGTATGGTTCTGCTATACCGCGACGTGCAGCGACATGGCTACAGTGAGCCTGTGCGACAGCAGCTATGACACGATGATGACGGTCTATGGGGGCTGCGGCTGCCCCGAGCCCGGAGCGATCGCCTGCGACGACGACTTCTGCGGCGGGCCAGGTTCCGGCTCCGGCTCCGAGGTCACTTTCCCAGTGGTGGCCGGGGAGTCGTATATGCTCCGCGTCGGCGGCTGGCAAGGCAGCCAGGGGAGCGGAACGGTGGATATCTCCTGCGGGCAAGGTGACGGCTCGATCTGCGGCAACGAAGTCCTCGAGGCGGGTGAGGAGTGCGATCCACCGGACTTCTTCATCTGCGACATCGACTGCCAGTGGATCGACATTTTCGGCGAATGTGGTAACGGGATCGTCGAGCTGGGTGAGGAGTGCGAGCCGCCCAACACCGCCACCTGCGACGCCAACTGCCAGTCCATCGTGGCGAGCGTGTGCGGTAACGGCATCATCGAGCCCGGCGAGCAATGCGAACCGCCCAATACCGCCACCTGCGACGCGAACTGTCAGGCCATCGCGGGCGAGGGAGCGACCACTTGGACGTCTACTCAGTACATGTTCATAGGCCTAGCCGACGTGGGTGTGTACACGGATCCAGAATCTTACGACCTCAATAGTGGGGGGACGCTGACGACCGCGCATGTGACCCCGGACGTGGCCACGATAGAGTTTTTCTGGGAGGGGGATGTGACGATTCTGTCGACCGATATTCCCGTCGGACTTCAAACAAACATCTATCGGATCGACAACATGTTAGGCTTCCCGGGTTACACGCTGACGGAGCGGGTCAGGGTCGATGCGTTCACCCTTTCGATCAATGGGACGAGCGCTACGTGGGTGTTTGACTACACGATGACCGACGTGTTGGAGTTTCTTGGTGAGCAGTTTTCGTTCAGTTTTCGACTGAACGGCCAACAGGCCGGGACGGCGTCGGGTGATGGGATGACCATCGACTGGAACACTGTGACAGGGACGGGAGCCTTCTGCGATGACTTCGGCTGCGAGGACTTGCCCCTCGAAGACTTCTTCTTCACGCTCGGCTCGTGGACCAGGAGCGGCGGATAAAGGGGGGATGAACGTCAAACGAAAGATCCTCTTCCTCTGCACCGGCAACTGCTGTCGCTCACAGATGGCGGAGGCGATGCTTCGCCGGCTGGGGGGTGAGCGGTTCGAGGCTCTAAGCGCTGGTTCCCACCCGGCGGGCTTTGTTTACCCGTTGGCGATCGAGGCGATGCAACGCCTCGAGATTCCCATTGACGACGGCCAGACCTCGAAGAGCTGGGACGAGTTTGCCGACGTTCCCGTCGATGCGGTCATCACCCTTTGTGACGCTGCCGCCGGCGAGTCCTGCCCCACCTGGCCGGGCAGTCCGGTCAGGGTCCACTGGTCTCTCCCGGACCCGTCCAGCCACTTCGGCACCGACAATGAGCGGCTGGAGTTCACCCTGCGGGTGGCCACGCGCCTGCGCACGAAGATAGAGGGTCTTATCGATCTGGACTGGTCGGTCCTCGGGGATGAACTCACCAAGCGCCTGCAGTTTCTCGGGGAAATCTGAATCACGATTCGATACCGAGCTTTGGGCGTTTTCGGTAATCGTGCGGCGAGGCTGCGGGGGAACAACAACCGGCTTTCCACGGCCGCCACGGGAGGGCGGTCTCTACACCAAAACGCAAAACGCTCTAATGACTGAAAGCCGCGAAGATGAACGGTTCATGCGGGCGGCGCTGGCCCAGGCCCGGGCAGCCTTCGAGGAGGGTGACGTCCCCGTCGGGGCGGTGGTGACCCATGCGGGCCGGATCATCGCCAGAGGGCACAATCAGCGCGAGAAGCTGATCGACCCCACCGCCCACGCGGAGATGATCGCTCTGACCGCCGCGGCCGCTTGGGTGCGGAGCTGGCGTCTGGCGGAGTGCACCCTCTATGTCACCCTCGAGCCCTGCGTGATGTGCGCGGGGGCCATCGTCCTGGCTCGGATCAGCCGGCTGGTCTTCGCAGCCGCGGATCCCAAAGCCGGAGCGGTTACGTCCCTATACTCGATCCCCACCGACGAGCGCCTCAACCATCGCGTGGTGATCGGCGAGCCCCTCCTGGGCGATCAGTGCGCCGAACTCCTGCGAGAGTTCTTCGCCCGGCAGCGGGCGATGGGGAAGAAGTGAAGAAAGGCAAGAGGCAGGAGGCAACAGGCAAGGAGGGAAGAAGGCAGGGCGATACCCGCCCCTTCGCTGCGCTCAGGAGCGGCTTCGGCGCCCTGTCCCGTGTCATCTTGCGGGTCAAGTGCCCTGTTTGCCTTCCTGCCTCCTGCCTCTTGCCTCTTGCCTTCCGCTATTCGCCATTCTTCCTTTAGCCTCCCAGCAGGGTAAGCACGTTCTGTGACTGGGCGTTGGCGATGGCGAGGATGCTGTTGCCCGCCTGTACCAGAATCTGGGACCGGGTCAGCTCCGAGGTCTCGACTGCGAAGTCGGTGTCGCGGATCACCGATTCCGCCGAGACCAGGTTCTCCGCGGTGATCTGCAACTGTTCGATGTTGGGGTGGAGCGTGTCCTTCTCGAACGCCCCAAGACGACCGCGAAGCCTGGACACCTGGTTGATCACCTCGTTGACGATGTCCGAAGCTTCTTTGAACTTCTCGGAGTCGAGGGAGTAGCTCTGCCCGCTCTGTAGCTCTGAGAGGTAGCCCAGCAGTGCGTTGCCGAGCTTGTTGGCCTGCATGCTCTGGATGCCGATGTTCTCCTGCAGGCTGGGGTTGACCTGGGGTCCGAGTTGGAACAGAGCCCCGCCTTCGGTTATGACAAAACTCGACGACCCCAGCCCGGTAGAGCCGCCGCCATACGAGATGGAGAGAATCAGCTCCATCTTGAGCATCGCGGTGTTCGATGCCAGCTCGAGCCCGTTCGCGGTGGTCGCCCTGCCGTTGACGGTGGCCACCGCGTCTCTCCCGTTGGTACGGTCGTCCACCGCCCCGTCGCGGTCGGTAAGCGGGGCGATCCCGCCGTTGTCCATCTCGGTCACACTTACGAAGGCATCGCTGCCATAGCTCTGGCTCAAGATTCTAAGCCCCGCCGACCCATTGGTCCCGCTGGCAACCGCGGTGATGCCGGTCGAGTCGGTGACGGTGTTGATGGCGTTGACGATCTCGACGCTGGTCGCCGAGGCGGGGAAGCTGAGCGAGATGACCCCGTCCAGCCCGCCCACATCCAGAGTTACCCCGGCGGTACTGAGCCCCGGCCCCGCGAAGGCGAGCTGGGCCTGCTGGGCTGACACGGAGACGTCGACGGTTACCGGAATGTTGCTGCGGGTGCCGAAGTTGGCCCCCAGCACGTGCACGTTGGCCAGTTGGCTGGCCACGATCCCGCTGGACACGTAGTCCAGCGTACCGTTGAGCAGCTTCTTCCCCGCGAAGCTCGTAGTATTGGCAATCCTGGTGATTGAGTCGATCGACGCGTCGATCTGAAGCTGGTTGGCGGCGACCTCGTCGTCGGAGAACGCCCCGCGGTTGGCCGCTTCCACCAGCAAGGCGTTGATGTCGTTCAGCAGAACGGCCACCTCGTTCAGGGCCCCTTCGGTGGTGGCGATGACGTTGATGGCCCGCGCCGAGTTGTCTATCGCCTGGCGGACCGCGGACACTTCGGAGCGCAAGCGTTCCGAAACGATCAGGCCCGCGGGGTCGTCCGCTCCGCGGTTGATCTTCAACCCACTGGAGAGGCGTTCGAGCGCCTTGGACAGCGATCGCTGTGCGACGCCCAGATGTCGCTGGGCTACCAGTGACGGAATATTCGTCGTGATTCGTGACATTTTGAATCCTCCCTGACTAGCTCACGTGTTCCTGGGAACACGTTAGTTGCACGTCCATGTAATCCAATATCGTTACTGCGAACGACGAGTTTGGCCCGGGGAATGAGAGCTGTCGATTCCGTTGTCGCGGCTCTCCTCGTTTTTCCCGGCTTTACCCTGGTCCGCGTCCTGCTTCGCATCCTGTTCCATGACTTTGGAGACATCCTGGGGCTTGAGTTTCGCCGCCCGCTCGTTCTCCCGTTTGATTGCGTCGTACACTTCCTTGCGATGGACCTGAATGCTCCGGGGCGCGTTGATGCCCAATCGCACCTTATCGCCCCGTATGTCGACGACGGTGATCTCCACATCGTCGCCGATCATGATGGTCTCGTCGCGCTGTCTGGATAATACCAGCATAATCGGCTCCTTCCTTGTCGTTCCCGGCGAGCATTCCACAACCCGCCACCCTGATTGTAGCCTCGACCGGCCCTGTTTCGCCAGTCGTCCCGTCAGGCGATCTTTTCCACCGCCACACGACCGGGAAGCCGCATCAAGGGGTGCCGCGTCGAGTACCGCTTGTCGCTGAGCACGAGTTGACGGCCCCGCCGGTTGTCCACATTGACCACCAGCGGTCCTTGGAAGTTGCCGGTCAACAGACCATTGACCTTGTTGACGATGACGAACACCTGGGCCTTCTCCGGCTCGGTCAGCTCGATGCCCTGGAGTTCCTCCAGCTTGACCGGAACCTGGTAGTCGGCAACGAACAACCTCGGATCGCACACCACAAATGCTAGGTCCGGCTCCTCGACGGCCTGAAGCCAGTAGAACCCGCTGCCCTGGCCCGTCTGGACCAGGGCATACTGGCGCTGATCCGGGAATCCGAGCAGCCCGTCGCCGAACACGAGCAGGCGGGCCTCGTCCACTTCAAGTTCACCGAACCGCGACGTTTGAATGATCATCGCGAGTCTCCCATGGCCGATCCTTTTTCTTGGCCGGCGTAGGGGCGTGTCGCGGCCGACCGACGGCCGTCGAATGAAAACACGCTCCACCGCGTGCGACGCCTCGTGCGCGCCCACCCCGGTGCCTCCGCACCGGGCGACTATCCATCGACGCGACCCCGGCCACAGGAATGTCGCGCGATGTTGACGTTTTTGTATTCACCCAGAACTCACTTCCCGCTTTCTGCTACCCCAGGAAATCCAACAGCGACATACTTAAGAGGATGGAGCTGGTCTGCAGGCTTGCTTGCAGTTGAATCTGCGCCATCTGCAGTTGTGTCACAGCCTCGGCATAATCCAGATCCCGAACCTGCGACAGGAATATTTGCGTGGTAGCAGCCGCATCCTCCATCTCCACGTACTTCGCCTGCATTGCCTGCGAGCGTGCACCCACCACGCCGTGAACCCGCGTCATTTCCTCCATGAACTCTTCGAGCCGGGTTCCGGCGAGAGTGATCCCCAGCGTGTCGTCAGCACGAAGGGCGCGTTCCAGCTCCATCAGAACGTCGAGGATGCCCTCCGTGCGTGTCGGGTTCGTGTCATCTCCGACCAACTCCGTCGCCCCCCCCGACACCGACTGCAGAAGCCCGAGATCTCCCGCTGCATCCGACAGGTTGAGCCCGCCAATCGACAGGTCTCCGGTCCCGCCGGTGGAATCGACCAGGCGAATTCCGTTGCCGATCGACGCAAGCGAGGCGCTTACCGCGATACCGGCGTCGGCGGATGCCGTGTTGATCAGGTCGATCACGTCGCCGATGGTCTGGGCGCCGTCGAGGTTGACATCGAACGTCGATCCGTCCGTAGCGGTTACGCGAAGATCATCCTCCCCTTCAATCCTGCCTACCCCCTCGCCGAAGTTCAGGCTGTCCAGCGGGGTCTGCAGATCCAGAGTGCGGATCCCCAGATCGCTGGCCGTCGTGCCTCCGTTTTCGCCGATGCTAAGCAAAGTGCCCGAAACCTGGTTGACGATCTCTAGTCCGGTGCCGGCGTCATTGATCCGTGCGAAAACGAAGAGGCCTGAGTTGTTGATCACGTTGATCATGTCCCCAGCGGTCTCGGCAGCGCTCAGGTCGATCGTTACGCTCTGGTCACCGTTGGTGATGATCAGACCGCCGGCCAGATCCACGCCTGCTCCTGCGGCCAGGTCCTCGACGGGCGTCAGGCGGGCAAGACGCTGTCCCAGATCCTCTCCCAGGACCGGACTGGAGGTCGCCTGGCCGGTCAGGATGCCCAGGTTGCGGGCGATCGCTCCGGCGCCGGCGTCACCGATTGAAACCGCCGTCCCGCCGGGTGTGATCACCAGCCCTGTGGTGGAGAGTGAAGCGGTCAGGCTGGAACCGGCAGCGGCAGCCGCCTGGTTGATCAGCGTCACCACGTCGCCGATCGTGTCCGCCGTCTCGAGGTTGACGGTGAACAGTCCGGCTCCCCCCGCCTCCTGGAATACCAATGTGCCGGGTTGAACGCCCAGGCCGGTTGCCCCTTCGAGGTCGTCCAGCCGGGTCGAGTCGGCGAGCACGGGTGACAGATCCGCGGCGGCGCCCACGCGGCCTGACAGGGCCCCGAACAACGCACTGCCGGGAATGCTGATCGCGGCGTCGAGGTCGTCACTGATACGTGTGACAATCTCGCCGGCATCGCCAACATAGGCGATCCCGCCCAAGGCATCGATGAAGGGCTGCTCCAACGTATCGCGGCCGGCAAAGAGGTAACGTCCGTCGAATTGCCGGTTGCCGATCACCTGGAGCTGCTCACGTATTCCGGCGATGAGTTCCGCGGTAGCCTCCCGTTCGTCGGCGGTGGTGAGATTGCCGACGTTCTGGCTGGCGATCGTATGGGCCTCAATGAGCAGCTCGTTGACGTTGTTGATCGCGCTGTCCGCGGCTGCGAGGGTGTTGTCGGCGAATTGCAGATTCGAGAGGGACTGCTGATGGTGGGAGAGTTCCTGGCCCAGGTCCGCTGCCCGCAACGCTGCCGCCGGGTCCTCGCTGGCGGCCACGAAGCTGCGCCCGGTGGCGATCCGGGCTTCCGAAAGGAACACGGCGACTTGGTTGTGCCTCAACGAATCCAAGGCGAAGTTGGACTGCAACCCCAGGCTGACACGTGAAATGTTGATGGGGCTTATCGCCATTGTTGTCTTGCCTCAAAAGCCGCGGCGCCGAAACGCGCCAGGGAAAATAACTCCCGATCCGCCCTAGCGGATGAGGGCAATCAATTCCTTTAGAAGATCATCCACAACCGAGACGAAGCGCGAGGCACCTTGAAACGCCCGCTGGAACTTGAGCAGAGCGATCGCCTCTTCATCGAGGCTGACCCCGCTGACCGACTCCTTCTGCGCCTGTAGCGACGACCGGACGGCGGAGGCCGCCTCCGCCGCTTCGTTGACCCCAAATGCCGTCACCGCGACGGAGCTGGCGAGGGAGTTGTAGAACCCCGCAATCGTCTCCCCGCCGAGCCGGGCGCTTGTCGCCGTCGCCAACCCCGCGATCCGCCCCGCGGTCGTGCCGTCGCCGGTAAGAAAGATCGACGAGGACGACAGCAGTGCGGGCTGCTCGACGACAACCTCGTTGACCGCGATGTCCCGGGCGTCGCGACCGGTGAAGAACGTGTTGATCCCGAGCGCCGCCAGCACACCCGAAGTATCCTCGCGAGGCTGCTGCCCATCGTGCCCGAAGGTGAACGAGTAACCATCATCAGCCGTGAGGGACAACCTGTTGCCACTTGTGATCGAGGCAGCGGCTCCCTGAACCTGAGCGTTGATGTCCGCAACGAGCGACTCGAGAGTCGTCGCGTCCTCAAGACCGGTGGCCCCCGCCAGCGGCGGCAGATTCACATCAATCAGATACGCAACCGGCGTACCGGTCGCCTCGTCGGTCACCGTGACGTAGAAGCTCCCGTTCTCGGGTGGGAAAGGCAGCCCTGCGGCGCTGCTGTTTAAGGCCGCGTCCGTGGATAGCAGATCGTAGCTCCCCGTAACCGAGGTCATCGCGCTCAGTCCCTGCCCGTCGGCGTGGATTCGATTGACCTCCGCGATGATGGCGGCAGTCAGCTCATCAATCGCCTGGATTCGGCCGTAGGCCTGCTCGTCGCGGGCGGCGACAAGGCCTTCCAGCCGGCCTCCCCGGGGGTTTACGTGGGCGTTGTCGTCGGCGAAGCGTATGCTGCTGCGGGTAAACTCCCCGTCACTCTCCGTCACCACAATAAGTCCACGGGAGAAGTTGCCCTGCACCAGAGCCTCGCTGCCGATGTACACGTTCAGGGCCCCGTCGGGTTGTTCCTGTACGCTTACGTCGACGATCTCGCTCAGCTCCCGCAGCAGGGCGTCGCGCTGGTCGCGCAAGCCGGTCGCCTGCCCTTCGACACCGGCCTCCGCCCTGGAGATCTCCTCGTTGAGCCCCGCGATGTCCTGTGCGAGGCCGTCGGATCTGCTGATCAGGTCGGCGACCTGCTGATCCAGGTTCTCTCCCAACTGGGCGAGCTGGCCGCGGAGCACGTGCAGCGACTCCGCCAGCAGCGTGCCCTGGGTGATGGTAAGACCCCTCACCGCCAGATCCTCGGGGGTGTTCTGCAGGTTGTCGAAGCTGTTGAAAAAATCGGTGAGCCGGGAGACGACTCCCGTCCCGCCGATGTTCTCGAAGAGGGCCTCCGTTTGGGCGAGGGCGCTTTGTTGGACGAGCAGCGACTCTTGCTCGCCGATCGCCAGCCGAATCCTGGCTTCGAGGGTCTCATCAAGGTTACGCTGAATACCGGTAAGGGCCACACCGGCCCCGGGCTGCATGCCCCCCGCAAGCGCCGGACCCTGAAGCGGATCGAGCTGCGGAGTCAGACGGGTGTAATCCGGGCTTCCCACGCTGCTTATGTTGCTGCCCACCACCTGAAGGGCGCTCTGGTAGCTCAGGATTGCGTTTCGCCCGATCTGCAGTGCCGAGTTCATAAGTCCCATGGTTCTACCCGACCGCCTCGAAGATCTGCGTTTGCGAAACGGCTACCGCCTTGCCGTCGACGCTGTAACCGGTTGAGTTCTCGCCTGCGGCACCTACCGACTCCAGCACGCGCCCGAGATGACCCAATACCCCGCCGGAGACCGCACCGATCGCCCGGTTGACCCGAACCACCCGCAAGACCGCTTCGCCCAGCTTTTCCGCCGCCTCTTTCAGGGCGGCGACTTGCAGGCGGGGTACGTGAGTTGCCAGTTGTGACACCGGGAGGGCACGAGCCGTTCGAGGTGGAAGGCCCAGCGAATCGCCGATTGCATCCATAAGCTGTCGGCGCAGCCCTTCACGCTCGTGAATTCGCCGGGCGATCTCCTGCTCCTCACCGCTGAGTTCACCCATCGCCTTGACGTCGGCCTTTTTGATCGCCTCGAGTTTGGCCTGGCACAGGCCCAGCAGTTTCTCATGCAGCTTCCGCAGCTCGGAAAGCAATACCAGAAGCTCGCGGAATCGTTTTGTCTCGACTGGTTTCTTCATCACTTGACCTTTGACCTTCCGTACCGGTGTTCGCTGAGGAGCTTCTGTTGGCAACTCATGGTGTCGAACACACTCTTTTTGAGCCCGCCCTGCGTGGCCGTTCCCATTCGCTCGGCCAGGATTCCGTGCAATTGGGCGGAGAACACCGCTTCACCCCGGCCTCCATGACCGATCGTGCCGTTGAGGCTGCTCTCGCGCATCGCTTTCAGCATCGTTCCGAAGAACATCCGCCCGACGATCTGTCCGGTTACTTCCTCGAGTCGCTCGAGATCGCGCCGGACGGCGGGGTGGAGGGCGACCGGCTGGGAAACCGGTCCCACAGGGGAAGTCGAATCAACCGCTGTCGGCGTCATGTCTATCCCTCGTACAACATCCGGGCGTGAAGCCGCCCCGCCCGATGTATCTCTTCCAAAATCGACACGCGGTCCTTGAAGGGCACCTTGAGCCGGTTGAGGGCCTCCAACAAATCGCGCACGTTGGGCAGGCGGGCGCTCTCCCGATCCACGGCCACGAAGTCAAGCTGCTCGAAGGGGGCAACCGGGATCGTGCCGTCCGGCAGCGGGTTGGACACCGTCACGGTCAGACCCAACTGCGAAACCACAACCGGTGATATGCGCGTGTCACCCGTTACCACGATCGTGCCCGCATTGCGATTGATCGTTACCCTCGCCTCGTTCGACTCCACGAAGACCGGGGCACGCTGCACGTCGCGAATCCACGAGGCTGGATCGCCCCGCTGATGCTCGGGAAGCAGCACAACGATGCTCTTCATGTCCATCGCCAGGGCCACCCGATCCACCCCCACGGGGACGCTCAGCTCCAACTCCTTGTCGACCGCCTGGGCCACCGCAGCGGCCATCGACCACCCCGCATGACCCTCATCCAGCACCAGCGTGATGTACGTCTGATCCGCTTTGATCCACGGGTTGAGGTAACCGGCGTTTCGCAGCTCCGAACCCCTCACCACCACATCCATGGGAACGTCGACTTCCAGACGGGCACCGTCGCGGATGACCGCCGAGTTCGGCGAGGTCCCATCGACCACGGTTGTGCCCTCGGCGAAGGCGAATAGACCCTTGACCGTAGGATCGTGGTAGGTCAGCGGCGTGGAGAGCAGTTGCCCGCCGTCCAGGCTCTTGGCAGCCAGTGCCGTCACCCTTACGTCGATCCGGTCGCCTTCCCGCGCTCCATGCTCGGGGATCTGGGCTCGGAGCATTACGATCGCGACGTTCTTGGTGCCCCCAACGTCGATCGGCTGAACGCCGCCGCCGAAGCGGTTCAGCATCGTGGCCAGCTTCTCGATCGTGGGAAGGAACTTCGAGCCGTCACCCGTGCCGTCCAGACCGGTCACCAACCCATGTCCAACCAGCACATTGATGCCTTGCCCCTGCAAGCGGGTGACGTCTCCAACCCTTGGACGGGAGACAACCCCGTACGAGGCAGCCGGGGCAACACGCGTAGCGGGCGGGGCCTGAGCGAACGTCGCTCCTCCTCCCGCGAGCAGCCCTACAACGAAAATGGCATATCTTCCGGCACTCATGGCTCTAGAACGGCTTCAACAGATCCAGTAGTTTGGGAATCCAGCCGCGACTCGAAGCGGCCTTGAGGGCACCTTCGGGCGTGACCGTGACCACCGTCTCCGCAAGCTGCGTGGAAAGAACGGTGTTGTCCGCGGTGACATCCTCCTTGCGACACATACCCGTAATGGTGATCTGGTTTATCTCGTCGCCGTAGCTGACTTTCCGCTTGGCTTCGATCACCAGCACCCCGTTGGGCTTTATGTCGATGATTTTGCCGGTGATCCGCGTGGTCAGCTTGTTTTCGGCGTTGGTGTCGGCTTCAGTCTTGAGGTTGTTCTTGAACTTGTAGTCAATGTTCGGCTTTCCACGAAGAAACGTGGAAGCCCCCAACCCCCCATCGATCGGTTTAAGGAAAGCGCTGAGCTCGCTCTTGATGTCATACGTCTTTTTCGTTTGGAGGTCCGCGTCCGCCTCGAACTTCAGACGCTCGCGAACGATGATGGTGATTAGATCATTGACTTTGAAGGTCTTGGGCGGCCTCGGTCGGGTCGCGATCCACGAGTGTTTCTCGTAGATTAAGTTCCGCTCAATCCGCGGTTCTTCCCGCGACGGCTTTTCGGGGGGATTCCGCTCCTCGGCCCGTCGGCTGCGGGCCCCGATCGACGAGGTCTGGGCAATAGAGACACCGCCTCCCGCCAGGACCGCCAACGTCACCACTACGAGAATCGCTCGACTCATCACGGCGTTTGCCCCATGACTATTCGCGTGTTACCTGCCCCCATCGACCCCAACCCGATCCGCACCGCCCCGGGACCGATGACCACACCGTCGAACTCGACTCGCTTGTTGTCGACCGCCCGCACCGTGATCACCTCACCGAGTAGTCCGGTCTCGGCCGCCTTGGCGGTGGTCGTTACCTTTATCCCCCCCAACTCGGACGTCAGAGTCACGAGTTGCCCACGCTGCACCAGGGGGACGGACTCGAGCATCGACGCAACGATGAGCGTGCCGGCCGGCACGAACCGCTTGCAGCGCTGCCCGATCGCCTGTGACACGTCGTCGACACCCAGCTTGTCCAGGCGCGTAAACGACATTTCGGTAAGGCCCAGATCAACCGCCCGGATCGTCGCCCCCTGGTTGATCGAACGGCGGGCCATCACCACCCGGCGGATGAGTGCAACCTGAACAACCAGCGGTACGGTCTGAACGGCGCGCCCGTCCGCGATCACGTCGACTTCCAGCGGCGTCATTCCCAGGGCGGAGCCGCCGCGACGCCTTACCCGAAACTCATACGGCGGGGAGGCAAGGTCGAGAATCTGGGCGGAGGTCTGATCGAAGATCACGTCCGCGGTCCCGCGGTAGCGGGCACATTCCGCCGAGAAATGATCGACCACCGCCCGCCTCAGCGTTGACCGTTCGGCAGGAGGGCCGGGGGACCGGTTTCCCAGCCGGTCGGGGTGCCTGACCGGCCGGGAAGCCGATTCCACAACGCCCGCCGGTAAGTTGCCTGTTGTATGCGAGGCCTCCGCGAACGTCACACCGCTTCCGGATCCCACCTCCGCCATGGGTGCCACGGACAAGCTCTGCCTCTCCGTGCCCCCGTCCCGGGATCGCCCCCCGCCCTCGGGGTACTCCCCCTCGAGATCCGCCGGATGCGACACGGCGCACTGAGTCGCACCGCCCATGGTCACCGTAGCCATGTTGGCTCCGCCGGCGGCAAGGGCCGATCGGATCATCTCCAGGTGAATCAGGCGCGTTCCGCCGGCCGGCGGCGCCTGGGCGACCACCAGATTCCGTAGCGTCTGGTCAATCGATCTGTCGAACCCACCGAGCTCGCACAAATCGCTCAAGCGTACGTGGTCGTCAACCACCACCGCCGAAGGCCACAACCGGACCGAACCGGCAATGACCTCAACGGGAACGCACAAAACGGTCGCCAGGGCCATCGCCGCCGCCACCGGCTGACCTCGTCGCCCCAACCGCTGTGGTACGCGGCGCCGGCTCGCCCGGTTCTTGTTGTCGCAATCCTTGCGCTTCATTTCTGCATCCTGCACGTAGACACGTTGCGTCGGCCTTGAGTCCTCGCGTCACAGTGTCACGTCATGGCATCCGTTCGTCGTATGCCTATCTCCTCAAGTTCGAGACCAACCGCAGGGTTTCGTCGGCGGCCTTGATCGACTGACTGTTCAACTCGAACGCCCGCTGGGTCATGATCAGGTCGATCAGCTCCCGCACCGGGTCGACGTTGCTCATCTCCAGCACTCCCTGGTTGATTGCCCCCAGACCCTCGGTCTGGGCCGGGCCGGTGACCGCGACTCCCGAAGCTTCCGTGTCGATATACAGGTTGCGCCCGATCTGCTTGAGCCCTTCCGGGTTGACGAACCGGGCGAGCTCGATCTGCCCGATGGTGTTCAATGTGGTTGATCCCTCCTGGCGCACGCGCACTTCACCGTTCCGGGCGATGGCAATCCCCACCTCGTCATCCGGAATGACGATCGCCGGCTCCAGTATGGGACCATCGCTGCTGCCCAGAACGATGTTGCCCACCGAGTTCTTCACGAAGTTCCCCGCGCGCGTGAAGGCGATTCTCTGTTCGCCGTCTTGCACCGTCAGAACCTGGAAGAACCCCTCTCCGTCGATCTGCAGATCCAACGGTTTGTCCGTGGTGTCCACCGCCCCCGGGGCAAAGTTCAGTTGCGTCCCCGACACCTTCACCCCCGTCCCCACCAAAATGCCGTGAGGGATCGGTTCATCGTCGGCGTTGGGGATGCCCGGCTCACGCTTGACCTGATAGAGCAGGTCCTCGAAGTTGACCCGCGAGCGCTTGAACCCGTGGGTGTTGATGTTCGCCAGGTTGTTGGCCACCACGTTGAGCTTCTCATCGAGAGCCCTCATTCCCGAAGCGGCGGCGTGTAGCGCGGTTATTGCCATGAAACCAGAATCCTCTAACTAAGCCGGCCGATGCTCGACACCGCCCGCCCGGTCAGGCCGTCCTGAATCTGCAAAAGCTTCGCGTTGATCTCGTACGCCCGCGACGTTTCGATCATCTGGGCAAGCCCGCTCATCATGTCGAAGGTCGACCTCTCCCGCGATTCGGTTACGAACCTGCCGTCGGCGTCGGCCATCTCGACTCCGCTCTTGGCCTCGAAGAGATTCTCACCAATCTTGCGAAGTTGCTGCTTGTCTTGTGTGGTCATAAGACCGAGCTTGGCGACGATCGTCTTGCCCAGGTGAACGGTTCCGCCCTGGCCCACGTAGGCCTTGCCCAGCCCCTCCTCCAGCAGAATAGGCGAACCGACGTCGTCCAGAACCTTCCAGCGCCCCTCGCCCGCCTTGAGGACCAGCTCGCCCGCGGCGCTGCGGGCAAACTCCCCGTCGCGGGTGTAGCGTGTCACACTTCCGTCACTAACCACGAAGAATCCATCGCCGTCGATGGCCACGTCCAAAGGCCTGCCCGTACGCTCGATCGCCCCTTGGGCAAAAGTCTGATACGTCTGCCGGACGTTCACCCCCCCGGGCATCGAGTCGAGAACTCTGTGGGAAAAGGGAAAGCCCTGAGCCGACGCCTGACTCTCCACCTGTCGCTGCATCACCACCGCAAAGTCGTGTTTGAATCCGGTGGTCTGGGCGTTGGCGATGTTGTTCGCCAAAAGCGCCTGGCGGTGCTCCTGCACCTTCATACCCGCCGCGGAAAGCCACAATCCGTACGTACTCATGACTCACTCACAAACCGCTCATCCGGGCCGCGGGCTTCACCTGACCCGCGGGCGGTGGCGTCGCCCCCCTGTGGGCGGCGTAGTCCCCGCGCGGACGCCTCACCTGAACCGCGGGCTTTAGCCCGCGCGAAGTCACAGTCCATTACGACGCCACCGCTAAGGTGATCCTTTGGGGATGTCCGTGCGACCTCGGAAAAATGTAGGGCCACCGCCATAAGTGTCTGGCGCCGAACCGACCTGCCCAGCGTTTCCCAATCCAGTGCCACGCTGCTTTCACCTTTACTTGCGGAAACTCGATCGCTTGTCGGCAGCATCCCGTACTCCGTCATCGCGCCCACCCGGCGCGGGCCGCGTGCCACTACTCTGTCAGCAGTTCCTGTAGGCCGCCACCGAGGCGCGACCGTAAGGGAGCGTGCTCTACCCTCTGATTCCAGCGGGCGTCACTGCTGAGACAGCAGTGGCACAAGGCACGTCTCCCCCACCCTTGCCACCGCCCATGCCACAACCACGTTCGGCCCACCGGCGAGCCCGCGAATCCCCACCCGCAGCGGCCATTACCCCATATGTGACAATGAGTTAGCGATTCGGAATTCGTCTGATCTCGAGGTCCAGGCGTTTTCCGTCGCACCTCCTGCGCCGCGCAAGAGTTGCCGCACATCGGCAGGACTCGCCGACATCGCCCGGTGAACCTGTGCAACCCCAGCAGGGCGTCGGCCGAAGCAGCATGTACGGTCCGCCGGGCAGACTTTGTGGGATATGATGGCGGCGAGGTAGGCCTGACAGCGCTGAGGGGCGAGGATAGTGGACGGACAATCGGCTTGCACCCGCCCCATTAATCAAGTAACATAGCCGGAAACGCGTGTAGTTGGTTCCCGCGATCCGGGTGCGCCTGACGCGGGCAAGGCTATCGAGGTGACAGCATGCAGACTCCAAACATAAGACTCCCGGGCCTCGTCCTGGGATATGGGATGTTCCTGACGGCTCTCGGGTCCTCGGCCCATGGGCAATGTGAAATGGGCAGACTCCTGGACAGTGGCGGGGCGACCGAAGACCAACTCGGAAACTCCGTCTCCATCAGCGGGGAGTACGCCATGGTGGGGGCTTGGATGGACGATGACCCCAACAGCGGTTCCGGGACGGCGTCCATCTTCCACTACGACGGCTCGGACTGGGTCCAGCAGGCCAAGTTGAGCACCACCAACGGCTGGTATAGTAGCTGGTTCGGGTTCTCCGTCTCCATCAGCGGAGACTGGGCTGTAGGGGGGGCTCCGTATCACAATGCCGGCGGCACTCAGAGCGGCTCGGCGTACGTCTTCCAAAAGCCGGCCGGCGGACCCTGGGTGAACATGACCGAGACCGCCCAGATCATCCCCGGCGAACTCTCATCAGATGACCACTACGGGTATTCCGTCTCCATCGACGGTGATGCCCTCCTGGTCGGGGCTCGCAAGAGCAACGTAGGAGGCGCGGTCTACGTTTGGGAGTTTGACGGTGCCGACTGGATCGAACAGGCCAAGCTCACCGCGAGTGATGCTGCGTCGAATGACTACTTCGGGGCGTCCGTATCGATCAGCGGGGACACCGCTCTTGTGGGGGCGTTTAGCAACAACGATGCCGGAACCAGTTCAGGCTCCGCCTACGTCTTTGTCAAACCGCCCGGCGGGTGGGTGGACGCCTACGAAACCGCCAAGCTCACCGCCAGTGACGCCGCGGGGGGCGACGAGTTCGGAAACGGCGTGTCCATCAGCGGGGATACCGTTCTGGTTGGAGCTTGGGGCAACGATGATGTGGGAGGTAACTCAGGCTCAGCCTATATCTACGAAAAGCCACCGGGGGGCTGGGTAAACACCACCCAGGAGACCGCCAAGCTGTCCGCCGGTGACGCCGCGTCGGGAGACTTCTTCGGCTGGTCTGTTTCGATCAGCGGGGAGTATGCCGTAGCCGGGGCGTACCAGGACGATGATGCCGAAGGCAGTTCAGGCTCGGTCTACGTCTTCAAGAAACCGGGCGGCGGCTGGGTGGACATGAACGAAACCGCCAAGCTTACCGTCGGTGACCCGTCGTGGGGTGACGAGCTCGGGCAGTCCGTCTCGATCAGCGGAGACTACGCCGTCGCGGGGGCGATGTGGTGGGATGGTCCGCCCAGCAATGTGGGGGCTGCCTACGTGTTCGCCGTCGCCGGTGAGGACTGCAACGGAACCAACAGTCCGGACGTATGCGACATCCTCGATGGGACCTCGGAGGACGAAAATGGGAACGGGATCCCGGACGAGTGCGAAGGCCCCATCCCCACTGTTTCGCAGTGGGGGATGATCATGATGACGCTGCTGCTGCTGACGACCGGGACGATCATCTGTGCTCGCCGCCGCTCGATAATCGCTTGACAACCGGTCGCCCTTCGGCTGCTGCCGCGGACAACGCCCGGTTCATGGATGGGCTACCCCGGTGGGGACCCCGAAGCGGGCGAAGCGGAGCCGGTTATTCGAGTTCGCAAGGCGATGATGTGATCGCGGCAGGCGGGTTCGTCGCAGTGCTTTTCGCACAGGTCGATGGACATCGCCGCCCCGTTGAGACGTCCGTCCGCTTGCAGAAGCTCGGCTACGATGCAGAACGTCCAGGGAACGTTGGGGTGTGTGCGATCGAAGGCGTCAAGGGCTTGAAGCAAGCGCCGGCGCGCGTCAACCCCACGCTCACCGACCTCCGCAAGCGATGCGGCTCGCCCCGCAGACGCTTCATAACCGCCGTGCGAAAGATCAACCAGCGTGAGCGTGGCCAGGGCAAGAGGCGATTGGGGGTCCTGCTCGAGTCGTGCTTCTGCAAGCGAGCGGGCGTGCTCCGGTGGCCTGCGGCCGCCGGAGGGGTCGGCCGCTACGGGCTGCGACGCTCCCGTAAGGGCGAGCGACCAGGCGTAGAACTCTTTTCCCTCAACGGAATCGGGCAAGCGCCCAAGGTAAGCTTCCCAAAGCTCCACCACCCGGGAGGCTTCCTGCTGTGCCACAAAGAACTCGTGGACCGCGATCACCTGGTCAATCGTCTCGAACGGGTACGCGGCGACCCGTTCAAAATGCCACCGCGCCCGGGCGGCGTCCCCCCGGCTTAAGTATAGCTGGGCGAGGTTCAGTGCCGCGACCGCCTCTGAAGGGTTGGCTGCCAGCGCCTGCTCGTAATCCCTGATCGCCTGCTCGGTTTGCCCCAGGGCCTGGTGCACCACACCCAGGTCGGTCCGAGCGACGGTGTTCTCCGGCATCCAGTCGAGCAGGGCGAGGAGGCGTTTCTCGGCTTCCCGGTAGGAATCCGGCGCATCCTCCGCGATGCTCAACTCCGCGAGCCCCAGTATCGCGGGCACCTCGTAGGCGTTGTTTTGCAGAGCCTTCATATAGACCGCCCGGGCGTCATCGGATCTGCCGAAGTGGCGGTACAACCGTGCCAGACGGATGGCCGTGGGATTGTTGCCCGGTGCCTTCTCGACCGCGGCTTCATAGAGCGGCAAAGCCTCGGCGAATCGACCGATCTCGTCATAGGCCACCGCAAGCCGGAACATCGCCTGTTCCTTTTGGACGGCGCACTCGATGCCTCGCTTAAGTGACTCGATTGCGTCACCAACCCGTCCGAGCTTCAGCAGGGACAGACCGATCACCTGATGCCCCTCGCTCCATCCCCCCGGGTGTTTCAGGTTCAGCTCCCTCCGGCCGCATTCGAGGGCCTTCTCCTGGTGGCGAGCGGCCAACTCGAAATCTCCGGCAAGCGCCGCGGCGTTTCCGGCTTTGTGCCGGGCCCAGCCCGCGCGGGCCCAAACATGAGCGGTTTGGGGGTGAAGCTGAGCGATCCGGTCGGTCTTTTGAATCGAGGTGTTGTAAAACGAGCCCACGTGCCAGGCCGTCAAAACCATGGCCAGGCTCACACTCACGCCTGCCGCGGCTACAACCGCGCGGCGAAGGGCCGGCGACCAGCGAGCCGACACGCCCTTAAATGCAGCCAGCCCCACCGAGGCGGTGAACCACACCAACCCCACAATCGGCAGATACATGTACCGATCCGCGGCAAGCATGTTGCGTGCGGGAATGATCGGCAGGGTCGATGCGATCGTCACCAGAAACCAGGCGATTCCCCAGCGGGCTTCGCGCCACCGCCCCCCGGCCCCCCCGGGCCCGCACGCCCAGACTATCACCGCCACACCCGGGACGAGAACGATCAGGGCTCGCAAGGTGACCGGGGCGAAGAAGTTCACAACCTCCGGGGCCGGGTACCAGGCGGACAAGCCGGCGGGCCAGACGAGATGCTGCAGATACCACGCGAGGGCCAGCACGACGCGCACGATTCGCGGCCCGTGGAATTCCTCAGCCGCGTGGGCGAACATGCCCGAGCGGGCCGTCGCGCCGACATTCACCCACACCGCCCATGCGGTCACGGCTGCACATACCAGCCATAACGTCCAAAACCCCCACGTCCCTCCCGAGCCGCGGGCTTTAGCCCGCGTGAACGTCCGCCCAGGCTGAAGCCTGCGGTTCAGGGCGGCCGTCTGCAACAACGGGATGAACAACAAAAGCGGCAGCCCGATGCGCACCTTGCTGATCATACACAGCAGAACAAACCCAGCCGTGCCGATTGCCCATCCGACCCTGCCGGTGCGCAGATACGCCGACATCGTCAACAAGGAAGCCAGGGCGAACATCGTGGAAAGCAGCATCATGCGCCCGTTGACCCACGCGACTACCTCAACCTGCAGCGGGTGGATCGCAAAGAGAAGCGCTGCGATCGTGGCGATCGCATACGGCTCGTACCCCCCAACACCGAGACGCGACCGTGAGGGAGCGTGTTTTGCCACCGGTTCGCAGACGATGGCGGACGCATCCCGCTCTGCACTTCGCTGCAACGCCACAATCACAAACCAGACCAAAACAGCGTTGAACGCATGCAGCAGCACGTTCGTCAGGTGAAACAGCCACGCCCCGCCGGAGACGCCTTCGTCGAAAAGCCCAAGCGCGCCCGCTACCGCGAACTCCGCGGAGAAGCTCAGCAGCGGAACCGGCTGATACAGATCGCGGTGGACGATCGTAAACAGCATGACCGCGTGCGACAGCGACGGGTGGTTCACCAGAACGTGATTGAGCACCAGGCGATGATCGTCGCCCCCGACGAAGGTTCCGCGCAGCGTGGGCAGTCCCATAACCATCGCGGCGATCGCCACTGCTGCAACCTGCAAACGAGCCGCGGGCTTTAGCCCGCGCGGAGCCCGCACGGGAGGAAACACGCGACTCGGCTCGCCATTGTCACCGTTTTCGTCCACAGCAGCTCGTCAACCGCCGACTCGCCCGCCCCGGGGAGCCGCTGGCCTTGTTTGTGTTGAGCGTCACCGACACCCTCGGTCCCGCAGGGACGATTGAACGCCGGTGGAGCATCTCAGCCGTCCCTACGGGACTAAGCGCTCCTATCCCATCCTGTCCCAGCGATAAATCGCCGGGCTATTCTCAGTCGCCCCTCCGGGGCTTGCCTGACATCGTGCCTTCGCCCTCGCGAAAGCGTCGCGGAACGCTTCGAAGCACTTGCCGGTTTTGCCCACGCCTCCGTTCCACCCCCGTACTTTCAAGATCTTTCATACTAACCGCCCACGGCCCTGTGGACCACGATCGGACCGGAATTGGCCCCGGGGCGGTCCTTGCCCGCAGGGTTTACGCGCGGGAGAATCCCGCCGGGCTGGAGCGTCGCACCCATGCGGGCGACCTGGACGGTGAATGGATCAGCCCCGTAGTTGAAACCGAACCTATACGGTTCACCACAAGGAGGCCGCCATGGCAAGTCCCAAAGACGTCGTGCTTCACCAGTTCCAGATCGGGCAGACGCTTCTCGAGATGCTGATAGCCGATCTTACCGACGAGGAGTACTTCAAGCCGCCCATCGCCGGAGCCAACCACACCGCGTGGATTCTCGGGCACATTTCCCAGACCGAGGACTGGGCGGTGGGGCTCATCACCGGCTGTGCACATCGGCTTTCGCAGTCCACGCACGAGTTGTTCCAGGGCGGCTCAACGTGCCTGCCCGATTCCGCGAAGTACCCCTCCCGCAAGGAGATCGACGAGATGTTTCGCAACAGTCGGGCGGCCACAACCGAAGCCCTCAAAGCCTTCGACGACGGCAAATGGAACGACCCGTCGCCGGAGGGCGCTCCCCAGCAGTTCTTCCCCACGTTGGGTTCGTTGTGGGGGCTTCAGGGAACGCACCAGTTCTGGCACGTGGGGCAGCTCACGGTCTGCCGCCACGCCATGAACAAGAAGAAGGTGCTCATGTAACAAAACGTCGAAACCATATCGTTTCGACTTTTCGACTTTTCGACGTTTCGATGTTTCGACTTTTCGACGTTTAGTTCGCCATTCTGGTTTTGATGTCTCGTAAACGGATCATCGCTTTGCTGCTCGGTGGCGGGCTGTGGCTTGCCGGGCTCTCGACCGTCGCCTCGAGCGTATACACGGTTCGCGCTCGGGTATCCCGCCCCACCCGTTTGCTGAGGGTGCGGGTTCCCTCCAGCGTCGGCCTGACCAAGGGTGACTCGGTTTTCTACACGACGGCGGCAGGGTTGAAACGCGTCGGCGAGGTCGTGGAAGAAGTAAGCAATGACCGGGAGAACTCGGACCGGCGTATAAACCGAGACGCGACCGTAAGGGAGCGTGCAAACCGAGACGCGGCGGGGGGTGCGAGAAAGGATTCTCGCACCAGCGGAAACCGAGACGCGACGGTAAGGGAGCGTGCAATCCGAACCGCGACCGTAAGGGAGCGTGCAATCCGAACCGCGACGGCAGAGGAGCGTACGTACACGCTGGCGATCGAACCGCTGGCGTTTGACCGGCTCAACGCTTCGACCCGGGCGACGTGCTGGCGGACACCGCTATCGGCTGAGGCGGCCATCACCGCATTGCTGCCGGTGGTAGTACAGCGGAAGGTTTCCCACGCAATCTCCGCGGATTGGCGGAATCACCAGGAAGAGTTAGCCGATGCGTGGCGCCCCGTCGCCCGCGAACTCGCTTCATCCTACTTGGCGGTGGTGAACGACGACATTCAGGCGGCGTTTCGACGGCATGACGACGAGCTGTGGACCATCGCCAGGTCACATGCTCGCGAGTTTGCGGCCCGTTGGCCGGCGATACAGGAGCATCTTGGGCCCATTCTGCAGGAGCAGCTCACCCCGGTGCTCAGCCGGCTGATGAACGAAGCCATCGCCGAAGCCCCAAAGATGAGCATCGCCTGGAACGTTGCTCGGGGCAACAACACCGTGGCCTTTCAGCGAATGCTCGATTTTCTCGCGGACTTTCTGGCCCAGATGTCCGACGGCGATCGGGCGGAGCTGAGCGAAGCGGTGAAATTGGCCTGGGAGGCGTCCCGTAACGACCCGGTTCTTGTGAGGCAGTTCAGCGAAATAGGCCGGGAAATGCTCGACGATAAGAGACTGTGGAACCTGCTGACCGAGATCTACAACGAAGCCATCGCCAACAACCCGCGCACCGCCGAGTTCCTGCGCCGCGAAGTGCTGGAATCCCCGCGAATTCGCGAGCATATCTACCGGTTCATCGAGACGTTCGGCCCGACCGCCCGAGGCGTGCTTTCCCTCTGCCTCTTTGACGAGGAGGGTGTCACTCGCCCGGAGGTCGTGCACATCGTGCGCTCGGCTGCATTGGGCAGAAACATCGCCTGGATCACGTTGGAGACGATCGACGCGGATGCACCTCCGCTTGGGCCGGGGGCCACGCTTGTCGCCGCCCCCCCCCGCGGCCGCCGGTACGGCAAAGATCATCTTCGCCCTCCAACCGGGGCTGACCCGGAGGGAAGCGAGCGATGAAGGCGGTTGAAGGCCCGCCGGCCGCCCTCACGATCGAGGACCTTACGATTACCGTCGGCGACGGTCAGGTTCTTATCGAGCAAGCCTCTCTTCGCGTCGGCCCCGGTGAGTTTGTCCTCCTTGTGGGGCCGAGCGGATCGGGCAAGTCGACTTTGCTTCGGGCGATCGCCGGTCTGCATGAACCGGACAACGACGACGTCCGGGTGACCGGCAGAATTGCGGTCGACGGGCGGGACGGGTCTCCAGACGTTCCACGGCGCAATGTCGGGCTTGTCTTTCAGGATCACGCCCTGTTCGATGAACTCCCTGCGGTGGACAACGTGCAGTTCGCCATCGACCATCGGACCACGCCACGCCCCATCCAGCGCGACGAGGCCCAACAGCTTCTGGACCGCCTGGGCGTTCCCCGGCGGAAGAACCTGTCCGCCCTAAGCGGCGGCGAGCGTCAGCGGGTGGCCGTCGCCCGGGCCCTGGCGATGGACACCCCCATGCTGCTCTTCGATGAACCGACCACCGGGCTCGATCCGCACCGCACCCGGGCGGTGGTCGATTTGATTCATGAGACCCACGCCCGGTCCGGGAAAACCGTCATCGTGGTGACCCACGATTTCGCCCCCTTCCTTCGACACAGCCCCAGGCTCATCCAGATTGACTCGGAGGCGCGATCACTCGGCGAGGTCACTGCCGCTGAGCTGCAGCTGAGCTTGGAGCGGCCCATCGAACCGTTCCCCTCAGGCAGCGTTCCCACGATACCGAACCGCGACCGCAAGGGAGCGCGCAAGCCGAACCGCGACCGTAAGGGAGCGAACGAACCGAGCCGCGACGGAAGGTGCGAGAAAGGAATCTCGCACCAGCGGCCATCGCGCCCTACCCCCGAGCCGCGGGCGCGGCAAAGCCGCCTCGCGGCAGCCCGCGCGGACTCACCGAGACTGAGACGATTGATCCCCTGGCTGGAGTCACCGGGCCGGGCGCTGCTTACGCTGTTTGCGTCGGTGACCGCCCCTTTTTGCGGCTGGCGACAGCCGCGCTGGAGGCTCCGCTACCTGTGGCACTACCTGCGGATGGTCGCCGTGGGTACCACCGCCCTGTATGTGGCGATTGCGGGGGCGATGCTCGGCTTTGTCACCGTGCTGTTCGCCTTCTCCCAGTTTCCCTATGCCAACGTGACGACACCGCTGCTCACCGAGGAATTCCTCGCTGCCACCGGGTATAGCGCCTATCGCGTGCTGGTTCCGCTACTGATTGCGATTCTGATGGCCGGCAAGTGCGGCGCGTCGATCGCCGCCGACGTGGGCGTCCGGAGGCTGACCGATCAGTACGACGCCTTCCGCAACCTGGGCGTCGACCCTTCTTCTTATCTGTACGGCAACATCGTGATCGCCCTGCTGGTCGCCGGTCCGCTTTTGACCGTGATCGCCTATCTGTCCAATTGTTACGCCTCGCTGATCGCGTTCCTGATGACCTCGGATGAGGCGACGGTGGCCGTGTTTGTGCGCAATTACTTCGCGACCGTTTGGCCGACAACCTACAGCCTGCCCAAGGCCACCGGTTGGGTGATGCTCAAGGCGGCGACCAGCGGCGTGTTGATCGCCGCCCTCGCCTACGCGATCGCCTCACGACCCAAAGCCTCTTCAGTAGAGGTGGGGCGCGACGTCGGGCTGACCATCTTCTGGGCGTCCCTCGGCGTGCTGATGCTGCACTGCGCCTATTCTTTCGTTGAGTTTTGACTCGTAACGTGTAACTTGTAACTCGTAACTCGTAACTCGTGCGCCGACGCCAGCCGCTTATGGGGTCACGCACACCTGGAGAATGCCAATAAGTGGCATTCGTGTCACGCGATATACGTCCCAAATGCAGTGCCCAGTCCGATCTTAACCACGATGCAACCTTCAAGTGTGATGCCGCCCCTCAGTAACCGGACGAAGACGAATGGTATCGGCTCTTGCCGATAAGTCCTGCCGAAGCAGCCGGTCAAGTTCATAACCCGCCCGGTCGATACCGCAGGTGAAACGGCAACACGCCGGCAACACGGTTGGGGATGTCATGCAGAACACTGAACAGTTCGTGGTAGCCCTGGTACACGGCGATTCGTCAGTGCGCGCGCGCCTGGTCGCCGCAGCCGGCCGCAACGGGCTGCACTGCGTGGATGCGGAAAGCGTAGGTGCCCTGGCAGCCAAGCTCGATACCGATCTCGCCAGCGCCGGGCAGGTTGGTCAGCTTTCTTGTCGCACTTCCCGCAGGGCCCCGCCAACCGGTTTTTCGGGAGAGAGTCCGCATCCGCGGATCTTGGCGGTAGCGCTGCAGATTAAGATCACCAAGGATCGCGCCCGTGCCGCCGGCGAATCGGTCAGGCGGGCGCGACACCTGTTCTCCCACAGCTTGGTCATCGCCATCCTTCCCGGCTCGGATCCCTCGAGCACGCGCGATGCCTTTCGGGTCGGAGCATGGGACTGTCTTTCCGAACCGGTCGAGGAATCCGAGTTTATTCGTTGCCTCAACGAGGCTGTCGCGTGGAGCGGTATTCTGGATGCGGCCCCATCGCAGAAAAACCTGGGCGCGCTTACGCCGGAGAGCGTCTCACGCTGGATGAAGCGCGCGGGGCGGCAGCTTCGGTGCACCCGGGTCGAGTCCACCCGGGCGTTGGTCGCCGCCGTCGAGGCCAGGGACCCATATACCCAGGAGCACTCGCTGACCGTCGCCGGCTATGCGGAGTCCATCGGCAAGAGGATGGGGCTTGGCCGCTCCAAGGTAAAGAGCCTGCGGGCCGCGGCCATGCTGCACGACGTGGGCAAGATCGGGGTTCCCGACGCCATCCTCACCAAGCAGGGGCCGCTGACCGACAGGGAGTTCGACGTCGTCAAACGACATCCCCGGACCGCGGTGGACATCCTGGGCCATTTGAGCTTCCTTTCCGATGAAAGGCCCCTGATCCTCCACCACCATGAGCGGTACGACGGGAAGGGTTATCCGGCTAGGCTTACCGGCGATAAGATTCCGCTGGGAGCTCGCATCCTGGCGGTCGCCGATGCGATGGATGCAATGTTCTCCCCGCGCAGCTACAAGGACTCCTACGACCTTAGGCGCGTGCGAAAGGAACTGACCGCCGGGGCCGGCAGACAATTCGACCCTGCCGTCACCCGGGCGACCCTGGAGTTGCTCGATCAGGCGCCGGGACCGCTAAGCTCCCTACGTCGCCGCCAGTTTGCGCAGGACCGTGGGCAGGATGCCGCCGTTGCGGAAGTATTCCACCTCGATGGGAGTGTCAAGGCGTGACACCAGTGTGATAGTTCGCGTCTTGACGGTCTTGGGGCCGGTGACCCACGCTTCGATCTCCTGCATCGGTTGCAGATCGTCGCTCAATCCCGGAAAGTCAAACAGCTCCCAGCCGGTGATCCCGAGTGATTCCCGGGTCTCTCCTTGCTTGAACTGAAGCGGCAAAACGCCCATCCCCACCAGGTTGCTGCGGTGGATCCGCTCGAAACTCTCCGCGATCACCACTCTGATCCCCAAAAGCAGCGTGCCCTTCGCCGCCCAGTCGCGCGAGGAGCCGGTGCCGTATTCCCGGCCCGCAATGACGATCAACGGCCTGCCGTCCACCTGGTAGCGCTGGGCGGCGTCGAACAAGCTCATCTCCTCACCGGTCGACATGTAGGTGGAGACCCCGCCCTCGGTGCCGGGGAGAAGGAGGTTGCGCAGGCGAATGTTCGCAAAGGTTCCGCGGGTCATCACCCGGTCATTCCCCCGGCGTGAGCCGTAGCTGTTGAAGTCCGCCGGCTTGACCCCGCACTGCTGCAGGTATTCTCCTGCCGGCGAGTCCGCCTTGATCGCACCGGCGGGCGAGATGTGATCGGTGGTCACCGAGTCGCCCAGCATGACCAGGCATCTGGCTCCGGTTATGGGCCGAATCGGGGCCATGTCCCCGGTCAGGCCCTCGAAAAACGGCGGATTTTGCACGTAAGTGCTCTCATCGTCCCAGGCGTAGGTATCGCCGGTTGCCGCGGTGATCCGGTTCCACCGCTCGTTTCCGTCAAAAACGTTGGCATAGCGGGACCTGAACCTCTCGGGGGTGACCGCACCAGCCAGCGCCTCGGTTACTTCCGTCTGCGTGGGCCAGATATCGGCGAGGAACACATCCTTCCCCTGCGGATCGACTCCGATCGGTTCCGTCGTAAGATCCAGATCGATCCTGCCGGTGATCGCGTAGGCCACCACCAGCGGCGGAGACGCCAGGTAGTTGGCCTTGGTCAGAGAGTGGATACGCCCCTCGAAGTTTCGATTCCCACTAAGCACCGCAGCCGCGACCAACTGCCCCTCGCGGATCGCCGAGGCGACCGGCTCGGGCAGCGGGCCGCTGTTGCCGATGCACACCGCACATCCATACCCCACCGTATGGAAGCCCAGCTGTTCCAGGTATGGTGTCAACCCCGCGGCATCCAGGTAATCCGTCACCACCCGCGACCCGGGCGCCAAACTCGTCTTCACATGCGTTTTGACCGAAAGGCCCCTTGCACGGGCCTTCTTGGCCACCAGCCCCGCGGCGATCATCACCGAGGGGTTCGACGTGTTCGTGCAACTGGTGATCGCGGCGATCACCACCGCCCCGTGGGTGATGGACGTCGAACCGCCGCTCAACTTCACTTCGGCTGTGCGATTCAGCGCGGAATCGTCGAGCCCGAATCCCCGCTCGGTAACCGGGGCCCGCAGGGCCGCGGCGAAGGACGATTTCATGCCACCAAGCGTAACGCGATCCTGCGGCCTCTTAGGACCCGCCAGGCTCGGCTCCACCGTAGACATATCCAAAGAGAGGGTGTCGGTGTAGGTCGGCTCGGGGGAATCAGCCGTGCGAAACAGCCCCTGCTCCTTCGTGTAGCGTTCCACCAGGTCGACCTGCCGGTCACCCCGCGCCGTCTGCCGCAGATAACCGAGGGTTACTTCGTCGACCGGAAAAAACCCCATCGTAGCCCCATACTCCGGGGCCATGTTCGCCACCGTCGCACGGTCGGCCAGCGACATGCTGCCGAGCCCCTCACCGAAAAACTCCACGAACTTGCCGACGACTCCCGTCTCCCGCAACATCTGGGTGACGGTAAGCACCAGATCGGTAGCCGTCGCTCCTTCGGGCAACCGGCCGGTCAAGCCAAAGCCGATCACCTCGGGCGTAAGCATGAAGATGGGCTGGCCCAGCATCACCGCCTCAGCCTCAATGCCCCCGACTCCCCATCCGACAACGCCCAGACCATTGATCATGGTCGTGTGGCTGTCCGTACCCACGAGAGTATCGGGAAGTGCCACGCGCGTGCCCCCAATTTCGCGGGTGGTGACCACGGAGGCGAGGTACTCGAGGTTGACCTGGTGCACGATCCCCGTGGCCGGGGGCACCACGCGGAAGTTGTCGAAGGCCTCCTGCCCCCAGCGAAGGAACTCATAGCGCTCGCGGTTTCGGGCGAACTCCATGTCGACGTTGATGCCCAGGGCGTCGGGCGAGCCGAACGCATCCACCTGAACCGAGTGATCGATCACCAGGTCGATGGGGATGAGTGGGTTGATCTTCTTCGGGTCCCCGCCCAGGCGGACCATCGCGTCGCGCATGGCTGCCAGGTCCACGATGGCCGGCACACCGGTGAAGTCCTGCAGGAGTATGCGGGCGGGCATGAAGGGAGTCTCCTGCCGGGCGACGTTCTTGGCGTCCCAGCCGCAAAGCCGCTCGACGTCGTCTTCGGTGATGGCCAAGCCGTCGACGTTCCTCAGGACGCCTTCCAAAAGGACCCGGATGCAGAAGGGAAGCCGGCCCACGTCACCGAGGCCGATTTCCGCAAGTACGGACAGTCTATGGAATTGCAGATCACCCCCCGCGGTCGAAAGGGTGGATCGCGCACCGAACGCGTTGCCCGCAAGTTTGGTTGACATTGGCCGTGGTGTCCCCCTTTCGTGACAGGTTCTCTCGGATTCGCCATCAATACCAGGGCACTATACGTTTCCGCTCTGAGGTGGTCAAAACCATCGCTCTTAGCCGGAGCGCCGCGGAAAAGCGTGTCCGGGGTGCCACGGACAAGCGTGATGGAGAGAAGGTGTCCGCACAGCTGGCGGTGCCACGGACAAGCGCGACAGCGAAAACGCGTTCCCACGGTGGAAACTGCCCGATCCGGCAGACCCCGAACCCGCCGGAAGACCCAGCTTGCCCGTGCCGAAGCTCGCCCCCCTCCGCCTCGGCCCCGGGACAACCCCAAAAAGCGCTGGGCCGGGTCGGGGCATCGTCGAGTGGGCGGTCCAAAATCCGAGCTTTTCGTCCCCCCCAGCGGACAGGTGCATCCCATTTGGGGTGCCGTGCCCGCCTGTAGGGCGGGCATGGAATCCTGTGGCGACCGACATTGCCGCTTTGAAGAGCGGCCATGCCACCCAACATGGCGAATTGCCACCTTTTTTGGGATGCACCCCGGCGGACAGTCTGGCCGAGGGAGCTTGCGTGAAAACTCTTGCAGGTTAGAATCCCGGGTTTGCCCCGCTTTCGGGTCGGGGGCCCGGGGAGGGCCAGCGCCAACGGGGGCGAGGAAATGTCCGGAATCAACGACGAGTTGCGTAAGATCATGGAGTGCCCGGTCGCCCACACGCCCCTCGTGCAGGTGGGCGACTGGCTATACTCGACCGACCCCAAGACCCGCCGCAAATACCGGATTCAGGACGGAATCCCGATCATGCTGATCGAGGAGTCCCAGGTGGCTGATCCGGAGGAGTTCGAGCGGGTGATGGCCGAGGAAACAAAGCCCCGGGAAACTCCAGAAAAGGAGGCAAGTTGAGAGAACGTACCACACGCAAAGAAGGCAACACTTACCACACCACCCGACGTTTTCCCGAGCGCGGTGGTCACGGCTGGGTCGGCCCCCTGGTCGACTACAAGGAACTCGAGCTGATTCGCAAGTTCCTCACCACCAGCAGCAAGCTCATGTCCCGCAAGCGCGCCGGCACCAGCACGCAGGAGCAAAGAGCCCTGAAAATCGCGGTCAAGCAGGCCCGTTTCCTGGCATTGTTGCCCTACCGCGGAACCTGAACCGACAAAACGAGATAAGGGCATATCCCGCTAGTGCTTTGTCACGGCTGCGATTTCGGGTTATCATATCCTTTGTTTTTGACGTTTCGGAAGACAAGGAGGTTTCCCGATGCAGAAGAAGTACATTGT